>FJVV01000357.1_pt1 | contig 17846 bp, 17 predicted proteins | sample 1011911 | NCBI WGS metagenome assembly FJVV01 (sample SAMEA3912450, study PRJEB9761) | metagenome | biome: forest; material: soil | place: USA | collected 2011-06-22 | depth 0.1 m
TCATCGCCGGCAACGTCACCAGCGCCTCAGGCGTCGATTATCTCGCCCAATGCGGCGCGAGCGCCATCAAGGTCGGCCAGGGCCCCGGCTCCATCTGCACCACCCGCATCGTGGCCGGCGTCGGCATCCCGCAGCTCACCGCCCTCTACGTCGCCGCCCAAGGCGCCAAGGCCCGCGGCGTCAAAATCATCGCCGACGGCGGCATCACCAAATCTGGTGACATCGTCAAAGCCCTCACCATCGCCGACGCCGTCATTCTCGGCGGCCTGCTCGCCGGTTGCCGCGAAGCACCGGGCGAGATCATGGAGATCAACGGCAAACTCTTCAAACAGTATCGCGGCATGGGCTCGCTCACCGCGATGAAAGCCGGCAGCGCCGCCCGCTACGGCCACGACAAGACCGACACCACCCGCAAGCTCACCGCCGAAGGCATTGAAGCGTTGAAGGAGGTTTCCGGTTCCGCCGATGACGTCCTCTCCACTCTCGTGGGCGGCGTGCAAAGCGGCATGGGCTACCTCGGGGCGAAAAACCTCGTGGATCTCCGTGGAAAAGCCCGTTACATCCGGGTCTCCCCCGCCGGCCAGAAAGAAGCCGCCCCGCACGACGTGGTCGAGATCAAGACGCAGACGAAGGGCTGATCATCAGCGCTTGGCAGGGCCGGGGAAACTTGGACGTTGAACGTTGCCGCCAAAGGCTTTTTCTTTGGCGGTTTGCCATGTCCCTCCTCCCTTTTTCCAGCCAGCTCATCGCAGATGTCGGTATCTCCCTTGGTGACGAGGGCAAAGGCCGCCTGATCCCCGAGGTCGTCCACGAGCTGCGCGGCACCGCCTCCCCCGTCACGACCGTCCTCAAGGTCAACGGCGGCGCCAACTCCGGCCACACCGCCGCCGGCATCAAGCTCAATCTCCTCCCTTCCGGCGTGGTCGAGAAGGAACTCGCCCACCTCGCCATCGGTGCCGGCGTCGTCGCCGACCCGCGCAAGGTCTGGTGGGAAGCCCAGCCCCTGGAGAAAAAAGGCTACAACGTCCTCGCCCGCCTGCTCATCGACGAGCGCACGATGGTCTCCGATTTCACCCACCGCCTGCTCGACCTCGCTTGGGAAGACTACCGCGAAAAAGTCCTCGCCGAAGAGCCCCGTGGCTCCACCGGCCGCGGCATCACCCCCGCCTACGCCGACGAGGTCGGCCAGTGGCAGATCACCTACGCCGACTTCCTCGGCGGCCCCAACTTCTTCGCCCGCAAGCTCGCGCAGCGCGCCGACCGCGCCCTCCGCACCATCCAACACGTCTGCCGCGTCTCGCCAGAAACCTTCTCCGGCTTCTTCGACAAGCTCTCCGCCGCCGAACTCCGCGCCAACACCGAGGCCATCGATCTCGGTGTGTTCGATAAATCCGAATTTGATTTTACCGTGTTTCGCGGCACCGAGCCCTTCAGCTTCAACCTCGAAAAACTCACCGCCGTTTATTGGCAGGCCGGCCAGCGCCTCGCCAAGAATATCGGCGAAGTCCGCGAGTTGATCCTCCGCGAAGTCCGCGCCGGCCACACCATCATCGGCGAATTCGGCCAGGCCTACTGGCTCGACAAACGCCACGGCTACTCGCCCAACGTCACCGCCTCGCACACCTTCACACCCGAGTTCTTCGAGAGCGCCGGCATCCCCGTGCAGGCCATCCACACCTTCGGCGTCGCCAAGGCCTACGACACCAAGGTCGGCACCCACGTTTTCCTCACACAGATGGACGACGCCCACCCGCTCTCCGTGCTCCTCAAGCGCCTCGAATTCGGCACCTCCACCGGACGCCAGCGCATGGTCGGCTGGTATGACGCGGTGGAAAAAGGCGACGCCCTCCGCTACGGTGGCTACCAGGACGCGATGATCAACAAGCTCGACGCCCTCACCCACCGCGGCGAGTGGAACGGCGACCTCCTCATCTGCACGGCATACGAGGACGCCTCCGGCAAACGCTACCACCACGTCCCTCGCAACGACGCCATCCGCAAGACCCTCAAGCCCGTCTACACGAAACACCCCGGCTGGACCGAGGATGTCTCGCAGGTCCGCACCTTCACCGGCCTCCCGAAGAACGCCCAGCGCTACGTCGCCGCAATGGTGAAATCCTTGCTCGATGTCGCCTACCACGGCGAGCCGCTGCCCATCGCCGCCAAGCTCCCGAACCTCCGCTACCTCGGCGTCGGTCCCGAGCCATCCCAAATCATCAAAGACGTCCCCTCGACATCCGACCTGATCAAGCTAGTCTGATCGAATAGGGAACTCAGGAAATCAGGAACTAACGTCAGAGTCGGAAAACTCCGATTCCTGATTTCCTGAGTTCCCCATAAATCCCGTCGTGATTGGGTTCCCCCAATCAAAAATCCTGCAGCCGGCTCTCGATGGCGCCGCGCTGCGGCTCGATCCGCGCCATCACTTCGCCGAGCAGATAGATCGATCCGGTCACGACCACTGTGTCCGCCGGTCCTCCCACCGTGCAGGTCTGCGCGTCAGGGAATACCTCAGCCACCGTGGTGCGCCTCACCCGTCCGCAAAAATTGGTCGGAATCAACGCCTCCAGCTCTTCAAATGACGTGGCCCGCGACTGTTGCGGCATCACGAGATGGATCTCCGCCGCGTGCCGGCTGATCGCGTCCAGCAGTGGACGAGCCCGCGCCGCGCCCAGCACGCCGGTTACCACGACAGGCTTGCGCCCCGTGTCGGCCACAAGCTTTCGCAGATGTCCCTCCAGCACGCCCGCACCTTCCGGATTGTGCGAAGAATCCAAGACCAGCGGACGCTCGCCGATCATCGCCCTCTGCCAGCGACCCGGCCAATGCACCGCATGCAGCCCGCGATCAATCACCTCGGGAGTGAGTTTCCACTGTTCGCCGAGGCAGCGCGCCGCGAGCACCGCCGTCGCCGCGTTCCAACGTTGGTAATCCCCTTCAAACGCCGTGGTGGGATAATTTTCGATATTCTCCCCGAAAACCTGCCGCACGGAATACACCAGCGACCCCTGCTCCGCCGCGACCCAGCGGATGACCGCCTCGGCCTCGGGCGGCACGCGCCCCATCACGACCGGATGCCCGGGCTTGATAATCCCCGCCTTCTCGGTGGCAATTTCCTCGAACGAGTGGCCCAGCATTTCGCAATGGTCGAGTCCGATGGACGTGATCACGGAGACTTGGGGTGCGACCACGTTGGTCGCGTCGAGCCGGCCGCCCAGACCGGTTTCGATGAGCGCGATGTCGCAGTGCTTGCGCGCAAACTGCAGGAACGCCATCGCCGTCATGAACTCAAAAAAACTCGGGTGATCATCCGTGCAATTGCGCCCGATTTCAGCCGCGATGGGTTCGAGTTCATTCGTATAGGCGATGATCTCGTCTTCCGTTAAAATCTGCCGGCCAACCTGCACCCGCTCGCCGAGTCTCACAAGATGAGGCGAGGTGTAGAGTCCGGTGCGCCAGCCCGCGTTCGAAAAAATCGCCTCCAGCATGGCGGCCACCGAACCCTTGCCGTTGGTGCCGGCGATGTGGATGATGGGCACGGCCCGCTCGGGGTGACCAAGCGCCGCCACCAAGGCGCTCATACGATCAACGCCGAATTTCACGCCCTTGGCCTTGAGCGAGAAAAGATACTCCTGCGTCTTGGCGTAATCGGCGGGCATGGGGGGCGGAAGCACGGAAAAACTAGCCAACACTTATTCATCGGACGGCCCGCCCTTGGCTTAGGCTCACTTTTGGGTCGCGGGCAGTTTTTTCAGGAAAAGTGCCTGCAGGATGTCTCGCAGGCGGTCGCGCAACTCCAGGCGGCTCACGATCTGGTCGATCAGGCCGTGCGTCTGCAGAAACTCGGCCGTCTGGAAACCAGGAGGCAAGGTCTGCTTCACGGTATCCTTGATGACGCGCGCCCCGGCGAAGCCGATCAACGCGCCCGGCTCGGCGATGTTGATGTCGCCCAGCACCGCGAAGCTGGCGGTCACCCCGCCCATGGTCGGATGCGTGAGAATAGAAATATAAGGCAACTTCGCTTCCGCCAATCGCCCCAGCGCCGCGCTGGTCTTGGCCATCTGCATGAGGGAGAAAATGCCTTCCTGCATGCGCGCGCCGCCCGAAGCGCTGAAAATCAGGCAGGGAATCTTTTTCTTGAGCGCGGTCTCGATGGCGCGGGTGATCTTCTCGCCCGCCGCCGAACCCATGGCACCACCGCAGAAACGGAAATCCATCACCGCCACCGAAACCTCGATGCCGTGAATCTCGCCGGTGCCGCACACAACGGCCTCGGTCAGGCCGCTTTCCTTTTCGTATTTTTTGATACGATCGGGATACTTCTGCGAATCGACGAACTTGAGCGGATCGGCCGAACGGATGGTCGCATCGATCTCCTTGAACGTGCCTTCATCCAACAGCGCCGCGATGCGCTGACGTGCGCCAATCGGGAAATGGTAGCCGGACTTCGGCACAACCATCTGGTTCTCCTCCAGCTCCTTGTTGAAGACGATCTCTCCGGAGAGCGGACACTTGGTCCACATTCCCTTGGGAATGTCCTTCTTTTTGACGACGACGGTGGAATACTTAGGTTTGCTAAAAAGCGACATGGCGGAGGGTTAGCCGTGACCAAATGTGACGACGCGCAGGTTCAAAGCCCCCGCGCGGCGGAGAACGCCTGCGCAGGAATTGAGTGTGGAACCTGTGGTGAAAACATCATCAATGAGGATATAAGGTGAGGCGGGAGTTAAGGTCGTCCCGGAGCGGAGTGCAAAGGCATTTTTCAGGTTCTCCCGGCGGGCCCGACGGTCGAAAGTCGTTTGCGACGGCGTGTCTATCACCCTCTTGAGCAACGACTCGACGCGCGTTTTCCCACCGGCCGCCCGAGCGAAGGCGGCGGCGAGCAACGCCGTCTGGTTGTAGCCGCGCTCCCGCTCCTTGCGCGGATGCAGAGGAACAGGAACGATGATCGCGTCCCGCACAAAATCGGCGACATGCGGCGACTCACGCACAATCGCTTCGATATCGGCCAAAACATGAAGCCCGTGGTGATATTTGAGCTCATGGATGAGGGCGCGTGCCGGACCCTTGAACAAAGTCGCCGTCCGCCCTTCCGCATAGGCCGGGTTCACCCCGTCGCAATGCGGACACAACCGCTCGCCTTCGACCTCCCCAAAAAACGGACTGCCGCACGTCGTGCAGTTGGGCGACTCGACCCGGTGGATCATCGCTTCGCACCGCACGCACACATGGCGCAACGTTCCGCCCTCGACCACCTCGCGGCACTGCACGCACACGGGCGGAAACACCACGTCGGCCAAGCCTCTCCCAAGCTGACGCAGGAGTTCGCTCATCATCAGTAAAAAACCTTCATCAAAAACAACCCTTCCGGCGGCGCCGTCACCACCCGATGCGTGCGCGTCTTGGTTTCAAGAATGGCCGTCATGTCCTCGGGCTTCAGTCGCCCAAGCCCCACATCGGCCAATGCTCCCACCAAGCTTCGCACCATCTTATAGAGAAAGCCGTCGCCCTCCGCGACGATGCGCAGGCGATTGCCGCGCACGTTTATACTGAGTTCCCGAAGCGTGCGGACCGTGTCCTCCTTCTCCACGCTGCCCGCAGCGCTGTAAGCGCGAAAATCATTCTTCCCGACCAACCGTGCCGCCGCCGCGCGCATCGCCGCGATATCGAGCGTCTGCGGCAGCGACCAGCAAAACGGATGCTCAAACGGGTCTGCATACCCACGATGATGAATTTCATAGTGGTAGATTTTCCCCTTCGCCGAAAACCGCGCATGAAACGTCGCCGGCACGCGCCGAGCCGACTGCACCTGAATCGTCGGCGGCAGCCCGACGCGCAACGCAGCCAGAAGCTTGGCAGCGTCATGAGGCCAGTGGGCGTCAAAGTGAAACACCTGCCCGCGCGCATGCACGCCCGAGTCGGTGCGGCCGCTGCCTTGGATGTTGATCGGTCCTTTGAAAACCTCCGCCAACCGCCGCTCCACAAAATCCTGCACCGCGTTGTTGTCCGGCTGCGACTGCCACCCGGAAAAATGCGTTCCGTCGTAGGCGACGGTGCATTTCCAACGCTGGATTTTGGAATCGGAAGTTATCACGGAATGAATATGGAAAGCAGGAAATCAGGAACGGATTCGAGCATAGCAAATGTTGTTTTACGGTTCGTTCCTGATTTCCTGCTTTCCCTATAAAAATGCCTTTTCAGAATTCCGGTAACGGAGGAGGGAAGCGTTGATCGAGATAATCCTGCAGAACAATCGCCGCCGCTCGTGAATCGATGATGCCCTGCGCGCGGATCTCACGCAGCTCCATCTGCGTCATACCCGCCTCCGCCATGTGCGACGTGAGCCGCTCGTCTACCATGTGAACAGGCAGCCCGAATTCCTTGCGCAGACTTTCGGCAAACCCATCGACCTCCTTCGCCTTGAAGCCCGCGCTGCCGTCCATGTTGTATGGATAGCCGAGCACGATTTCGTCTATGCGCCGTTGTTTAACGACAGCGGCCAGCGCTGAACGGCGCTTCGCTGGATCGGCGTCAGTCAGCGCCGGCAACGGCGTGGCGATGCCCAGCTCGTCGCCGTGCGCGAGACCGATGCGCCGCGTGCCATAGTCTATACCGAGAAAACGCATCGGAATAATCGCACTCTCAAAGCCACTTCGCGCCGTGCGGCAGCGCCTCGATGCGCTTGATGAGAGCCTTGATATCCTGCGCCTTGGACTTTGGGCAGATCAGAGTGGCGTCAGCGGTGTGCACCACGATGAGATCGTCGAGCCCCAGGACGGTGACCAAATGGCCGCCCTCGGAAAACACGAGGTTGCCGCCGCCCTGCTCAATGATCGCGAGCCCGCGCGCCACGTTGCCCGTCACGTCGGCCGTGAAGTGCTTGCAGACGGCCGGCCACGCGCCGACGTCGTCCCAATCAAAGGTGGACGGCAGCACCACGACGTTGGTCGCTTTTTCGAGCAGCGCGTAGTCCACCGAGATTTTCTCGAGCTTCGGATAAACTTTCTTCAACACGCCCGCGAGCGGACGTTTTTTCGCAAGCGCCGCCCGGATCGTCTTCAAGCCGGCGTCGAGCCCCGGCACGTGTTGCGCAAGAGCCGTCTCCACCACGGAGACGCTCCACACAAACATGCCCGCATTCCAAAGATAATCACCGGAGGCCAGATAGTCCTCGGCGACCTCTTGCTTCGGCTTTTCGACAAACCGCTTCACGCGGGAAACCTGGCGGCGATTGAAGCTCTTCCATTTCTCCCCGAGTTGAATGTAGCCGAATCCCGTGGCCGGCTCGGTGGGAGTGATGCCGATGGTCACCATGACCGGCGCCGCCTCCGCCGCGGTAAACGCCGCCTGAAGATCGCCCGCGTAGGCCTTGTTATCATGGATCACATGGTCGGCCGGCAGCACGGCAAACACGCCCTGCGGATCACGCGCCGCCACCAGCGCGGCGGCCAGGCCCACGGCGGCCGCAGTGTCGCGCCCCATCGGCTCGGCGATGATGTTGGCCGCCGGAATGCCTTTGCACACCGCGCGCACGGCCTTCGCCTGCACCGCGCTGGTGATGACGAAGATGTTTTTCGCCGGCGCGAGCGGCTTTACGCGCTCGATTGTCTGGGTGAGCAGAGGCTTTGAACCGACGACTGGCAGCAAGTGCTTCGGCTTGACCGCACGGCTCTGCGGCCAGAAACGCTCCCCCTTGCCCCCGGCGATGATGACGATGAAACGATGCGACATGCGTCTGATTTGGGTCGGCCTGCGCGATCAGCGCAATTTCCATTTGCGACCGCGCCGCATCGGCATCTCCTACGCAATACTCATCATGGCCGAAACCTACCCGCTCGAACTCTCCGTCGAAGAAACCAAACACCTCCTCGACACCCTGCCCGGCCAAGTGCTGCTCATCGACGTCCGCGAGCCCGGCGAGTTGGAAATCTGTCGTATCCCCGGGGCAGAACCCATTCCCATGCGCCAGATTCCCGAGCACGTCGGCACGCTGCCCAAGGACAAACACCTGCTCATTCACTGCCATCACGGCGGACGCAGCCTGCGCGTGACGCAGTATCTGCGCGCCAACGGCTTTGACGCGGTCACCAACGTCGCCGGCGGCATCGAAGCGTGGGCACTCGCCTTCGATCCGGCCATGCGCCGGTATTGAGGGATCACGCGGCCTGCTGCGGACGCGCCTTGGCATAAGCCAGCGCATACTCGGCAAACGCCCGCTTCACCCTCATCGTCACCGTGTCGGCACCGGTCTTGAAAACCGTCCCGTCAATCGCCCTCACCGGCACGAGATCCTTGGTCGTCGCCGTAAGAAAACACTCCTGCATTCCACCGATATCTTCGGGACGGACGGTTTGCTCCACGACTTTTATGCCGGCAGCGGGCGCCACATGATCAATCAGCAGGCGCCGCGTAATTCCCGCCAAAATCCCCGCCTCCAGCGGCGGAATCACTATGACGCCATCGCGTACGAAACCGATGTTGCTCACCGCCGCCTCCGTGATTTCACCGGCGAGATTCGTTATGACCACCTCGTCCGCCCCGCGCGAACGCGCCTCGCGCAAACAGAGCAGGTTGTTGAGATAGTTACCTGTTTTCCACACTGGGTTAAGCGTCGCCGGATGATTCCGGTGCAACGTGCGGGCCACCGATAACGTGATCCCAGTTTGCTCCTGGGCCGGTGAAAGCGCAGGGCACGGTTGCACGAGCAGCACAAAATCCGGCTGATCCGCGAGCGCTATATCCAGACCGATGGCCCCGCCGCCACGCGTGACTTGCAGGCGAATATAGAGATCACCCGCGTTCCCAGCCGCCTTGCGATAGGCCGCCGTGGTTTTCTTGATTTCTGCGAGCATCGCCGCCTGCGAGCAAGGCAGTGTCATATATAACGCCACCGCCGAACGCTCCAACCGCGCCCAGTGTTCGTCCCAACCAAAAATGATCCCATGATACGTGCGCCAAACCTCATAAATGGCGTCTCCATAAAGAAACCCGCGATTGAGCGGAGCGATGGATGGTTCCTCGGCCGAATGCAGACGACCGTTGGTATTGGCCTGTATAAAGTGCGCGCACATGCGAAAGCATACTTCATCACACACGCCTGAGCACGCCAAGCGACAAAACAAAAAAGCCTGCGCGGCGAACCACGCAGGCTTTTGAAACTGATGGAAGTCGTCGCTTACGAAGCGGCAGGAGCCTCGGGCGCGGCAGCGGAGCGGGCCTTCACAAGGCCGGCTTCCTTCTTGATGTTCTGCACGCTTGGCAGCGAAATGCCGAAGCTCTTGGCGATCTTGGCACCAGGCGTGCCAGCCTGGACGGCGGCGATGACCTGCTGCTTGATCTCAGGAGTGATCTTGGCGCGGGTGCGCTTGCCGGCCTTCGCGGCCTTCGCGGGTTTGACAGCCTTCGCGGCCTTTTTTCCTTTGCCCTTGCTCTTGCCCGCCTTGCCGGCGGCGGCCTTCAGGGCTTTGATAAAGCCGCTGAGGGTGTCGTAACCGTAGTCGGAGGGGAGCTTGGCGAGAGCCGACACGCGGTCGGCGGAGAGTTTAGCTTCAGCCTGGGCAATCTTGGCTTTGGCTTTTTCGAGTTCGGCGAGTTGATCAATAAATGACATATCACGGGCACCATCAGGCTATGACATGACGTTATCAAGTCTATATTATCATATAATACAGACCCTGCACGCCGATTAATCAAATCGTCATGGCATGATAACCGCCATCGACCACGATTTCCGCACCCGTGATAAAGCTGCCGCCCGCCCCCGCCAACAGTAAGGTTGCACCGATAAGTTCCTTCGCCTCACCGAAACGCTTCATGGGCGTATGGCCCATGATGGAGGCAACCCGATCAGGCGTCAGCACCGCGCGGTTTTGCTCCGCCGGGAAGAAACCAGGGACAAGCACATTGACTCGCACATTTTTCGGCGCCCATTCGCGCGCAAGGTTCTTGGACAGGTTATGTACCGCGGCCTTGCTTGCAGAATAGGTAAACACCCGTGAAAGCGGCACCAAGGCAGACATCGAACCCAAGTTGATGATGGAGCCGCCTTCGCCACGCTCAGTCAAGTATTTGCCAAAGATCTGACAACCCAGAAAAACGCTCTTAACGTTGATCCTCATAATGCGATCATACTCATCTTCGCCGACCTCTATAAATGGCTTGGCCGAGTTTACACCGGCTCCGTTGACGACAATATCAACGCGACCGGATCGCTCGATCACCGTATCAAGAAGCTTTTGAAGCTCGGCTTTTTCACTCGCCTCGGCCGATACAAAATAAGCTTTGCCACCGGCAGCCGTGATCTTGTCGAGGCGGACCTTCGCCTTCTCGGCATTTCGGCCCACCAATACGACCTCGGCCCCCGCGCCGGCAAGTCCCTCGGCCATCGCTCCGCACAGTTCTCCGGTGCCACCAACGACAACAGCCACCTTGCCGTGGAGTGAAAATAAAGACGAAAGGTAATCGGGAGTGGTCATGATAGGATAGCACCCATCGAAACGCCCCCGAACCCTCGGGGACAGGGTATTTTTCTGAATCAAATTTCATAGCCGTCCATCCACAGCCAATAAAGGTCTTCCAACCGGCTGATAACACAGTCGGCCCAGGCGGGCGCGGCGCCTATTCGCCCTTGCGCGCTTCCCTGCGGCCTCCGTTAGTAAACCCCATGGCCCGCATTCCCCTCGAAGATAATTTCACCGATGTCATCAACAAGGCCCAGCGCGGCCTGAAAATATCCGACCAGCACCTCGCCGAGCGGGCCGCAATATCATTGCAGGACCTCGCGGCGGTAAAGTCCGGCCAGCTTCTCGACGAGGTCATCCGAAGGGTCGCACGTCCGCTCAAGCTCAGCGCCAACGCTCTTGAGGAACTCGCCCACAAACGCTTCTACCCCGTGGCCCCGGTTTTCCCTCGCGGTTTCGCGATGTTCAACACGCCCCACGAGGACATGACGGTGAATAGCTACCTCATCTGGGATTCCGGCAGCCGGCTCGCGGCGGCCTTCGACACCGGGAGCGACTGCACCGCAATGCTCGACATCATTCACACGGAGCGCCTCACCCTGCGTAATATTTTCCTGACGCATACGCACGAAGACCACATCGCCGCCCTGCCCGCGCTCACCGCCGCGACCAAGGCCGAGGTATGGAGCAGCGAACTGGAGCCGGTTGATCACCCCGGCGCCAAGACCTTCAAGGAAAACGCCCACTTCCATCTCGGGGAAATTTCGATTAAAACCCTGCTCACCTCGGGCCACTCCCCCGGCATGACGACCTTCTACGTCACAGGCATGAGCTGGCCGCTCGCCATCGTGGGAGACGCCATCTTCTCCTGTTCGATGGGAGGCTCAGCAAGCCACTACGCCGATCAATTGCGCAACAACTGCGACAAGATTTTGACGCTTCCCCGTGACTCCGTGATTGCCCCCGGCCACGGCCCTCTCACCACGCTCGCGCTTGAGAAAAAGCATAACCCGTTTTTCGCCCAGTAAAGTTGAAATGTTTTATTAATCAAAAAACCCAAAGTCACTTCTGCCTCGGGCGGCTTCCGATTAAATCAAATCTGCAATGGCAAGCTTGAGCTTAAGGTTAAAAGCCCGTTCGCAACGGTAGGGTAAACACCCCATGTTTTAGCATAGACTTAGCCGTAACCTTCAGGCAGTAAACATCCGACATGAGTTCATCCCAGCGCAGAAAGGCAGTCCTTCTTTTCTCTTTGGTGTTCGCACTGCTGGCTGCGGTGGGAGGAGTCATGGTGCAGACTTCCGATCAGGAAAGGATCAGCCCGCAGTATTACGTCCTCTGCCTCTCCCTTATTGGCTGCATTCTGCTTATTCTGGCCGGATACGTCTGGGACCGCTCCCTGATGCAACGTCTTCGGGATCTGAACAAGACATCGAGTTCGGTCACGCTACTCGCGGATACCGACGAGGTGCATGACGAAGTGATTGGCCTCGCCCGTCAGATCGAACGGATGGCTCAGTCCCTCCAGAAGCTTGAAGCCAGCTACCGCGCCGTGGTGGAGGACCAAGTCGACCTCATTTGCCGCTACAATGCCGACGGCAATCTCAGTTTCGTCAATGGAGCCTACGCCCGCTTCGTCGGGCGCAAACGTCAGGAACTGCTGGGCCAGCCTTTTGCACTTTGCACGGCCGGCCTGCTTTCCCCAAAGGACGGCCCCCTGCCGGACGCCACGACCTTCGAACACGAATGGCATGACGCGGAAAAAAAACGCTTCATTCACGCCTGGACCCATCGCTCCATCAAAGACTCCTCTGGCACCATCATCGAATATCAGGCCGTCGGTCATGACGTCACCACCCGCAAGGAAGCCGAACGCGCCCTTGTCTCCGCCAAGGAGGCCGCCGAGTCTGCCGACCGTGCCAAGAGCGAGTTTCTCGCCATCGTCAGCCACGAAATCCGCACCCCCATCAACGGTGTCATCGGTTTCGGCAAGCTTCTCCACGACACCCCTCTCACCTCGGAGCAACGCACTTTTGTCGACATGATCACCAGCAGCGGCCACACGCTGGAAAACCTGATCAGTGACATCCTCGACCTTTCCAAGATCGAGGCGGGGAAACTCGAAATCGAGCATGCACCCTTCTCCCTGCGCGACTCCATCGAGGAGACGCTCCACCTCTTCGGCCCCCGGGCGCGCGAGGCCGGCCTGACCATCAAGACCAGCGTGGCCCCGGGTGTTCCCGTCATCATCAGCAGCGATCACGGACGCCTCCGCCAGATTCTCAACAATCTCGTCGGCAACGCCATCAAGTTCACCGAACACGGAGGTATCGAAGTCAGCGTGGAGTGCAGTCCCGGCGCGCCTCATCCCAACGGTCTTAACCGGGACGTTCGCCTGCACTTCACCATTCGTGACACCGGCATAGGCATCCCCCCCGAAAAAATTGACCAGCTCTTCCGCCCGTTCAGCCAGGTGGACACTTCCGCCAAGCGTCGTCGCGGCGGCACCGGCCTCGGCCTGATCATCGCCAAACGCCTCTGCGAGCGCATGGGCGGGGCCATCTCCGTCGAGAGCCGCGTCGGCGAAGGCTCCACGTTCTATTTTGCCATTCAGGCCGACTACACCATCGGGGACAGCCGCGATCCGTTCGCAAACAGCACTGGCGCATCCGCGTAATTTTACGTTCTTGCGGACGCGATTTTTTTTCTGCAACGTCCCGCCTCCCTTCAAGGCGCGATAGCCAAGTGGTAAGGCCGAGCTCTGCAAAAGCTCTACCGCCGGTTCGATTCCGGCTCGCGCCTCCAATTTCTGCCTGCCCGCCGGTCCCTCCAGACCGGCGGTTTTTATTTTCCCTCATCCGGTCCATGCGCTTGCCGACCGGCGACATTGATCCTTAGTCATTGGTCATTCCAAAAATGTCCTCCCTCGTCTTCACCATTGCCAACCAGAAGGGTGGCGTCGGCAAAACCACCACGGCCGTCAACCTCGCCGCCGCCCTCGCCGCCAAAAAAATCCACACCCTGCTCATCGACCTCGATCCGCAGGCCAACGCCACCAGCGCCGTGGGCGTGGAAAAGCAGGTCGGCCGCAGCCTTTACGGCCCTCTCCATGGCGAAGGCTCCGCGCTGGAAATGATCGTCCCCACCAGCATCGAGCATCTCGCCCTCATCCCGTCCGAGGAAGACCTCGCGGCCGCCGAAATCGAGCTGGCCCAGACGGAAAACTACCTCTCCAAGCTCCGCGCCGTGCTGGAACCCATCAAGGCCTCCGGCGGCTACAAGGTCATCATCATCGATTGTCCGCCCTCGATGGGAATGCTCTCGATGAACAGCCTCGCCGCCGCCGATTACCTGCTCATCGCCCTCCAATGCGAATATATGGCCCTCGAAGGCCTCGGTCAGATCTTGCGCAATGTGGACCGTATCAAGTCAGCCGGCGTCAACAGCGGCCTGGAACTCGGCGGCATCGTCATGACGATGTTCGACATCCGCACCAACCTCTCCCGCCAGGTCGTCGACGAGGTTAAAAAACACCTGCCCGACAAAATCTTCGACACCGTCATCCCCCGCACCGTCCGCCTCAGCGAAGCCCCGAGCTTCGGCAAGACGATCTTCGCCTACGACCCGCTCTCCCCCGGCGCCACCGCCTACACGAACCTCGCGAAGGAAGTCATCAAACGCTTCGATCTGAAATAAGCCCGAGCCAGCCCAGAGCCAAGTGCTGAGAGTCCCGAGCCAAACATCCGACTCTATATTCTGTTTCTTGCTCTGGACTCTCAGCTCTAAGCTCTCAGCTTCCGCCACCGCTCCCATGTCCGCCCTCGCCAAATACCGGCACGCCTTCCTCATCGGGCTTCAAAGCAACATCGTCTACCGGTGGAACTTCGCCATCCGCGCACTCTTCTCGCTCTTCCACCTCGCGTTCGTGTTCATCCTCTGGGGTGCGGCCTACAAGGGGCAGGCGGAAATAGGCGGCTTCAACCTCGACCAGACGCTCACCTATTTCGTGCTCCTGCTGGTCATGCAGTTCTTCATCGGCGCGTTCAACGAAGACTACCAGATCAGCGAGGAAATCCGCAACGGCCTCATCAATCAGTTCCTGCTGAAACCGATCAACTACTACGCCTACCGCTTCAGCATCTTCGTGGCCGCCCGCGCCGTCTCCGGCTTTCTCGCCCTCCTTCCCATCCTCTGTGCGTTGCCCCTGCTGAAAGACCACCTCGTCCTTCCTCACGATGGTTGGCGGCTCGCCCTCGGCATCCCCGCCATGGCCATGGCGGGGATGATCCAGTTCACCATCGCCTACTGCTTCGGCCTGCTCTCGTTCTGGTTCCTCGAAATCCAATCGTTCATCATCTTGTCGCTCGCCGTCGAAACCGTGCTCGGCGGCCAGATGTTCCCGCTCGACCTGATGCCACCGTGGTTCTTTCACCTGTCTCAGTGGCTGCCGTATTACTACCAGATGTATTTCCCGACTGCTATTTTCACGGGACGCATCGACCAGGCCTCCGCGCTTTCCGGCCTCGCACTTCAGGCCTTCTGGGTCGTCGCCCTGCTCGGCATAGCCCACCTGCTCTGGACCCGCGGCCTCCGCCGTCACACCGCCGTGGGGGGCTGAACCGATGCACCTCCTGTCCTACCTTCGCATCTGGCTCGCCTGCGCCCGCTACTCCATTGTGCGCACGATGATGTTCCGCTTCGATTTCATCATGTGGTCTCTGGTCGAGTTCGGCTGGATGGCCGTAAATCTCCTACTCATCGCCGTCATCTACCGGCACACCGAAGACATCGCCGGCTGGACCAAATATCAGATGCTTCTTCTCGTCGGCACCTCCATGCTCGTCCAACGATTCATCATGGGATTTTTCTGGAGCAACCTCTTCGAGATGGCCCGCAACATCCGCAGCGGACACTTCGACTTCTTCCTCGCCCAGCCCGGCAGCCCGCTCTTCATGGTTTCGACGCGGAAGCTCGACCTCGACGGCATCGCCAACGCCTTCGTTGCCATGGCCGTAGTCGCCTACGCCGTCCGCGAACTCGGCCTGACTCCGTCGCTCGCCGATCTCTCGCTCTACGCTCTGCTCGTCCTCTGCGGCGTCCTCATCAACTACGGCGCGCTCCTCATGATCGTATCGTTGACCTTCTGGCTCGGAGCCGCCCAAGGCATTGAGGGCAGTTACTTCACCATGATGGAATTCTCCCGCCTGCCGCGTGAAACATTTCGCGGCGCGGCCAACGTCATCTTCGTCTGGATCCTGCCCGCCGTCATCGTGAGCAACACTCCTGCCCGCGCCCTCCTCCACGGTTTCGAACCGATGAACGCACTCTGGCTCGCCACCATCACCGCCGTCTGGCTCGGCCTCGGCGTGGCCGTCTTCAACCGCGGTCTCCGCCGCTACGCCAGCGCCAGCTCATGAGCGACGACCTCTCACAATTCCAGAACCGCCTCGGCCACGTTTTTCGTGATCCCGCGTTGCTGCTCCAGGCCCTCACGCACCCGGGCTACGCCAACGAACACCCCGAAGACGGCGACCATTACCAACGCCTGGAATTTCTTGGCGACGCCGTCATCCAACTCGTCGTCACCGCCGCTCTCTTTCATCTCTACCCGCACGAACGCGAAGGCGAACTGAGCCGTCTTCGCGTCGCCCTCACCAACGGCGTTTTTCTCGCCGGTCTCGCCCGCGAACTCGACATCCCCGCCCACCTGCGCCTCTGCACCGCCGAGCAAAAGTCCGGCGGTTCCCCCACCGCCGCCGGCGACGCCTACGAAGCCGTGGTCGGCGCGATCTTCCTCGATGCCGGCCTGCCCGCCGCCGAAGCCTTTATTCTCCGCAGCTACGGCGCCCTCGAAGAACGTCTTGCCAGCCTCAAGATCGAAGACGCCAACCCCAAGGGCCGCCTCCAGGAACGCGTGCAACCCCTCCATGGCACCGGCGCCCTTCGCTACGAAACCACCCAATCCGGCGGCGCCGAGCACGCCAAGGAATACTCCTCGAACGTCTTTCTCGCCGACCTCCTCCTCGGCACCGGCCGCGGCACCTCCAAGAAACTTGCCGAAGAAGCCGCCGCCCGCGCCGCTCTCTCCAGCCTGAGCCAAACCTGATCGCGGAAACTCGGAATGGCGGAAGCACCGAAATGTGCTACCTGTTTATCCTTTCCGCATTTTCAGTCATTCCGCGTTTCCGCGATCAATGTCCGTCCTGAACAATCTCTCCCGCCTCAAGCTCACCGGCGTGTGCCCGCCCGCGCGCGGCGCCGTGCTGGCCGAGCTTGCCCGAGGACGCCCCGCGCCTGTCTGGCTCGTGGTTGCCGAGGAACTGAAACACGCCGAACAACTCGCCGAAGACATCGCCTTTTTTCACCGCTCCGCCGGCGGAAATCCCTCCGCGCTCGACGTGCTCATCTTCCCCGAGTCGATGCCCGACTCCCGCGACATGCGCGAAGCCTTCGCCGCCTCCGCCGACCGCATGACGGTCCTCTCCAAGCTCCGCGCCACCCGCACTTCCGCTCCGATCTCTCAACTCTCAACCATCAACTCTCAACTCGTCGTCGTAACGACGCCGGCCGCCCTCCTCCAGCCCGTCCCAGCCCTGGAAGCATTCTCCACCCGCGAGTTCACTCTCAAGCGCGGACAAACCCAGCCGTTTCACGCCCTCCTCGAGCTCCTCAACTTCCTCGACTACGACTCCGAAGCCGTCTGCGAATCCCCCGGCCACTACGCCATCCGCGGCGGCATCATCGACGTATACCCGATCACCGCCAACCAGCCCTACCGCCTCGATTTCTTTGGTGACGAAATCGAAGATATCCGCGCCTTCGATCCCGTCACCCAACGCTCCGGCGAAGCCGTCGATTCGATCACCCTTTCCGCCTCGCCCCGCCTCAAACTCGATCCGTCCAAGACCGGCCTCGCAGACTACCTCTCACCCGCAACCCATCTCGTTTTCGTCGAGCCCGCTTCGCTCGACGAGGAGTTCAGCACCTTCGCCCGCGAAGGCACCGACAACCTCACTCCCATCCTAGCCCGCTGCGCCGCCGCCTTCGGCCTGAGCGACCTCGACGAAGCCTCTGCCCTCTTCGACGGCCCGGACGTCGCCGAGTCCACTTGGGACACCGAAAGCCTCCACCATCACCGCACCTACCCCTCCGACGAACTCGTCGCCCAGGAACGCCTCGCCGCCGAGGAAGAAGCACGCCGCGCCTTCCTCCAGCAACTCGTCGCCTGGAAAAAAGACGGCTACGGCCTCGCCTTCGTCGTCTCCAAGGAAGGCGAAGANCAACGCGTCAAAGAAATCCTCGCCGAGGANNCCCGCTTCAANGGCCTGCAACCGCTCTGGGTGCGCGGCACTCTGAACGAGGGTTTCCGCTGCACCTACCGCGCCG
>FJVV01000279.1_pt1 | contig 17843 bp, 15 predicted proteins | sample 1011911 | NCBI WGS metagenome assembly FJVV01 (sample SAMEA3912450, study PRJEB9761) | metagenome | biome: forest; material: soil | place: USA | collected 2011-06-22 | depth 0.1 m
TCCAAGACCGTGATCGCGGTGTTTGTCATCGTGGTGCTGGCGGTCCTCGCCAAGGGCGGCTACGATATTTTCAACGCGCAGCGCGAAAAGGCCGTCGCCGCCGACTACGCCGCCGCCGTGACAGATGCCCAGCTCAAGACCTTCATCGCCGACCACGCCGCGCATCCCCTGGCCGGCATTGCCGAGCTTCGGCTCGCCGATGACGCCTATGCGGCTGGCAAATACGCCGACGCCCAGTCTGGTTACGCTCAGGCTGCCGCCATCCTCGGCAACACGACTTTCGGTCAGCGCGCCCGCCTCGGCGCGGCGACCTCACTCATCTTGGCCGGCAAGACCGCCGACGGTGAAGCCGCGCTGAAGCCGCTCGTCGCCGATCTTGCCGTGGCCAAAGGAATCCGCGCCGAAGCTGCTTATCAGCTCGCATCCCTTGCGGTTGACGCTGGGCGGACCGATGAAGCGACCAAGCTCATCGCCCAGCTCGCCTCCATTGATCCTGCCGGACAATGGGCACAGCGCGCGATGCTGCTCCAGTCGCGCATTCCAGTCCCCGCGTCGACAGCGGCGACTGGCGACTCCAAGACCGCCGCCCCTGCGGTGAACTTCAAGGCAACCCCCTGATTAAACCTGTATCCCGTATTTTTTCAGCCCGCCGATTTCGGCGGGCTTTTTTGTGTCGATAAAGAACGTTCCTTTATCCGTTTCTTCGCTTTCTTGCTCCAGCACCAGCTTGCCTCCGTCGTCTTTGGCCCGTAGCTCCTTTCGTCACAATTTAATCATGAGCCTCAAGATCAAATCCGCCTCCGACTGTTTCTATGACCAGCTTTCGCTGGGCGAAGTCATGCTCCGCCTCGATCCCGGCGAGGGCCGCGTCCGCACCGCCCGTGCCTTCACCGCTTGGGAAGGCGGCGGCGAATATAACACCTCTCGCGGCCTGCGGAAGTGTTTCAACCTTAAGACCGGCGTCTGCACCGCCTTCGTGGACAACGAAGTCGGCCACCTCGTCGAAGATTTCATCATGCAGGGCGGAGTCGCCACCGACTTCATCAAATGGCGCGAGGATGACGGCATTGGCCGCACCGTGCGCAACGGCCTTAACTTTACCGAGCGCGGTTTCGGCATCCGCGGCGCCGTCGGCGTGCCCGACCGCGGCAACACCGCCGCCTCGCAGCTCAAGCCCGGCGACTTCGACTGGGACCACATTTTCGGCAAGCTCGGCGTGCGCTGGTTTCACACCGGCGGTATTTTTGCCGCGCTCTCCGAGTCCACTGCCGCCCTCACTATCGAGGCGGTTAAGGCCGCCAACAAATACGGCACCATCGTTTCCTACGACCTCAACTACCGCCCGTCTCTCTGGAAGACCATCGGCGGCCTCAAGAAGGCCCAGGAGGTCAACCGCGAGATCGCCCAGTATGTCGATGTGATGATCGGCAACGAAGAAGACTTCACTGCGTCCCTCGGCTTCGCCGTGAAAGGCGCTGAAAACCTCGCGCACATCGAGACCGATGCCTTCAAGGCCATGATCGAGACCGCCGTGAAGGAGTTTCCCAACTTCAAGGTCGCCGCGACCACGCTGCGACACGTCATCACCGCGACGGTCAACGACTGGAGCGCGATCCTCTGGCACGACGGCAAGTTCTACGAGAGCCGCAAATATCCCGGCCTCGAAATCCTCGACCGCGTGGGCGGCGGCGACTCATTCGCCTCCGGCCTCCAATTCGGATTCCTCTCGAAAAACGATGCACAGCTCGCCGTCGACTACGGTGCAGCCCACGGTGCGTTTGCCTCGACCACTCCCGGCGACACGTCGATGGCGACGCAGAAGGAAGTCGAAAAACTCATGAAAGGCGGCGGCGCCCGCGTGGTGCGCTGAGACTAGGTGCCACATCAATCACGAGCCCCGGAGCCCAAAAGCTGCGGGGCTTTTTGTGTTCATCCGCTGTTATGCAGCTGCTTCCGGTGCTGTTGCTGGCGCTTGCGATAGCCGGTGGCGGAGAGGCCCGTCTCGGCCATGAACACTTGGCGCATGTTTTCCAGGCTGCCGAAGCCGGCCAGTGTCACGATAGTCTTGATCGGCAGGTCGGTCTCGCTCAGGAGGCGCTCGGCACGGCGGAAACGGCATTGGATGATCTCGTCGAGCACGGTGTGGCCGAGCTTGGCAGCGAAGCGGCGCTCCAGCGTGCGGCGTTCGACGCCGAGCGCCTCCACCACGTCGGGCACGGAGAGAACCTTGTGGCTGCGCGTCCAGATGATGTCGCGGGCGGCGGCGATCATCGCATCGGTGTTCGTGGCGGCGGTGGGAGACTTGGCTTGAGGCGTGGTCTGTCCGTCTGGGCCGATGATGGAGGTCAGCGCGGTCATCGCCATCAACGAAACGAGCAGGGAGTTGGACGTTGGCGACTGCTGAACGTGGCCGAGCAGGCTGGCGAATGCCCGTTCGGCCGGCCCGGAGTCGGCGAGAGGAATGACTGGGCGGTTTACCGAGATGACGCCTTGCTCCAACAGGCGGTGGGCGAGCTCACCGTTGAAATGCACCCATTTTTCAGTCCAGCCGGTTTCCGGCGCGGGGGCATAACGGTGCCAGACGTCCGGAAATAGCAGGATGGCCGTGCCTGCCTGCACGTTTATTGGGCCGTTTTGCCGAGATTCAAAAACGCCGTTTCCCGCCGTCACGAGCATCAGGGAGAACTCCGGCAAAATCCGTCCCTCACTCCAGTTGAAATGATAGAGCGTCGGGTGTCTGGTTGGTGGATAACCTTCTCCGGGTTCGGTGGTTCCGTGACCAACGCTCGTTACGTAGATGCCACCATGAAACACCTCGTCAGGGATTGGCAGGTAACAATGAAACGTCGCGGCTTGGCCGGATTCCTTGTCTGGGGGCCGTGAGGGAGACGTCATGGCGGACAACGGGAAAACATCTCTCTGGTCGGGGCGATAGGATTCGAACCTACGACCTCCTGGTCCCAAACCAGGCGCTCTACCAGACTAAGCTACACCCCGCGACGAGAGGGGGACAGGCTTTCGTCTCGTCTCACAGTGTCAATGCAATCTCTTCCAAGTTACGATGCCGTGAAAGTCACCATAATCTCGGCTTGCTTCGCATTTGGTTTCCGCGCAATTCTCAGGTTCAAATCTTTTTTATCTAAATGGATACCATCTCTCGTGAGAATAACAGCTACCTGCCGGTCGCCGGCGTGATCGTCGGCGTGCTTGCCATCATCCTTTCCGGCGTAGCGCTGGCCAAAATCTCCTCGGTCAAAAAAGACCTGGGTGCCCAAATCGAGCCTTTGGCTGCGAAGATCGATGATGCCGACAGCAAGTCGACCAACGCTGCCGCCTCCGCCGACAAGGCCAACGCCAGCATCGGCAAGCTCGCGAGCGATACGCAGGCCGCCTTCACTTCCGTCGCTCAGGAAATGGGCAATATTCGCGGTGAGATCACCAAGGTTCAGGAATCCGCCAAGGCTCCCGTCAAGGCTGTCAAGGCCGGCCCCAAGGAAGCCGCCGTCGCCGGTCCCGACGAGTATGTGATCAAGTCCGGCGACACGTTTGCCAAGATCGCCCGTGCCAACGGTTGCACCATTGCCGATCTCACGACGGTCAACCCCGGAGTCAATTCCTCCAAGCTTCACGTCGGCCAGAAGATCAAGCTGCCTGCCAAGAAGTAAGTCCGAGCTGATTTTTCATTTTTTCAAAACCTCCCTGCCTTCGACGGTCGGGAGGTTTTTTTTGCCCATGAATTCCGATTCTCCTCAACTCTCGCGCTGGGAAAAAGGTGCATCGCGCCTGCTGGCGAGCACGCGGGTCTTTGATGTGCAGGGCGTGAGTTACCGGCATCCGGTGCGTGCGACCGAACGGGAGTTTGTGGTCATCGATGCGCCTGACTGGGTGAATGTCATCGCGCTCACGCCCGATCACCAGCTCGTGCTCGTGAATCAGTTTCGTTTCGGCATCGATGGGTTTTCCTGGGAAATTCCCGGAGGCGTGATCGAGCGCGGCGAGGATCCTGTCGCGGCCGGGCTGCGCGAGTTGCAGGAGGAGACGGGTTTTGTTGGAAAGACTGCACGGATGCTCGGCTCGGTGAATCCCAATCCGGCCATCATGAACAACCGTTGTCATCTTGTGCTGGTCGGAGGCGCGGTGAGCTCCGCTGCGCTGGAATGGGATGCGGACGAGGAGATCGCCGTGCGCACGCTGCCGGTTGACGAAGTTTATGCTTGGGCGCAGTCGGGACGCATCACTCATTCGCTCGTGCTCAATGGCTTGTTGTTGTTCGCTCCGCATTGGGCGGCACTGAAGGCTGCCCGCTAAGAGCGTTGGGACGACCGGGCTGGGTTTTCCTATCAGCGTCGTTTGACAGGGTGGGCGAGGAGACTACGGTTCTTGCCTAAAGCAATGTCGTCCGCGCCCACGTTTGCCAATCTCCCCGCCGTCTTGGAACCTGTTTCCGGGAACCGGCTGCCCGTAAACCTGGAGTCGGAAATCCGCAAAATCTATGGGCGCAGTCCGCTTTATGCCCAACGGTTCCCGTTGCACTCGGAGCCTCTTCAGTGGTCGTGCTACCGGGAGATCCCCGCGCTTTCCAAGAAGGAAATCGTCGAGCGGGGACATCAGGCGTTTTTTACGGATTATGCGGTGATCGAGCGCGGGCTCGTCGATCGGAAGTTTGAATATGAGTCGACCGGCGGAACGACCCAGTCGCCGATGACGGTAATCATGGAGGACGGTTGGTGGAACGCCCAGACCGCGCGCGCCTATCGTGCGCATCCTCTGCTGGCGCCTTACGCCGACCGGTCCTACCGCAAGTGCGTTTTGGCCCCGGTGGGATGTTCGAGCAACATCTGCCCCTACGAGGACCATCCGTTTCCGCACCGCTATTTTGACGGCACGGTTTATCTCAACCTCACCAGCGATCCGTTCGTGTTTCCGGAAAGCGAGTGGGACCGCATCGTCACCGAGGTGCAGGCGGTGCAGCCCGAGGTGATCGAGGGCGAGCCGGTTTATCTCTCGCTGCTTGCCCGTGCGGTTAAAAAACGCGGTGTCACGGTGCCGAGCGTCAAGGTGGTCATCCTCACCTATGGCAAGGCGAGCCTGCAGCACAGCCGCCGGATCGCCGAGGTTTTCCCGGGTTCGTCGCAGGTGGATCTCTACGGTTCGACCGAGGCGGGCTATATTTTTATCGGCGGGGCGTTCCAGGACGATTCACGCGTAATCGACGACAATGTGTTCGTGGAACTCGCGCTTTATCGGAACCTGCCCGAGGTGTTTCAGATTTATGTGACCACGCGCGATCGCGAGGCGATGCCGTTGCTGCGCTATCATACGGGCGATATCGTGCGCCGCACGCCGACGGGCTATCGGCTGCTGGGCCGTGAGGGCGGGCTCTACTTCCGGCCCGACGGTTCGCTGGTTTCTCCTTCGGAGATCGATGCGGCGTTGCCGGCGGACTTTAGCTGCTGGCACTACAGCCTCGTGCAGACGACCGAGAACCGGTGGGACTTTCACTATGTGGCCGACGAAGTCGCGCCAAAGTCGGTGGAGTCGGCGCTGGCTGCCATGCTCGGACCGGATGCGCGCGTGGTGGCGTTCCGCAAGCGCCTGATCGCGCCGGCCGCGAGCGGCAAGTTCGCGCTGCTCAAGCCGCTGACGAAGTAAGCCGGCGGGTGGCCAATAAAAAACCCACGGCGTAAACCGTGGGTTTTGTTGAAAATAGAAAACAACGTCAGCCCTGCGGGCGGACTTTTTTCCAGAGCCAGCCGAGCGGGTCGTAGAACTCGTCCACGACGCGTTCCTTGAGGGGGATGATGGCGTTGTCCGTGATGGTGATGTGCTCGGGGCAGACGTTGGTGCAGCACTTGGTGATGTTGCAGAAGCCGATGCCCTGCGACTGCTTGAGCTCCGGGATGCGGTCCTCGGTGTCGAGCGGGTGCATCTCCAGCGCGGCGGTGTAGACAAGGTAGCGCGGGCCGATGAATTCATCGTGCTTGTGGTGATCGCGCAAAACGTGGCAGACGTCCTGACAGAGGAAGCACTCGATGCACTTGCGGAATTCCTGCACGCGATCGACGTCTTCCTGCGACATGCGCCAAGTTCCGTCCTCGGCGTCAGGCGCGCGCGGTTTGAACTTCTTGATCTTGGTTTTGACGCGGAAGTTCCACGACACGTCGGTCACGAGGTCGCGCAACAGCGGGAAGGCGCGCATCGGCTCGACGGTGATGGGCCTGTCTGTCGGGATCGTGTCCATGCGCGTCATGCACATGAGCTTGGGCACACCGTTGATCTCGGCGGAGCAGGAGCCGCACTTGCCGGCCTTGCAGTTCCAGCGGACGGCCAGATCGTTGGCCTGCGTCGCCTGGATTTTGTGAACGACGTCGAGGACGACGAGGCCCTCGGTGATTTCCGTGGTGTAATCCACGAATTTCCCGGCGGTCGCGTCGCCGCGCCAGATTTTGAAGGTAACGGTTTTGTTCATTTCATCTCCTCGATGACTTGTTTCAAATTCTCAGGGATAGGCGTGATCGGTTCGCGCCGGAGCTTCATGGAGCCGTCCGCGGCCTTGTAGATGATGCTGTTGTATTTCGCGGCCTCGGGATCCTTGTCCGGGTAATCCTCGCGAAAGTGGCCGCCGCGGCTTTCCTTGCGGTCGATGGAGCAGAGCGTGATGGCTTCGGAAATCGTGAGCAGATGCTTGAGATCGATCGCGGTGTGCCAGCCGGGATTGTATTCGAGGTGGCCCTGCACGGCGACCTTCGAGGCGCGTTCCTTGAGTTTGTCGATGGCGGCGAGGGCGCGCTCCATTTCGTTTTGGAGGCGCACGATGCCGACGAGTTCCTGCATGGTGTTTTGCAGGTCGTATTGGACCTGGAAGGCGCCTTCCGCATGGCTGCCGGCGGGGCGCTCGAAGGGGGCCATCGCCTCACGGTAGGCGGCCTCGATCTCGGCTTCGCTGATGGTGATGGCGGGGGCTTCCTTCGCGTATTTCGCGGCGTATTCGCCGGCGCGTTTGCCGAAGACGAGCAAGTCGGAGAGGGAATTGCCGCCGAGGCGGTTGGCTCCGTGCAAGCCGGCGGCGCACTCGCCCGCGGCGAAGAGGCCGGGGACGTTGGTGGCCTGGGTCTCGGCATTCACGCGGACGCCGCCCATCGCGTAGTGCGTGGTCGGGCCGATTTCCATGGGCTCCTTGGTGATGTCGAGATTCGCCAGCTGCTTGAACTGGTGATACATGGACGGGAGCTTCTTCTTGATGTGCTCCTCGGCGTTCGGGAGCTTTTCCTTGATCCAGGAAATATCGAGGAATACGCCGCCGTGCGGGCTGCCGCGGCCGGCCTTGACCTCGCGGTTGATGCAGCGGGCGACGTGGTCGCGCGTCAGCAGCTCGGGCGGGCGTTTGGCGTTCTTGTCGTTCTGCGTATAACGCCAGCCTTCCTCAGGGTCGGTCGAGGTTTGGGACTTATAGTTGTCCGGAATGTCGTCATACATGAAGCGCTTGCCGTCTTTGTTGCGCAACACGCCGCCTTCGCCGCGCACGCTCTCCGTCACGAGAATGCCGCGCACGCTGGGCGGCCAGATCATGCCGGTGGGATGAAATTGAATGAACTCCATGTCGAGCAGCTCGGCGCCGGCATGGTAGGCGAGGGAGACGCCGTCGCCGGTGCCTTCCCAGGAATTGCTGGTCACGGCGTAGGCACGACCGAGACCGCCGGTGCAGACGATCACGGCCTTGGCCTTGAAGACGCGGAAGCGGCCGCGTTCGCGGTCGTAGCCAAAAGCGCCGACCACCCGGTCGCCATCCTTCAGCAGGGACACGATGGTGTATTCCATGTGCACCGAGATGCCTTGGTGGACGCCGTGGTCCTGAAGGGTGCGGATGAGCTCGAGGCCGGTGCGGTCGCCGACGTGGGCGAGGCGGGGATAACGATGGCCGCCGAAATTACGCTGGGAGATTTTGCCTTCCTTGGTGCGGTCGAAGACGGCGCCCCAGGATTCGAGTTCATGGACGCGCGCCGGGGCTTCCTTGGCGTGCAGTTCAGCCATGCGCCAGTTGTTGACGTATTGGCCGCCGCGCATCGTATCGGCGAAGTGGACCTTCCAGTTGTCGCGATCATCCACGTTGCCCATCGCCGCCGCCATGCCGCCTTCGGCCATGACGGTGTGAGCCTTGCCGAGGAGAGATTTACAGATCAGGCCGACTTTGACGCCGGCCGCAGAGGCTTCGATCGCCGCGCGCAGGCCAGCGCCGCCCGCGCCGATGACCAGGACGTCGTATTCGTGAGTTTCGTAATTGGTAGCCACAATGAAAAGGAGTTCGGGAGGTTAGAGTTTGAAGAACACGATGTCATGCAGATGACCGGTCGCGCAGAGACGGATGTAGACATCTGTGAAACCGACCCAGAACAGGCTGACCCACGCCCACAGCATGTGCTTTTGATTGAGGCAGCTCACGCAGCTGTAACCCTTGGCGCATTTGGGGGCTTTGGACTTGGAGTCGAGGAAGCCGCCGATGAGGTGCCGCAGCGAATGGCAGCCGAAGGTGTAGAGGCCGAGGAACACGGCGTTGAGCGTCAGCACGATCGTGCCCACGCCGATGCCGAAATGGGCCTTGCCGGTCAGCGCGTCGGTGAACCACATGCCCTTCCAAGCGTCATGCGCGAGGAGGATGATGAAGAGGGCGGCGAGGTAGAAGAAATAGCGATGGACGTTCTGGATGACGAGGGGGAAATATTTTTCGCCGAGGAAGGTTTTCCGCGGTTCGCCGACGGCGCAGTTGATCGGGTCGGCCCAGAAGGACTTGTAGTAGGCGCCACGGTAGTAATAGCACGTGAAGCGGAAACCGCCGGGAATCCACAGGATCAAAAATGCGGGCGAGAACGGCGCCCAAGACGGGAACCACGAGGGTAGTTTTGCGCCGAAAATGGCGTGCGGCGAGGTGCCCCAGAACTCGGGCGAGTAAAAGGGAGACAGGTAGTTGGCGCCATTGCCGCCGAACCAGTAGCTGCACGTGTTGTTGTGCATGTCGCCTACGCCTTGGAACGCGGCCCAGGTGGAGTAGACAATGAATGCGGAGAACCCGAGGAAAACGGCCAGCGGCTTCAGCCACCAGGCATCGGGACGGTTGGTTTGGCCAAACGAGCGTTGTTTGGGCAGGGTGTCAGCGTAAGCCATAGAAGAGATACTGGTAGTTGTGGCGCATCCGAGCGTCAACGGATGATCCTTCTCCAACCTAATGAATAAGGCCCGCTTCGGCTAGGCTTATTACGGCCTTATCAAGGCGTTTCTTGGCGGATGCACGGGGCGAATCGGGCTCGTCCGGCCCGCCGGAGGAGCGGGTGTCGCTACGTTGCGCGGGGTTACTTCACCGCCGCCCAGACGCGTTGGACATCCTCGTGCTCTTCGAGGGCCTGCAGGAATTCGCCGACGTCACCTCGATATTCGTCGGTGAGCTCGGGAAACATCTTGGCGACGTAGCCGATTTCGCTCGTGACGACCGTCCAGCCATTGGCGCTCAACCACACACTGGCGGCGTGGACTTGCGTGCGGTCCGTGTGGAAACGTGCGCCGGTCGCTCCTTCGGGGATGTCGTCGTTTTGCGCATGGCTGATCGCCTCAAAATCATTGGCGCCCGCCTCGATGGCGGCGGCTTCGAGATCCACGCCGGTCGCGGGTGTATGGGCTTCCACGATGCCGACGTGTTCGAAGAGGAATTTGTTGCTACCCGTCGTGCCGAGGATGCCTTTTTTGAAGAGCACGCGCATCTCGGGGGTCGTGCGCTGGACGTTGTCGGTGTAGACTTCGACGATGATCGGCACCTTGTGGGGCGCGTAGCCCTCGAAAACAATGTGATCCATGACCATCTTCTCGCCGCCGATGCCGGCGCCCTTGTTGATGGCGCGCTCAATAACGTCGCGGGTGACGCTCGCTTTCTTGGCCTTTTCGACGGCGGCGAACAGCCGGGCGTTGGCGGCCATGTCGGCACCGCCGATTTTGGCGGCGACGGTGATTTCCTTCACCATCTTGCCGACAAACTGTCCCTTTTTGTTGTTAACGATCGCGCGTTTCGCGTGGAGCCATTGACGTCCCATAAGGGTTCAGACGTTGGAGGGTTGGGCGGCGGGCGGCAACACGGAAGCTTGCGGACGCCATGCCAGCCAGCCGATGAACCCGAGTCCGATCCAAAGCATGATCGTGCCGATCACCTCATGCATGGCGTGGTAGTGGCCGGGGAAACGCGGCGCGAGTTGGGTGATGGCGAGGATGCGCAGCAGGTTCACGAAAAATCCCGTGACCAGCGCGAGCAGCATCAGGCCTGCGATGATCCAGCGCGGACGTTTGCTGATTTCGCCGGCGAGCAGGGCGAGCAGCGCGCCCGAGGTGATGAGGCCGAAACCGTTGCACTCGGTCGCGACGAGGAACGCCTGCTTGCCGACCATCAGGACCAGTTGCGGATTATGCTGGGCGTTGGAGACGGCGAGCTGCGGGGCCAGTCCGAGCGCGCTTAACACGCGTGCTGCCTCGACGCCGGCGAGCTGGCGCAGCGGCCAGTCGAGCAGGGGAAACATGAGGATAATAACGACCAGCGCGGTGACGCCCGCGATGAGGGGTTTCAAAAACCGGTAGCCGGTTGTGCCCAGAATCATCTGGAGCGAGCCGGCCAGCCCGAGCGTCATGCCCGGCAGCAGCAGGAGCGACCAGCCGGTGGTGCCGGCTAGACCCACGCAGGCAAACGCGCCGGCCAGCAGGACGAGAGCCTCGTTGCTCAGGTTGGGTGAAGGGCGCAGCTCGCGCGGGTTTTTCCAGATGATGAGCGCGGCGGCGGCGAGCAGCAGCACCATGCCCTGCTTGATCTGTTCGCGGGCGACAGCCTCGGTGACGATCCAGCGGGTGACCGGCCAGAATAAAACACCGGTGATCAGCACCAAGCCCCAGGCCAGCCAGCGTCCGCTGGTTTCCGATGGTGACGAAGGCTTGGTTTCAGGCATTGGCGTAGGTTTGCGCAATGTCGCCGCGCAAACAAGTGCGCGGATGACTTTCTTGCGCGAGCTTGCGGACAGCCCGCCGCCGCGTCGTTCTGGCGGGATGTCTTTGCCGTTCGCCATTCCTGCGCCGCTTGCGCCGTTACCCGGGAAACCGGATGCGGATGCCGTGCTTGATCGGTTTTTGGCGGTCATCAAGGAACGCGGGCTCGAACTTTACGCCGAGCAGGAGGAGGCGATCATCGAGCTGTTTGCCGGGCGGAATGTGATCCTTAATACGCCCACCGGTTCTGGGAAATCGCTGGTGGCTGCGGCGTTTCATTTCAAGGCGCTGTGCGCGGGTGAGCGGTCGGTTTACACGTGTCCAATCAAGGCGTTGGTGAACGAGAAGTTTCTTTCGCTGTGCCGTGATTTCGGGCCGGAGCACGTAGGGATGATGACGGGCGACGCGAGCGTGAATCCGCAGGCGCCGATCTTGTGCTGCACCGCCGAGATTCTCGCCAACATCGCGCTGGCGCGCGGCGACCGCAGCGACATCCGCGCGGTCATCATGGATGAGTTTCATTATTACTCGGATGGCGAGCGCGGCTACGCCTGGCAGGTGCCGTTGCTTACGATGCCGCAGAGCCGGTTTTTGCTGATGTCGGCCACGCTGGGTGTGACCGAATTCTTTGAGAAGGACATGACGCGGCTCACGGGCGCACCGAGCGTGACGGTGCGCAGCGACCGGCGGCCGGTGCCGTTGGAGTTCGAGTATTGCGAGACGCCGCTCGTGGAGCGGCTGGCGGCGGCGTTGGAAGACAACCGCGCGCCGATCTACCTCGTGCATTTCACGCAGCGGGCGGCGTCGGAGGCGGCGCAGGCGTTGATGAGTCTCAACGTGTGCTCGAAGGATGAGAAGGCGGCGTTGGCGACGGCGTTGGAAGGCGTGCGGTTCACGAGTCCGTATGGGAAGGAAGTGAAGCGCTGGCTGCGACACGGCATCGGCGTGCATCACGCGGGGCTGCTGCCAAAGTATCGCATCCTCGTGGAGCAGCTCGCGCAGAAGGGATTGCTCAAACTCATCTGCGGCACGGACACGCTGGGCGTGGGGATCAACGTGCCGATCCGCACGGTGGTGTTCACGCAGCTTTGGAAATACGACGGCAAGAAGGCGGCGATCTTGAGCGTGCGGGATTTTCGTCAGGTGGCGGGGCGTGCAGGGCGCAAGGGTTACGACGACAAGGGCTACGTGGTCGTGCAGGCGCCTGAGCACATCATCGAAAACAAGCGCGCCGAGGAGAAGGCCGCGCGCGATCCGTCGAAAAAAAAGAAGGTTGTGAAGCGTGCCGCGCCCGAGGGCGAAGTGAGCTGGGATGCGAAGACATTTGAGAAGTTGATGGTGGCGCCGTCGGAGCCGCTGGTGTCGAGGTTTGATGTGTCGCACGGGATGTTGCTGCTGGTGCTCGGGCGTGATTCGGATGGCTGCCGGGCGATGCGGCAGATCATCGCGGACTGTCACGAGACGTCTCATAAAAAACGCGCGCTGCGGAAGCGGGCTTGGCAGTTGTTTCGCGCGTTGTTGGATCGGAAGATCGTCGAGTGGATAACGCCGGAGCCGTCGGGGCGGAAGCTGCGCGTGAACATGGCGTTGCAGGATGATTTCTCGCTGCACCAGGCGTTGTCGCTCTACCTGCTAGACACGTTAAAACTGCTGGACCGGGCGTCGCCGGATTATCCGTATGATGTGCTCACGTTGTGCGAGGCCATCGTGGAGGATCCGGATCAGATTTTACGTCAGCAGATCAGCCGATTGAAGGGCGACGCGGTCGAGCAGATGAAGGCGGAGGGCGTGCCTTACGAGCAGCGCATGGAAAAGCTGGAGACGATCGAGCATCCGAAGCCGTTGCGGGAGTTTCTATACGACACGTTCAATGCGTTTGCGGCGGCGCATCCGTGGATTGATCAGGAAAACGTGCGGCCCAAGTCCATCGCGCGGGAGATGTATGAGCGCTACATGTCGTTCGCGGATTACGTGCGCGACTATGGGCTGCAACGCGGCGAAGGGTTGTTGCTGCGCCATCTTTCGCAGGTGTGGAAGGTTTTGAGTCAGACCGTGCCCGACGAGGCGAAGACGGAGGAGGTTGTCGAGATGGAGACGTATTTCCGTGAGCTGATCAGGGGGATCGATTCGAGTCTGCTGGAGGAGTGGGAGCGGTTGCGGAATCCCGATTTCGTGGCGGAGGACGCGGCGGACGACAAACCGGCGCGTCCGTCGAGCTACGATATCACGCGCGACGCGGCGGGTTTCCGGAGATTGGTGCGCACGGCGATCTTCGGGTTTTTACAGGATGTTGCGGCGCGCGATTGGGAGAGCGCGGCATCGCGGCTCGCGACGGGCGAGGCGGCGGCTTCGGGCGAGAACGAGTTGATGTCGCCGGAGGCGAAGCGGATCGAGAAGGCGTTCGCAGCCTACTTTGATGCGCACGGGCGGTTCCGGCTCGATCCCGAGGGGCGCGCGGCGAAGCACACGCATTTTGACGAAGCGGGCGCGGCGGTGGCGCAGGTGCTGGTGGATAAGGACGAGCTCAACGACTGGGAGGTGAGTTTCACGGTGTCGCTGGCCGAGTCGCGTGCGCAGGCGAGGGCGGTGGTGAATTGCGAAAGCGTGGGAGCGGTGGGGCAATGACCCGAACCCATTTATGGGGAACTCAGGAAATCAGGAACAATCCTTTGCAGGTGCAGGTTTTTTCCTGATTTCCCGAGTTCCCTATTTAATGCCGTGTTCAGGTGCCGTAGAGGCGGTCGCCGAAATCACCGAGGCCGGGGACAATGTATTTCTTGGCGTTGAGCTCGCGGTCGAGCGCGGCGGTGAAAATCGGCACGGAGGGGTGGGCGGCTTCGACGGTGCGCACGCCTTCGGGGGAGCTGACGATGCAGACGAGGACCAATTCCTCCGCACCTTCGGCGCGGAGGACGTCGAGCGCCTGCACGGCGGAGCCACCGGTCGCGAGCATGGGATCGACGACGATCACGCGTTTGCCGGCGAGGGGCGGGAGCTTCTGATAATAACTGCGGGCGACGGCGGTGACGTGGTCGCGCTCCAGCCCGACGTAGCCTACGCTTACGTTGGGAAACAAATCGGTGAAGGGCTGCACCATGCCGAGGCCGGCACGGAGGATGGGGACGACCGCGAGCGGTCGGGCGAGCACGCGCCCGATGGATGCTTCGAGAGGGGTATCGATAAGGTGATCGCGGGTGGCGAGATCACGGGTGGCTTCCAGCGCAAGGAGCAGGCTGACCTGATAGGCGAGAGTGCGAAAAGTCGCCGGCTTGGTCGTGCGATCGCGCAGGTGGGTGAGGATGTGCGCACCGAGCGGATGATTCAGGAGATGCAGCATGGCGTCTCCGTTCAGAGCAAATCCCGCTCCACTTTGCGTTCGAGGATGTCTTCCATTTGGCGACGGAGGTTCTTGAGGTTGCCCTTGGCGCCGGGCATGAGGCCGAGCCAGTGGTAGACTTCCTCGCGCACGTAACGCGGCATCACGGGCTCAGTCACGACGACTTTGTCGAGCGCGCGGACACAGGCGGCGGCGATCTGCTCGCACATGGCCTGGGCGTCGGCCGAGCTGTGCTGGGCGGCGAGGCGCACCACTTCGTCGGGCGTCTTTCGGCGGGAGGTGCTTTGCCGGCGCTGCATCGAGCCTTTGTAGAGGCCGATGCTGTTGACCACGACGTTGGCGGTGCGCGGGTAGAAGCTCGTCATGAGGTTCCACGGGTCGCCCGCCTGATCGCCGCCGTTGCGAAAATCACTGCGAAGAATGACCGAGGGGATGTCGGCGAACTTGGCGAACATGAACTCGACGACGGTGCCGGAATCGAGCTCGGTGCCGTCGTAGTTGAAGAGGCCGAGATCGCATTCCAGCAGTGTGCGCAGGTCGTGGTCGCGGATGGCGCGGGCGGTGGTGCGGCGCTGCTCGATGTTTTGCGGCAGAACGCAGAGGTATTTTCCGTGGGATTTCTCGTAGATGGCCTCGGCGAGGTAGGCGTTGCCGATCAGGTGCTTCAAGCTGAAGAGCTCGCTGGCGAAATAGACGGTATAGCTCTTTTTTTTCTTGGGTTTCATGCCGTGCTGGAACTGTCAGGAAGCAAGCGGAAGGCCATGCGTTCGCACAATGTCTTTTTCACTTCCCGAGCCAGCCTTTGCGGGGAGGGGCGACGGGGGCGGGGAAGGCGGCGGGATCGTTGGCGGCCAGCATCGCTTCCTCGCGGGTGATTTCGCCGGAGTTCAGGAGGAGTTGCAGATGGTGGTCAAGGGTGTTCATCCCGTCCTTCATGCCGGTCTCGATGAGGGACTGGATCTGGTGGCCGGCGCCGGTGCGGATCATGTTGCCCATGGGGATGGTGTTTTTGAGGACCTCCATGGCCATGATGCGTCCGCCGCCGACGCGGGAAAGGAGCTTGTTGCTCATCACGGAGTGCAGGCTGAGCGAGAGTTGGGTCGCAATCTCCTTGGTGCGCTCGGCCGGGAACATGTCGATGATGCGCGTGATGGCGCTGCGGGTGTCGCGGGTGTGGAGCGTGGAGAGGACCAGGTGCCCGGTTTCGGACGCGGTGAGGGCGAGGGCGGCGGTCTCGGGATCGCGCATTTCACCGACGTAGATGATGTCGGGATCCTCGCGGAGAGCGCTGCGCAGGCCTTGGGCGAAGCTGGTAACGTGGCGGTTGACCTCGCGTTGGGAAAATAGCGCCAGGTTGCTTTTGAAGATGTATTCGATCGGGTCTTCGAGCGTGATGATGCGAACGCGGCGGGTGCGGTTGATCTGGTTGAGCAGCGCGGCGATGGTGGTGGATTTTCCGGTGCCGGTCTGGCCGGTCACGAGTACGAGGCCTTGGCTGAGTCCGCAGATTTCCTGCCACACGCGGTCGCCGGGGAAGCCGATTTGGTCCACCTCGGGAATGTCTGTCGGCAGCACGCGCAGCACGGCGGAGAGGCCTTCGCGATCATGGAATACGTTGAGGCGGAAGTTGGTCTTGTACTCCGGCCATTCCCAGGAGGCGTCGATGTCAGTGGGGGGATCGGTTTGCAGTAGCTCGATCTGCTTCGGATTGAGCAGGGGAAAAACCAGTTGCTCGCAAATCTGCTGGGTGAGGGGAACGCCCCCGGAGATGGGTGCGAGGTCGCCATCGTAGCGGTAGGTGGCGGGCTCGCCGGTTTTCAGATGCAGATCGGAGAAGCGCGAAAGGCCGTTGAGGTGGTGCTCGGGGTCGACGAAACGGGAGAGCAGGTTGCGAGTGGAGAGAAGCTGGTCGTTAACCGGATAAACGGCGGTGGTGTAGTCGTGCATGGGGTAGGAAGCGCGATGGGGCTTGTCCGGTCAGCTTGGCGAACGCAGGCCGTAGGTGCGACCGATTAATGCGGCGATTTCTTCGGGTGATTGTGCGATGTCGGCGACGAGTGCGCAGGCGGGCGGCTCAAGATCGGCGAGCTGGCTGTCGAGCAGGGCCGGTTTCATGAAATGATTCGGGCGGAGCAGCAATCGTTCGTGGAGGAGTTCGTGCGCGCCGTGGAGGTAGACGAGTTTTACGCAGCCAAGGTCGGTGATGAGCGTGTCGCGGTAGACCTGCTTGAGGGCGGAGCAGGCGATTGTCGTATTTTCACCGGCGGCGAGGCGTGCGTCCATATGGGTGCGCAGCGCGGCGAGCCACGGTGCGCGGTCCTCGTCGGTGAGGGGTTGGCCGGCGGACATCTTGGCGACATTGGCCGGTGGATGTAAATCGTCGGCATCGGTGAACCGCCAGCCGAGGGTTTGAGAAAGCAGGCGGCCGACGGTTGTTTTTCCGCTGCCGGACACGCCCATGAGCAGGATGACGCGTGGCTCCTTGAGTTCCCATGCGCGAGTCGCGACGGGATCGCGGCCTTCGTCGAATTCGTTGATGTCGAAAAAGGTCTCGATGGGATTTCCGGCGAGACCGTAGGCGGCGATGCGGTCATGAAGGATGGGGGTGCGGTCGTCGCGCCAGCCGATCTTCATCATGAAGCGGTTCCAGCGGTAGCGGTCGTCGTCGGAGCGAGAGCCGCCTTGTTGATAGGCCCAGGCGAGGATGTCCTCATCGCAGCCGCCGGCGAGCACGCGCGTTTTCAGCGCTTCATAAGTAATGGAGAGGAAGCCGCAGGTGCGTCCGTCGAAGCCGATGCCGAGGTTCGTATGGTAATCGGCGTGCAGTCTGCCGGCAGCGTGGAGGCGGATCTTGTCGAGCATCCGTCCGAAATAAACAAGGCCGCCGACCAAGGAGTAACAACTGCGGAGACCGGGAGCGAAAGGCATGGTGTCGTGAGAGTTTTGCAATGAACGAAGCTCTAATCAATGGTTCTGCAACCCTACAATCCATCGGGCCTTGGATGAACCGCATAAGGGCGGTCAAATGCGGATGTCGCGATTTTTCTTGCGTTTAGGCAGTTAGCGGTCGTTGTTGGCGGCTTCATCGTCAGAGAAACGTTAGATGACAGGAACTGGTGAGTCGTCAGTGGGGCATTGGTCCCGGGATGATTTGAAACCCGATAGTCGGGAACGGACTGGCAGCAGACGGGGATCGACGAATCATCACTATGAGTTCCAAACTCTACGTTGGCAACATGTCCTTCAAGACCTCCGAAGACGAGCTCCGCTCCGCCTTCGGTCAATTCGGTAACGTGACCGACGTTTACGTCGCCATGGACAAAATGACTGGCCGCCCCCGCGGTTTCGCTTTTGTTACCTTTAGCTCGCCCGAAGAGGCGAAAATCGCTGCTGAGAAGCTGAACGGCGCCGATCTCGGTGGCCGCGCTCTCACGGTTAACGAAGCCCGTCCGAAAGAGGAAGGCGCTGGCCGTTCCTTCGGTGGCGGCGGCGGTGG
>FJVV01000673.1_pt1 | contig 17687 bp, 13 predicted proteins | sample 1011911 | NCBI WGS metagenome assembly FJVV01 (sample SAMEA3912450, study PRJEB9761) | metagenome | biome: forest; material: soil | place: USA | collected 2011-06-22 | depth 0.1 m
GCCAAGACTACATCCGCACCGCCCGCGCCAAGGGAGCCTCTGAAACCCGCGTCATCCTCCGCCACGCCCTTCGCGGCGGACTTCTCCCCGTCGTCGCGTTTCTCGGACCCGCCATCGCCGGCATTATCACCGGTTCCTTCGTCATCGAAACCATCTTTCAGATCCCCGGACTCGGCCGCGAATTCGTCAACAGCGCCTTCAACCGCGACCGCACGCTCGTCCTCGGCACCGTCATGCTCTATGCGGTCCTCATCATCGGCCTCAACCTCGTCGTCGACGTGGTCCAAGTGTGGCTCAACCCCAAGCTGAAGTTCGAGTAACTCTTTTTAACCACTGATAAAAACCTCAATAAAAGGGAATGTAAGGAATCCAGAACCGACACGCATAAGTCGCCTTGTTTGATTCCTCCCCATTCCCGTCCATGAGTGTTCATCAGTGGTAAAAATTCCGAAAGAAACCCGATGGTCCACCTCTCGCCTTCCGCCAACAAACTTCCGTCCGCCGAGCTCACGCCTGCGCAGCTCGAACAAGGCGTCTCCCCTTGGCTCGACGCATGGCACCGCCTAAAGCGCAACAAACTCGCCGTCTTCGGCGGTGTCACGCTCATCGTGCTCGTGCTCGCCTGCGGACTCGGCCCGTTTTTCAGTCCCTACGGCTACGAGCAAACCAACCTCGACAACGCCTTCGCCAAACCCGGCCTTTCCCACTGGATGGGCACCGACCAGCTCGGGCGCGACCTGTTCACCCGTCTGCTCTACGGCGGACGCATCTCCATCACCGTCGGCCTCGTCGCCACGTTTGTTGCGCTCACCATCGGCGTGAGTTACGGCGCTGTCGCGGGCTTTTTCGGCGGCAAGCTTGATGCGTTCATGATGCGCATCGTGGACATCCTCTACGCCCTGCCCTTCACGATCTTCGTCATCCTGCTGATGGTGTTCTTCGGCAAAAACATCTTCCTGCTCTTCTTCGCCATCGGTGCGGTCGAGTGGCTCACCATGGCGCGCATCGTCCGCGGGCAAATCATGTCGTTAAAGAAGATGGAATACGTCGAGGCCGCCCGCTCGCTCGGCTTTGGCACGCGGCGAATCATCTTCCGCCACATGATCCCCAACATCCTCGGCCCCGTCATTGTCTACACCACGCTGACCATTCCCGGCGTCATGATGCTGGAAGCGTTCCTCAGTTTCCTCGGCCTCGGCGTGCAGGCCCCGATGAGCTCATGGGGCGTGCTCATCAAGGACGGCGCCGAAAAAATGGAAGAGTATCCGTGGCTCCTCATCTTCCCCGGCACGGTGTTCTCGCTCACCCTCTTCTCTCTCAACTTCCTCGGCGACGGCCTGCGGGATGCGCTCGACGTCCGCTCCGCCAAAGATTGAGGTGGAATGTCCCCGCCCCGACCGGTTTAGTGCCCCTTTCCATGCCTTTTAAACTCAGTCGTTTCAAACCCTACTTCGGCTATCTGAGGACGGTTCGTCCTCAGTTCATCGCCGGATTGGGTTTTGGTCTGCTCTACGCGCTCTCAAACGGCGTGGCGCTCCCTTACGTCATTAAAAAGGTTCTCCCCAAGGTTTTTGAATCGCAAAGCAGCACCCCGCTCACGACCAGCCAGCTGCTCCTCATCGCATCGTGGATCCCGGCGGTCTTCCTCGTGCGTGGTTTGGCCAGCTACCTGAACACCTATTTCATCCAGTATTGCGGCACACGCATCCTCGAGCAGCTCCGCCTCGATTATTTCCGCAAGCTTCAGGTTCTGCCCCTCGCGTTTCTCCAACGCCACCAGACCGGCGACCTCATTTCCCGCGGCGTGGCCGATACCAATCAGCTGCAGACCACCATCAGCAATCTGGCCAACGAAATCATCAAGCAACCGGCGTCGTTGGTGGCCACCTTAGGTTACCTCGGCTGGCTGGCTTATACCGAGAGCGGCGTTGGCCTCGTGCTCGTCTGCCTCATGAGCGTGCCGCTCTGCGTGTTCCCAATCCGCTACGCCGGCCGCAAGATCATGCGTCGAGCCGTGCAACTCCAGGCCGAGCTGGGCTCCCTCACCAGCCGCTTCAATGAAAACCTCGCCTCCGCGCGCGAGGTGCGGGCCTTTTCCTTGGAGGATCATGAGACCCGGCGCTTCTCCGTCACCACCCGTCTGCTCCTCACCTACCAGATGAAGGTGGTGAAATACGCCAAGGCCCTTCCTCCCGTCATCGAGGTTATCTCCTCCATAGGCATCGCCGGAACGTTCATATACATTTACCGGGCCGGCCTGTCACAGTCCACGTTCACGTCCATGCTGGCCGCGCTTTTCCTCTGCTACGATCCCATCAAGCGCCTTTCCGCACTGAGCAACGACACAAAGCGCGGTGCCGCCGCCCTCGACCGGCTGGAAGAAGTGCTGAACGCACCGGTGACCATCGCCGATCCCGCCCACCCCGTCGAAGTCGGACGTCTCCACGGCGACCTCGCCTTCGAGAATCTCAGCTTCACCTACAAGGGCGACACGCCCGCCCTCCGCAACGTCTCCGTCATCATCCCCTCCGGCACCACTTGCGCGCTCGTCGGCCCCAGCGGCGCGGGCAAGACCACCTTCGCCAACCTCGTCCTGCGCTTCTACGACGCCACCGCCGGCCGCGTCACCATCGACGGCATCGACGTGAAGGCCATGCGCATCGCCGACCTGCGCCGCAACATCGCCCTCGTTTCCCAAGATCCCGTCCTGTTCAACGACACGATCTACAACAATCTCCTCCTCGGCCGCCAGGACGCCACCCGCGCCGAGGTCGAGCAGGCCGCGAAGGAAGCCTTTGCCCATGACTTCATCCTCGGGCTCACCGGTGGCCTCGGCTACGACACGATGGTCGGCGAACGCGGCGCCTCGCTCTCCGGTGGCCAACGCCAGCGCGTCGCCATCGCCCGCGCCTTCCTGCGCAACGCCCCTGTCCTCGTCCTCGACGAGGCCACCAGCGCCCTCGACGGCGAGAGCGAGGCCGCCATCCAGCTCGCCCTCAAGAAACTCGTCGTAGGCAAGACCGTGTTCATTATCGCCCACCGCTTCAGCACCATCCGCGACGCCTCGATGATCTTCGTGTTCGAGGGCGGCGAGATCATCGACTCGGGCAACCACGCTGCCCTCTACGAGCGCAACGGCCTCTACAAGGCGCTCTATGACCGCCAGGGCACGTCCTGAGTTTAACCCGCCTTTCCCCGCACGCCATGGCGCCCGATCCCGAGCCATTTTCCTTTCAGGCGGCGAAACTCATCAACGCCCTCCGCCGCCTGCCCGACACCACGCCGGCGCGCATGAAGAAGCGCCCGACCAAGGAACTCGGCGACCTCGTCGAGGAGCTCATGGTCAAGTATCAGGTCGGCCGCGCCTCGCCCGAGCAGACCATCCGCGACAACTGGTCCGAGGTCGTCGGCCCCGCCAACGCCCACTATTCCCACGCCGCGCAGATCGATCCCCGCGGCCGCCTCGCCGTCCTCGCCGGCCACGCCGTCGTCCGCAACGAACTCTTCATGCACCGCAAGGTCATCGTCGAGCGCATCCGCAAACTCCCCGGCTGCGCCCACGTCCGCGAGATCAACGTCCGCGCCGGCTGAATACCTTCCCACGTCGGCCTCTAATCCTCTGCGGCATCAGCCGCACCTCCGCTTAAGTGAGAAGGCCATTGGCCGACTTGTCCTCCGTAGCCTTGGCGAAGGAGGAAACCGCTCCCACAGAAACTCCCCATTGGCGGATTCCATCAGTGGTTAAAAACTCCGTGGCCCTCGTCTCTGTTTCACGAAACCCCGCCGCCAACCGCCTGCGACAATTTCCAAAAAAACACTTGCGCGCCGTCCGCCGATTCTGGACTCTGGCTCCTTGCGTTAGTGAAACTCCGTCGGTTACGGGGTTCCACCATGACTAGTCTGGCATTCCGCCGGATTATAACGGTGCGATCGGCAAACGGTGTGGTTTACCCCACGTCGCGAGCGGGTGGCACGGAGCCTGCAAAGGTTCCCTATAGTCGTGCAACTCATCCATAAAACCATGTCTACGATCGCCAAACCCGAAATCATCTCAGAATACAAAATCCACGACACAGACACCGGCTCGTCCGAGGTCCAGGTCGCGCTGCTCACCGCTCGCATCAATCACTTGACCGAGCACTTGCGCACGCACCGTAAGGATTTCCACAGCCGCCGTGGCTTGCTCCAGATGGCCTCCCGCCGTCGCAAGCTCCTCGACTATCTCAAGCGCCACAACCTGCCGAAGTATAACGAACTTCTGCAGAAGTTGAGCCTCCGCAAGTAACCTTGCTTTGCAACACAGGCGACCCCATCCGGGGGTCGCCTGTTGTCTTTAACGACACTCGACAACGACCGGGACATTTCCGTCTGCCTTCAGGGTTTTTCAAACCGTGAAGCCAAACGGGAATCTCTCGTCCAAGACGAGGATTGCGAAACGGGTCACCCGTTCACTGTCAGAGTCAGCCTAAATCCCTTTCGACGACCCGCGCCCTGCGCGGCCCCGCCCGCCTCTCTGGCAGGCCTGCCGTCTAAACCCCGAGCCTCCCCTGCCGCGTGTCGCAGGCCGTGCTCATTTTATCCGCGACACGCATCCGCATCCGAAAAATATGAATCAGAAATACACCGTCACGGTTCCCGAACTCGGGATCACGTTCTCCACCGGCTCCATCGCCCTCCTCGCCTCCGGCGCCGTCAATGTCGCCGTCGGCGAGACCAACGTCTTCGTCGCCGCCTCCGTCGCCCAGACCATGAAGCCCGGCCAGGACTTCTTCCCCCTCACCGTCGATTACCGCGAGAAATACGCCGCCGCCGGCCGCTTCCCCGGCGGTTACTTCAAGCGCGAGGGCCGCCCCTCCGAAAAGGAAATCCTCACCTCCCGCCTCTGCGACCGTCCCTGCCGCCCCCTCTTCCCCGAGGGTTTCCTGAATGAGGTCCAGATCGTCGGCCAGCTCCTCTCCGCCGACCAGATCAACGAGGCCGACATCCCCATGGTCAACGGCGCCAGCGCCGCCCTCGCCATCTCCGAGATTCCTTGGAACGGCCCCATCGCCGCCGTCCGCGTCGCCGAGATCGACGGCGTGTTCGTCGCCAACCCGACCATCGAGCAGATGTTCAGCAGCTCCCTCGACCTCATCTACGTGGGCAACGAGAAGGACATGCTCATGATCGAGGGTTCCGCCGACCAGATCCCCGAAGACCGCTTCATCGAAGCCCTCGCCTTCGCCCACTCCGCCATCCAGCCGATCATCCGCGCCATCAAGGAACTCGTCGCCCTCTGCGGCAAGCCCAAGGCCCACTTCGCCCTCGTCGGCGCCACCGCCGAGGCCCGCGCCATCATCGAGCGCGTCGTCCCCGCCGAACGCATCGCCACCGCGATCTTCGGTCACGAGAAGTCCGTCCGCTCCGCCAACGTCAAGGGCCTCAAGGCCGAGGCGAAGGCCGCCCTTGCCACCGAACTCGGCGAAGGCCGCTTCAGCGACGTCGACCTGAACGTCGTCTTCGAAGACCTCCAATACAAGGCCTACCGCCAGACCGTCCTCGCCCGTGGCGTCCGCGCCGACGGCCGCACCGCCCTCTCCCTCCGCAAGATCTCGTCCGAGGTCGGCGTTCTCCCCCGCGTTCACGGTTCCGCCCTCTTCCAGCGCGGCGACACCCAGGGCCTCGTCATCACGACCCTCGGGCCGACCAAGGAAGCCCAGTCCCTCGACGCCCTCACCGGAGGCGTGAAGTCCAAGAGCTTCATCCTTCACTACAACTTCCCTCCCTTCTCCGTGGGTGAGACCGGCCGCTTTGGCTCCCCCGGTCGCCGCGAGATCGGCCACGGAGCCCTCGCCGAACGCTCCCTCGTTCCCGTCCTCCCCCCCGAGGACGTGTTCCCCTACTCCATCCGCGTCGTCTCCGAGATCATGGCCTCCAACGGCTCGACCTCGATGGCCTCGATCTGCGGCGGCTGCCTGTCCCTCATGGACGCCGGCGTGCCCATCATCGCCCCCGTCGCCGGCATCTCGGTCGGCCTCATGACCGAAAGCGCCACCGACGGCAGCATCGCCAAATGGACCACCATCACCGACATCATCGGTGAGGAAGACCATTTCGGTGACATGGACTTCAAGGTCGCCGGCACCACCAAGGGCATCACCGGCTTCCAGCTCGATCTGAAGATCAACGGTCTTCCCTTCGAGATCGCCAAGGTCGCCATCCACCAGGCCCGCGAGGCTCGCGTTGAGATCCTCAAGGTCATGCTCGGCTCCCTCCCTGCTCCCCGCAAGGACCTCAGCCAATACGCCCCCCGCATCCAGACGATCCAGATCGATCCCGAAAAGATCGGCCTGCTCATCGGGCCCGGTGGCAAGACCATCCGCCGCATCGTCGAAACGACGGGCGCGCAGATCGACATCTCCGACGACGACTCCGGCAAGATCTTCATCTACTCCAACAACGGCGAGGCCATGGCCCGCGCCATCCAGGAAATCGACGGCCTCTGCGGCGGCGGCTCGGGCGGTGGCGGCCGCGACAGCGGTCCCCCCATCGAGAACGGCAAGATCTACACCGGCCGCGTCACCGGCGTGAAGGACTTCGGCGCCTTCGTCGAATGTCTCCCCGGCAAGGAAGGCCTCTGCCACATCTCCGAGCTGGCCGACTTCCGCGTCCGCCGCACCGAAGATGTCGTCAAGATGGGCGACAGCATCACCGTGAAGTGCATCGGCATTGATGAGAAAAGCGGCAAAGTCCGTCTCTCCCGCAAAGCCGCGATGAAGGAACTCGAGTCCCAAAACGGCCAGCCCGCCGAAGCCCCGGTCGCCTAAATCGCCGCTTAGTTAAAATTCAAAAGCCGCAGCCTGACCGCTGCGGCTTTTTTGCGCCCTGCTCCCACCGTCCCCCATCCATGGAAATAAAATTATACCGAGAATAAGTTACGTTACTTGACCAAGATGCAAGGCAACCGCATCATCGGCTTAAAAGGTGCTCACGTGAACCCCGACCAGTCATCTCTCCATCGAAGGATTATTCGGTAACCCCATGCGACCAAGGGTGACCTTTCGTGCCCCCCTGCGACATATCCCCCTTTTCCCACCGGGCAGCCCCAACAATCAAGGATCCCCAATGACTTGTTTGCACTCACGCAACCCTTGTCGCTCAACTTCGTCCCGTCTCCTGTTTACCACTTTCTCCCTTCGACGACTCAGCCTGAAGGCCGGCCTGATCACTCTCTTGCTGACAGGCGCATACGCGGAAGACCAAGTCTCCGAATACAAAAAATTAAGCCTCTCGGAGCTGATGGACCTTGAGGTCACCTCGGTTTCCCGCCGCCCCGAAAAACTGGCGGACAGTGCCTCCTCTATCCAGGTCGTCACCGGCGACGACATCCGCCGCTCGGGTGCAACCAGCATTCCCGAGGCTCTCCGCCTCGCAGACAATTTAGACGTCGCCCAGAAAACCTCTCAAGGCTGGGCCATCAGTGCGCGCGGCTTCAACACCGATTTGAGCAACAAGCTTCTGGTCCTGATGGACGGACGAACGGTGTATTCGCCTCTTTTCTCCGGAGTGTTTTGGGATGCCCAGGATTACGTGCTTGAGGATATTGATCGTATCGAGGTGATCAGCGGTCCCGGGGGCTCGCTCTGGGGCGCCAATGCCGTCAACGGCGTGATCAACATCACCACCAAAAGCGCGAAGGACACCCAGGGACTTTACACCGAGGTCATCGCGGGCACCGCCATCGAGGATCTCACCAGCGTTCGCTACGGCGGTGTCCTGGCGCCCAATGTTTACTACCGGGTTTACGCCAAGTATTTTGATCGCGACGCCGGGGTTCTGACGGACGGTTCCTCCGCTTCGAACGCCTGGAGCATGTGGCACACCGGCTTTCGCATCGACGCCGAGTCCGTTCCGCAAACCACGCTCACCCTCCAAGGTGACGTCTACGGCAACGATGAAAACCTCCCCGGCGGCCAAGACAACAAGCTCGGAGGCGGCAACCTCCTCGGACGCTGGACGCACACGCTCGATAACGACTCGGTGATGAGCCTCCAGTTGTATTACGACCGCACACACCTCTCCCAACCCGTGCCGGCCAGCATCTTTTCTCCGATTGCCGGACGCCTGACGGACGGCCTCGACACCTACGATCTGGATTTCCAGCACCACCTCTTTTTGGGCGAGCGCAACCAAGTGGTCTGGGGCCTGGGTTACCGGTTCACGCACGACGTGACCGGCAACGCCCCCGGACTGGGCCTTCAACCCTCCGAGTTGAACCAAAACCTTTACAGCGGATTCGTTCAGGACGAAATCAAGCTTGGCGGCGGAGTGTCCTTCACTCTCGGAACGAAGGTCGAACACAACGACTACACCGGCGTCGAAGTCGAGCCCAGCACCCGCCTGCAATGGAACGTCACCCCCACCCAGATGGTCTGGGGAGCGGTTTCACGCGCGGTGCGCATGCCCTCACGCATCGACCAAGACCTGCGCCGGCCCTCCACCGGCCCCACGATTTTTTCGGGCAACTCGGATTTCGAGTCCGAAACCGTCATCGCCTACGAACTCGGCTACCGTGCGCAGCTCGGCCCGAAGGTCATCGTTTCCGTCTCGGCCTTCTATAACCGCTACGACGATCTGCGAAGTCTTGGAATCACTCCGGTCACCGTGGTGCCTCTCGTCCTGCAAAACAACCTCGAGGGCGAAACCCACGGCGTCGAGCTGACCACCACCTACGAAGTCACCAAGTCATGGCGGCTGCACGGCGGTTACACGCTTCTGCTTGAAAACCTCCACGTGAAACCGGGCCAGATCGATCTCAATAATTCCCTTAACGAAACCGCCGACCCGCAGAACCAGTTCTCCCTGCGTTCGTCCATGGATCTACCCCACCAGGTCGAATTCGACACCGCATTGCGCTGGGTGGATACCCTTCATGAAAACAACGCCGGCACCATCGCCAAGGTGCCTGCTTACTACGAGCTGGATGTCCGTCTCGCCTGGCACCCCACCGAACGACTCGAACTCTCCCTGGTCGGGCAAAACCTCATCCATAACCGCCACCTCGAGTATGGCATCCCGGGGCCGAACAGTGAGGAAATCGAACGCAGCGTTTACGCCAAGGTCGTATGGCGCTACTGAACACCTTCGCACGCCTCTGGCTGACCGGCCTCCGCTCGCAGGGCGGCCGTGGATTGTTGCTGGCCTTTGTCCTGGCCGGCTGCGTCGTGCCCCGAGCCGCCGCACAAACCACTCCGTCCCGCGAATACCAGATCAAAGCGGTCTTCCTCTTTAACTTTATTCAGTTCGTGGAGTGGCCACCCGCCGCCTTCCCGGACGACAGCACTCCCATCCGTATCGGCGTCCTCGGCGACGACCCCTTCGGACCCGCCCTCGAGGAAGCCGTGCGCGGCGAATCTATCCGCAATCGCAGCCTCGTCGTTCGGCGCGCGCACCGGCTGGAGGAGATCCAGGACTGCCAGCTCCTCTTCATCTGCAAATCCGAACAGCGCAAACTGGACAATATCCTGTCCCGCCTCGGCAATCGCCCCGTGCTGACCGTGAGCGAGGTCACAGGCTTCACCCGTCAGGGCGGCATCATCGCCTTTTACCAGGACGGGAAAAAAGTCCGCTTCGAAATCAACTCCACCACCGCCCAAAAATCCGGCCTCAAGCTGAGTTCCCAACTGCTCGGCCTCGGCCGCATCGTCGGCGCGGAAACCGCGAAGGAAAACCCCTGACATGAGCTGGCTCAAAGACCTTCCCATCCGGCGAAAACTCACGCTCGTCATCCTGCTCACCTGCACCGCCGTGCTGCTGGCCGCCTGCGCCTCCATCGCCGCCTACGAGATGTTCGATTTCCGCCGCGCCATGGCGCGCGACACCACCGTCCTCGCCGACATCCTCGCCAAGAACACCCGCGCCGCCCTCGCCTTTCAGGACGATACCGCCGCCCTGGAAATTTTACAGGCGCTGCAATCCGAACCTCACGTCATGGTCGCCTGCCTCTACACCAAGGACGGCGAACGCTTCGTCACCTACTCCCGCCCCGGCCTCTCCGAGGAATTCGAGCCGCACCCTGCGGCCGACGGCTCTCGCTTCGAGCACGGCCGCCTCAACGTCTTCCGCCCCGTTGTCCTCAACAACAAACGCATCGGCACGATCTGCCTCCGCGTTGACCTCGACGGCATCTACGAGCGCCTCCGCCTGTTCGGCGGCATCGCCGCCCTGATTCTCGTCGGTTCGCTCCTCATGGCCCTCGGCCTCTCCGCCTGGCTGCAACGCCCCATCTCCGGCCCCATTCTTTCCCTCGCAAAAACCGCCCAGGGCATCACCGAACGCAAGGACTACTCCGTTCGCGCTCCTCGCCAGGGCCGCAACGAAATCGGCACCCTCACCGACGCCTTCAACGGCATGATCACCGGCATTCAGGAGCGCGAACTCGCCCTTCACGCCGAGATCGCCGAACGAAAACTCGCCGAAACCAAGGTCCAGTCCCAGCTCTCCCGCCTCGCCCAGCTCCACCAGATCACCCGCGCCACCGGCGAACGCCAGGACCTGAAGAGCATTTTCCAGGTCGTCATCCGCAGCCTCGAAGAACACCTGCCCGTGGATTTCTGCTGCATCTGCCTCTACGAGCCGGCCGGCAACACCCTTACCGTCGCCAACGTCGGCGTCCGCAGCGAAGCCCTCGCCATCGAACTCGCCCTGACCGAAAACTCGCCCATCCCCATCGATCAGAACGGCCTCTCCCAATGCGTGCGCGGCCACCTCGTTTACGAACCCGACATCACCCACGTCGACTTTCCCTTCCCACAACGCCTCGTGCGCGGCGGCCTCCTTTCCCTTGTCGCCGCCCCGCTGCTCGTCGAAAGCCAGGTCTTCGGCGTCCTCATCACCGCCCGCCGCCAACCCGACAGCTTCAGCAGCGGCGAATGCGAATTCCTCAAGCAGCTCAGCGAACACGTCGCCCTCGCCGCGCACCAGGCCCAGCTCCACGGCGCCTTGCAACAGGCCTACGACGACCTGCGCCAGAGCCAGCAGACCATCCTCCAGCAGGAACGCCTCCGCGCCCTCGGCCAGATGGCCAGCGGNATCGCCCACGACATCAACAACGCCATCTCCCCCGTCACCCTCTACACCGAGTTCCTCCTCGAAACCGAACCCGGCCTCAGCGTCCGCGCCCGCGATTACCTCACCACCATCCAGCACTCCATGGAGGACGTCGCCCAGACCGTCAGCCGCATGCGCGAGTTCTACCGCCAGCGCGAACCCCAGCTCTCCCTCGTCCCCGTCGATCTCAACCGCCTCATCCCCCAGGTCGTCAACCTCACCCGCGTCCGCTGGAGCGACATGCCCCTCCAAAACGGCGTCGTCATCGACCTCCAGAACGATCTCGCCCCCGGCCTGCCCTCCATCCTCGGCGTCGAAAGCGAAATCCGCGAAGCCCTCACCAACCTCATCTTCAACGCCGTGGACGCCATGCCCGCCGGCGGCACCCTCACCCTCCGCACCCGGCTCAACGAGGTCCGCGGGAGCAAATCCACCGCCAAGCCGCTCCCCGCGCACTCCGTCATCATCGAGGTATCCGACACCGGCATAGGCATGGAAGAAGACACCCGCCGCCGGTGCCTGGAACCCTTCTTCACCACCAAGGGCGAGCGCGGCACCGGCCTCGGCCTCGCCATGGTCTACGGCACCGTCCAGCGCCACAACGCCGAGATCGAAATCGACAGCGCGCCCGGCCGCGGCACCACCTTCCGCCTGATCTTCCCCATTCCCGCCGTCACCGCGCCCGGCAATTCCACGGTCATCAGCCCGCCGACCCTGCCGGCCCGCATGCGCCTGCTCATCGTCGACGACGACCCCCTCATCATCAAATCCCTCCGCGACACCCTCGAGGCCGACGGCCACGAGGTCACCGCCGCCGGAGGCGGCCAGGCCGGCATCGACGCCTTCCTCGCAGCTGTCAAATCCGACCGTCCCTTCGCCCTCGTCATCACCGATCTCGGCATGCCCTATGTCGACGGCCGCAAGGTCTCCAGCGCCATCAAGGCCGCCTCTCCGTCCACCCCTGTCATCATGCTCACCGGCTGGGGCGAACGCATGGTGGACGAAGGCGACATCCCTCCCCACGTCGACCGCGTGCTCGGCAAACCCCCCAAGCTCCGCGAACTCCGCGCCGCCTTCGTCCAACTGACCACCCCCGAGCCATGACCGCCCCTCAGGAACACCTGTTCATCATCGACGACGAAGCCCCCCACCTGAAGGCGCTCTGCGACACGCTCACGGCCCAGGGCTACGCCGCCACCGGCTTCACCTCCGCCAGGGAAGCCCTCGCCCACCTGCGCAAACAACCCTGCGCCCTCATCCTCACCGACCTCATGATGCCCGAGATGGACGGCATCGCCCTGCTTCGCGCCGCGCTCGAAATCGACCCTCACCTCGTCGGCGTCGTCATGACCGGCCACGGCACCATCGACACCGCCGTCGCCGCCATGAAACAAGGCGCCCTCGATTACATCCTGAAGCCCTTCAAGCTGAGCACCCTCATCCCCGTGCTCGCCCGCGCCCTTGCCGTCCGCCGCCTGCGCCTGGAAAACGAAACCCTCCAGCAGCACCTCCGCGACCGCACCCGCGAACTCGAGGCCGCCAACAAGGAACTCGAATCCTTCTCCTACTCCGTCTCCCACGACCTCCGCGCCCCCCTGCGCGCCATCGGCGGCTTCACGGAAATGCTGCTCGAGCATCTCGGCGACCGCGTGGACGGGCAGGCCCTCGCCTACGCGGGTAACGTGCGCACCGGCATTACCCGGATGAACGCGCTCATCGACGACCTTCTCCGCCTCGCCCGAACCACCCGCGCGGAAATGCACCTCATGCCGGTCGACCTCTCCCGGCTCGCCGGCGACATTGCCAAAAAGCTTCAGGCCACCGCGCCCGACCGTCCGTGCGACTGGATCATCGCGCCCGCCCTCACCGTCGCAGCCGACCCCGCCCTGCTCCGCGTCGCGCTGGAAAACCTCCTCTCCAACGCCTGGAAATACACCGGCCGCGCCTCCCGCGCCCGCATCGAACTGGGCGTCGAAGCCCAACCCGACGGCACCTCGGCCTACTACGTCCGCGACAACGGCGCCGGCTTCGACATGAAGTATGCGCACCGCTTGTTCGGTGCCTTCCAACGCCTCCACACCGAAAAAGATTTCCCCGGCACGGGGGTTGGCCTGGCCACCGTGCAACGCATCATCCACAAACACGGCGGCCGCATCTGGGCAAAAGCCGCCCCCGGTGAAGGTGCCACCTTTTACTTCACCCTATCGCCCGCCCCTATCGGGACTCCCGCCGCCGAACCCCCGGTCGCCTAAAGTCTGTCCCCTGGAGACACGACCTCTCGGTCGCGTTAATCTGAACTTCACCAAGCCGCAGCCCAACCGCTGCGGCTTTTTCATGTCCGAGGTAGGGCGGGACCGCTGGACCCGCCGCAAATACCCTGAACCCCCACGCACCCCAAACCGGCGCACACAGCAGTCCCGCCCTACCGATTTCATCCAAAGAAGTCCGTTTCGAACCGACTCACCTCATCGAAAGCAAAGTTTTGATCTTTGAATCCGCATGCAGGGCCATGGCCACGCTCAGGACGAGTTCCAATATCATAATAGGAGAAAGCTCTGCGCCTTTCCCGCTTGCGATATGAACGAATTGATCCGCGAGACATAAGGCAAAAAACAGTCCGGATAGGATAGAGAGCCATCTCCGCTGGGTAACCAAAATCCCGATGAGCGCCGTGCGCCTCTCGGGATTTTGGCAGGCTTCAAGAAATCTCCGGTCTGATTTGTTTAGTTTCATATTATCAAAATGGACTGATGCTCATGTCCGGCACCGGAAGCGAGCCGTCGTCGAACGAGCCACGCAGATGCCCCGACAATTGATCCGTATTCGGCCCTTTGTCTTCTTCAAAGGATATGATCTGGAACTGGGTGGCTGTGAGCTTCCTGTTCCTGAAGCCGATACTGCTTCTCTTGGGTGACACACACGTGGTGGGCCCAGGGGAAATATAAATGCTCATCCTCACTGCCATGGCAGCCGATTCCTGAAGACCGACTGGGCAAATCCAACCATTGATCAAAAACTCTCCTCCACTTTGCCGCCAACTCCCTATGATGACCGAGGAATCATTTGCCGCGACGCCTGCATCAGTTCTCGAAAATGCGCCGTCCTTGTAAAAAACGTAGATATAACGGCCATCGGAGAAATCCATGAAGCCGTCTCGTTCGACTCTACTTCTTAGCGGACGCAGGCCACTGCCGCCCTGTCGATATGGCCAAAATTCGTCATACTCTTGGCCATCAATTTCGAAAGCTGAAACATACTTCCCGTAAAACCTAAGCGTGGGGGGGGCATTTCAAATCCCCGCATTCCCGGATGCGCGATAGCGGAGCCGTCTGGTTCGGCTGTTATGGATTCTGAAAACGGCGCGAACATACGAGCCTTGGCTTTTGCAGCGATCATATCCCTGTAACCAATAGAAAAATCATAAGCCGGAATATTAATCTTAGTCACCTCTTGGATTCTAAAATAAATATTCTTCGTCACCTCGGTTTTATCAAATCCTGGATCACCCACCAGTTCCTTCTGATGATTGGGCGCCATGTTTGCATCCATCAATACCGAGACAAACATGCTCATTCTCCTTAAATCATTCGGTTCGAAAGCTCCGTTCCTATAACCCCATACCCCCGTTATCACAAAAACCCCACTTTCCTCTTCCCAAGTCCCGTCAATCGTCGGCCCCGATATATGAACGGGAAACATCTGAAAGCCGCGAGAGCTCGAAAATGAATAAATGAAATCTCCATCCGTGAAGTCCAGATGCCCCTCTCGTTTGATTACAGTCAACGCATCGCCAGCATAGATTTTTACGAGGGCACAAAAAAGACCGATCAAGATTCGGCGTTTCATTCTAAATTTTTTAGCCGGGAAAAATACATCGAAGGAAAAGGCATCGCGTGCACACCGAAAGAAGCATCCAAGCATCCCCATTCTCCGATTTCCATGTCTTCCGTGGCAAGCTCCTCCTCTTCTCCGTGCTTCCGCGCTTCCGTGCTAAAACTCTCCACAACCCTCCCCCTTCTAGCTTCTAGTTACTTCTTCTTTTTCGCTTCTAGCTCCTTTCCGACCCATGCTCCTCCTTCTCACCAACGACGACAGCATCGAAAGCCCCTTTCTCCACGCGCTCATCCACGCCCTCCGCGCCGCCGGACACGATCTGATCATCGCCGCGCCCAAGACCGAGCAGAGCTGGATCGGCTGCGCCAAGTCCCGCCACCGTCCCGTCACCTCCTCCGCCGCCGACCGCGGTTTCGGTTGTCCGACCTTTGTCATAGACGGCACGCCCAGCGACTGCGTGAGCATCGCCCTCGCCCACCTCATCCCGGCCGACACGTCCGTCGACGCGGTCGTCTCCGGCATCAACATCGGCCGCAACGCCTCCCTCGGCTTCATCCTCGCGAGCGGCACCATCGCCGGCGCGTGGGAAGGCGCCGTCCACGGGATTCCCGCCATCGCCTTCTCCCTCGATCTCACCCCCGAACACTTCGCCACCCTCCACGCCGCCGGCCTCAAGCCCGACTCCGAGCTCCAGCAGACCCTCGCCATCGCCGCCGCCCGCGCCGCGCAGCTCGTCCCGTCCCTCGTGGCCGCGACACCTCCGCGCAGCTTCATCGTTCACAACGTAAACTTCCCCGCCGGTTGCACGGCGGATGCGCCGGTGCACCGCACCGTCCCTGCCCGCGTAATCGTCCCCGGCCTCTTCAGTCCGGCGGCCGACGACGGCACCCACCGCTTCATCTTCAAATTCGGCGACGACGTCTCGCCCGCCGAACCGCTCACCGATCGCGACGCCATCGAGCGAGGCCTCATCAGCCACACCATCCTAGACTACACCAAGCTCGGCGGGTTCTGATCCGATCCGTTTGAACCGCTAAGCTACACCAAGCCAATCCCTCCGCGGCATCAGCCGCGCCTCCGCTCAATAGCTGGAGCCATTGGCGGGAAGCCGCTCCCAGAGAACCGCCCGCATTGGGCGATTCCATTTAGTGGTTAAAAACTCCGATCCGTCTCCGACTCTCAGCTCATCGCTTCCAGCTATTTACTAGCCGCATCTTCCGCCGCCGCCAGCGGAGCGAAGACCGCCTTCTCCGTCGCCTTCATGTAGGCCTCGCGGGCGCTGATCGTGCCGGCTTCCATCAGTTTCCTGAGCGAGAAATCCATCGAGATCATTCCCTCGGACATCGAGCTTTCGATGATATTACGGATGGCGCTGATGTTGCCGGCGCGGATGGTGCCGCCCAGCGCATCGTGAGGGAGCAGGATTTCGTGCACGGCGATGCGGCCGCCCTCGATTTTCTTGCACAGGAGCTGGGAGACGACGCCACGCAGGCAGCTGCCCAGCATGACGCGGATCTGGTTCTGCTCCTCGGCCGGGAACGCGTCGATGATGCGGTCGACCGTCTTCGGCGCGTTGTTGGTGTGCAGCGTGGCGAAGACCAGCATGCCCATTGAGGCGCAGCCCAAGGCGAGGCGCATCGTCTCAAGCTGGCGCATCTCGCCCACGAGGATGACGTCGGGGTCGGCGCGCATCGCGCCGCGCAGTGCATCCGCAAAGGTGTCGGTGTGCTCCAGCACCTCGCGGTGGACGATCACGGACTTCTTGTTGGTATGCACGAACTCGATGGGGTCCTCCACCGTAATGATATGCCGTTTCTGCGTGCGGTTGATGTAGTCGAGAATCGCCGCGAGCGTGGTGGACTTGCCGTTACCGGTCGGCCCGGTGACGAGCACGAGCCCCTCGCGCAGCGTGCAGAATTTCTTGATGGCCTCGGGCAGCTTCAGGTCCTCGAACGACACAATCGTGGCGGGAATCTGCCGGAAGACCGCCGCCTGTCCGCGGGCGTTGTAAAGGTAGTTCACGCGGAAGCGTGCCAGCCCGGGAATCTCGTAGGCGAAGTCGAGGTCGCGGTGCTTGAGATAATGATCCCAACGGTGCGGCGGGCAGATTTCCTTCATCATCGGCCCCATCTGTTCGGCGGTGAAGGCCGGGAACTCGGCCATCGGCACGAGGGAGCCGGAGAGGCGGGCGCGGGGCGGCAACCCGACGAGGATGTGAAGGTCGGAACCGTCCTTGGCGCGCATCGCGCGCAGAAATTGATCAATCTCAGCCATGGGGATAAAAGCTTTAAGGGGTTAGCGGCCGCCGGGGATGTTTTGGCGGATCATGCGGTTGGTGATGTTGGCCACCGCGGTCGCGTCGGTGATTTTCTTCTCCTGCCAGAGCGCGAGGATGGCGTTGTCCATCGAGATCATGCCCTCGCGCTTGCCGGTGTCCAAGGCGTTGGGGACGTTCTGCGTCTTGCCGTCGCGGATCATCGAGGAAACCGCGAGGGTGTTGACGAGCAGCTCGCAGGCGAGCACCACGCCGCCGTTGGCAGCCGGCAGGAGGCGCTGGCAGATGATGCCGCGCAGACTCTCCGAAACCATCGCGCGGATCTGCGGCTGCTGGCTGGGCGGGAAAACGTCGAGAATGCGGTTGAGCGTGGTGGTCGCGTCGCTCGTGTGCATGGTGCCGATCACCAAGTGGCCGGTCTCCGAGGCGGTGACGGCCATCTCGATCGTCTCCAGGTCGCGCAACTCGCCGATCACGATCACGTCGGGGT
>FJVV01000351.1_pt1 | contig 17679 bp, 16 predicted proteins | sample 1011911 | NCBI WGS metagenome assembly FJVV01 (sample SAMEA3912450, study PRJEB9761) | metagenome | biome: forest; material: soil | place: USA | collected 2011-06-22 | depth 0.1 m
GCGGCGACTTCCCGCATGATGAAAATGGCCTCGTGTTCGAGTTGGGCGAGATGCGTGAGATTGTAGGAACTCATTACGATTTTACTGGAAATGAATGCGGGGGAGAACGGCGGTGTGAAGTTGCGCGAGCGAGGCGTCGGCCGGTCCGGCTTCGGTATCGATCACGAGCACGTCGCGGTCCTCGGCGGAAGGCGGCTCAAAGGAGGAATCACGTCCGGTGAATTGCTGGACGCCGCCGGCACGCGCCTTGGCGTAGAGGCCCTTGGGATCACGGACAGCGCAGGTGTCGAACGAGGCCGAGACGTAAACCTCCAGAAAGTCGTCTGCGCCAATGATCGAACGCGCAAGCTGACGGTGGGCGCGCTGCGGCGTAATGAATGCCGCGATCACCACCACGCCGGCTTGGACAAAGAGCCTGGCCACTTCGGCGATGCGACGGATGTTCTCCGCGCGGTCCGCGTCGGTGAACCCGAGATCGCGGTTGAGTCCGGTGCGGACGTTGTCGCCGTCGAGTAAATGCGTGGTCACGCCCTCGACATGAAGCCGGCGCTCCAAGGCGATCGCCAGCGTGCTCTTCCCCGAACCGGACAAACCGTAGAGCCAGATCACCCTCCCACGCTGTTGTAATTTCGACTCCTTTTCGGCCCGACCTAGCACACGGTCAAAGATGGGATGAAGGTTGTCGGGCGTGGGAACGGACATAAGTTAAGTAAACTGATAAACTTCCAGAGGTAATCCTGTCCGCGCAAGATAAATTCCTGCGAACAAGCCAAAATCAGGGCTTAAACACCTTGTCTTGAGGAACATTCAATTCCCCTTCCAGTTCACGAATTCGCTCCAGCACGACCGTGGCCATCGCGGACTGGACTTGAAACTCGGTGATGCCCTTGGCCGGATCGACCGCTTTCGGCAACGTGGGATACAGTTGTTTCAGCCACGTGTAGGCTTCGGCGGTGCGGCCCAGCTTGCGCAACAGCTCCGGATAAATGCGGGCAGCGTAGTAAGGCGCGCCAAGCTGCAACGATGCCTGCCGGTAGGCTTCGGCGGCGGAGGCGGTGTCTTTAAGGCGATTCAGATAGACGTTCGCGATTTCAATGTAGAGTAACGGAGAATTGGGATGATGGCCAAACGCCTCCTTCAGGTAGGTGAGCGCCACGGCGGATTGTTCTTCGTCGATCTGGCGCTGCCGGGTTTGTGACACCGCGTCGTAACCACCCTCGGCGGTGATACGCCAGTTGGGCATATCATAAGCGATCATGCGCGATCCGTTTTGCCAGAAATAGAGCGGACGCGGGTCGATCGCGGTGACCAGCTTGATGAACGTCTGCGTGGCGGGCAGGTCGTTGTCCTCCCAGACGGAGTTGGTCTTGATCCAGAAAAAGTCCGCCACAATGGCGCGGAAGCCACCAAGCAGGCCAACGGTCAGTCCCTGCCCAAGCGCGCTTTGCAACGAGTCCAGCTTCAACGCCGGTTGTTGCGCGCGCACGGCTTGCCAGGCCGGCTCCTCAAACGGACGGATAGCCGCTCCGGTGACGGCAAGTGCAGCCACCACCAGGAGGCTCGTCCACAACGGGCGGAAGGCAGCGAGGTTAAATTTCACGGTTGCGGAAGCTGTAGACCGCGAGCCCGCCGATCACCGCGATGTAGATGAGGGCGTAGCCGGCCACCCGCAGGAAAACCAATGTGTCAATCCCCGCGCCGATGCCGATCTGGTCGGCCAGATTAAACACTTGGAAATTCGGAAAAACATAGCCGAGCAACTGCACCAGCAGACGCAGCGGAAGCGCGGCCACGTGGCCGTAGGCGTCGCGCGCAAGGTATTGCAGATGGCAGATCACCAGCACGAAGAAACCCATCACGACCGTGTAAAGGTTGGTGTTGGAGAAGCTCGCGATCAGCAGCGTGATCGCCGCGAGCACACCGAACTTCAGCCATTGCAACACGCCCAGCAGCACGAGATCTCCATATTGGATGAGGCGGCCGTGTTCGAAAGCGTCGGGGTTGGCCGTCATCAGCGCCGTCTCGCGATGATAGAGCAACGCCAGCAGCAGCAGCGTGGTCAGCGCGCAGAACACGCCGACGACCGCAAATACGCCGAGGAATTTACCGAATATGAATTCCGTGCGCCAGATCGGCTTCGCGAGGATCGTGAGCGCTGTGCGGTTTTCTATCTCGCTAAAGAAGAGCTGCGCAGTCGCGGCGATCGTCAGCGTGGAGCCGAAGAACACCATCGCGCCAAAGCCGAAGTCAGAGATGAACTTTAGCTCCGACGAGCCGAAGTTGAACTCACGAAAAAGCTGTGCGCTTGCCACCAATGCGATGGCCAGCAGCAGAAGAAAGTTGAACAACTTCTGGCGCACGGCTTCGAGAAACGTGTTGCCAGCCACGATACCGAGGCGGCCGAGAGAAAATGGAACGGTCCGCGTAGTGGCGACAGAAGAGGGGGTGGATGCGGTGCTCATTTGGCGTCTCCTCCTTTTTGCGGACGGGAAACTTTGCTGAGGAACAACTGGTCCAGGCGCGTGCGGGGCTGCTCGACGGCGTTGAGCACATGGCCGCGCGCCGCCAGCCAGCCACGCAACTCTTCGAGCTCGGCGGGCGGGAGCGAATCGACGATGAGCGACTGCCGGTCGTTCAGGCCCACGAGTTCGTTGACAGCCCCTTCGAGGATGAGCTTGCCGCGATCCAGGATGGCCACGCGGTCGCAAATGTCCTCGATCTGCGCGAGGAGATGCGAGGTGATGAGCACGGTTTTACCCTGCGTCTTGAGTTTTAAAATCAGCTCGGAAATCTCCGCCGAACCCACCGGATCCACACCGGCAGTCGGTTCATCCAGGATGATGAGCCGCGGATCATGCACGAGCGCCTGCGCGAGACCGATGCGTTGCAACATGCCCTTGGAATAGGTGCCCACGCGCCGTTGAGCCGCGCCGCTCAGGCCAACCCAGTCGATGACCTCGCGCACGCGCTCATCCAAGCGCTTGCGCGGCACGCCGCAGATGCGCCCGTAGAAACGCACCAGCTCGGTCCCGCTCAGATAACGATAAAAATATGGCGCCTCCGGCAGGTAACCCACGTTGAGGCGTGAGTCCACGCGCCCGCTCGGCACACCGAAGACCTTGCACTCGCCCGCCGTCGGATCGAGCAGGCCGAGGATGATCTTGATCGTCGTGCTCTTGCCCGAGCCGTTCGGCCCCAGCAGGCCGAACACCTGGCCCTCGGGCACGCTCAATGTGAGATTATCCACCGCGCGCAGCTTGATGCCGCGCAGCGTGAGGGGAAAATCCTTGGTCAGGTCGCGTATCTCGATCGCGACGGGGATCGTGGGGTTGGTCATTGGATGCGAAAATCGTTGAACTGCGCCACGCGTTTTTCGGAGGCGCGCTCCACCTTGCGGATGTGGCCGTGCATGCGCTCCTCCAGCGCCGATATGAAAGCGGACACCGTCCGCGGTTCCCCCTCGGCCTCCAGCTGCACCCGTCCGTCGTCCAGATTGGCCACGACACCCGTAACCTCGAATTCCCGGGCAACTTGCAACGTGGTGTAGCGAAAGCCCACACCCTGCACAAAGCCTGAGAAATAAACCTTCTCGTAATGCACTTCGGTCATAGAGGAATGGTCAGGTTGCCCACCCCTCTTGTCCGTTCAACCCGTAAATCACCCATTTCCCCCTCCGTCCCGCCATTAGGGAACGCCCGCCGCGGATTGAGGGAATTTCATTTGCTTTTTCACCCCGCGAAAGCAACGTGCAGGCAAGGTCAATGAAGACCTTCTACCGAATGAGTAATTTCGAACCTGACGGCCCCTCGGACAACAATGACTGGGATGATCGTGGTGAACTTGCTTGGAACGAATTTGATTGGGAAAAATATCTGCGCGAACAGGACGATGTGATCCATCGCTACCTCGCCTACTACGAGAAGCTACACAGCCATCCCGAGCGCATCGACGAAGTCGCCCACCAGATGGGCTGGGACGAAGAGTCCTGGAGCAGCGACTCCGCCGACAACATCTCCTCCCGCGAAACCGCCGCCCCCGAGGCCGAAACTGAGCCATCCCCCGCCGATCTCAACGATTTCGGCACCGATCCCTACACGCTGCACAAGAACCCCATCTTCATCGCGACCAAGGCCATTTACCTGAGCCTGAAGCGCGGGTGGGAGCGCATCGCCCCCGATGCCGCCAAGGTTCCCCAGCCGCTCGCCATCGCCATGCACGCCTCGATTTACCGCGGCGAAGAGCAAGCCATGCTCGCGATCCAGGCCCTCGACTTCGGCGACTACGCGATGGCCATCAGCCTCTTCAAGCGCGCCCTCCGCGAGCTCAACCAGTCCTTCGCCCACCTCGGCACGCCCGCCGTGGCCAGTCTTCCCGCCGTCGTCCGTTTCAGCGAGGACGCCCTGCCCCGTCTCTTCGACCTCCGCGAGATCTGGCTGCGCGTGATGAACGAATGCCGCGAGGAACTAGAGCGCCCCGTCGAGGACGAAGACGAGGAATGATCCTTCCTCCTGTAAAACAGTAAGTTCGCCACGAGACGATTACTGGCGGAGAGGGGGGGATTCGAACCCCCGGTAGGCTTTTACACCTACGGCGCTTTAGCAAAGCGCTGCTTTCGACCACTCAGCCACCTCTCCGGAACAGTCCGCTTGAAACAAAGTCCCGTTGCACAAAGTGCAAGGCCATTTCTCGCGGTATTTTTCAGCGGCATTGAATCTTCACGAAGCACAGCGATGCCCCAAACGGATTTCCAACGCAAAGACCGTCAAGCCAGTCCGGAGCCTCCTACCATTCGCCGTCGCTCCGCCCCCGATCTCAGGTTGTTCAACGTTGGGGGTTGGATGTTCGACGCTGGGAGTTCATTGAATCGGATGTCCCCAATCCCCCTTGAAACCCCTCCTCCTCCTGCCCCTCCTTGCCTTGCTCAGTGCCAACGCCGCTGAGCCCGTTGATCCGGTTGCGTCGCCCGGCAGTGTGCGCCAGACGCAGGAGCCTGCCCGGCAAAAACCCAGGTGCCTCTTGATCGCGTGCGCCGAAATGAAAACGCCTCCTTCCAAGACCCCTGACGGTGAAGGCGGCTTTGTCGTCAACAAAGAGTTCCTAGCCTTCGCCAAGGTCACGACCGTGGCCGTCGGCGCCAACGACGCCGGCTCGGTAACCGGCAAGGACGGCATGGAGCTACAATATCGGGTGAAGCAGGAGAAGGATCAGAACACCTTCAGCCTTAACCTCCAGCTCAAGGCCAAGGTCGGTGGGATACAGGAGATCAACAGCAACATCACCATCTCCGGCGGAGTCTGGGTGATCATCGGCCTGACGAGTCGCGAAGAAACCCGGAGGCTCGATTCCGGCAAAACGACAACCGGCAAGATCTACTACTCCGTCGCCGTAAAGATCGAGCCCGTAGAGCCCTCCAAATAGGCACGCTTGATTCATACAAGCGTCTCGTGCGGCCCACCGAGCCGTCCATGTCGGTCGAGACGATACGGACGCGCAAGGTCGAGATTCTCTACTGAGTCACCATCCTCTTCTCCAACACGCTGGGCACGGCGCTGGGTGACTTCCTCGCGGACGACTCCGGCCTCGGCTTCGCCGGCGGGGCGCTCCTCATCGGCAGTCTGCTGGCGTTGCTCGTGGCGGCGGTTTACTTCACGCGCATCTCGCGCGGAGCCCTGTTCTGGATCGCCTTCATCCTCATGCGCCCATTTGGCGCGACGATGGGTGACTTACTCACCAAGGCGCACGACAAGGGCGGCTTGGGCTTCGGGCACCATCGGCTCCTCCGCCGTGCTGGCGCTGTGACCTTCGGCATCGCCGTCGTCATCGCCACACGGCAGATGAACAACGAAAAGCCGGCGGAGGCGTAGGCACTCAGCTCAAACGACCGGATCTTTTTTCAATTCCTCGCGGTGGCGGATGTCCTGGGCCTTGGCCAGAAATACCATTTCCTCGGCGATGTTGCAGGCGTGGTCAGCGATGCGCTCCAGCGATTTCGAAATGAACATGAGCTCCAGCGCGCGTGAGGTCGTGGCGGGGTTCTCGATCATGTAGCTGCTCAGCTCGCGGTAGAGCTGCTTGTTGATCGCATCGACCTCGGAGTCGCGGCGGACGACCGCAAGGGCCTTGTCGGTGTCGCCATTCAGGAAACAGTCGAGGGCGTCACGGAGCATCTCAATGGCGATGTCGGCCATGCGGGGGATGTCGATGTAGGGCTTGAGCGGAGGTAGCGCGGCAAGACGCACCGCCCTCTTGGCAATGGTCGTGCACTCGTCGCCCACGCGCTCGAGGTCGTGCGAGGCCTTCATGCCCACGATCACGAGACGGAGTTCGGTGGCGATGGGTGCGCGGAGATTCATGTAGCGCATGGCCTCCTCGTCGATCTGGATCTCGAAGTTGTCGATCTCGTCGTCGGCCGCGATCACGCGGTCGGCCAGCGCCACGTCGCCCTCGACGAGGGCCTTGACGGCGTCATGCACCTGGCGGATGGACGTCTCGCCCATGCGGATGAGATTGGACCGGAAGTTTTCCAGTTCGGAATCGAAGAATCTTTTCATAAAGGGAAGAGGGCAGAATTTAATCGCGGAAACGCGGAGAGACGGAAACTGAGGGAGTCGGATCAAGCATTATCAAAGGTTTTGAGCAATTCCGCTCTTCCATGCTTCCGTGATAAATCTCATCAGCCGAAACGCCCCGAGACGTAGGCCTCCGTCTGGGGGTTTCCGGGGTTCATGAAGATCGTGCGTGTGTCGTCGTATTCGATGAGTTTCCCCATGTAGAAAAACGCCGTCTTGTCGGAGCAGCGGGCGGCTTGCTGCATCGAGTGGGTCACGATGATGATGGTGAACTGTTTTTTCAGCTCGTGGATGAGCTCCTCGACCTTGGCGGTGGCGATGGGATCGAGCGCGGAGCAGGGCTCGTCCATGAGGATGATCTCGGGCTCGACCGCGATGGTGCGAGCGATGCAGAGGCGCTGCTGCTGGCCGCCGGAGAGGCTGAGCCCGCTCTCGTGCAGGCGGTCCTTCACCTCGTCCCAGAGGGCGGCACCGCGGAGGGATTTTTCCACGACCTCGTCGAGGCGGGCCTTGTTGCTCACGCCCTGGATGCGGAGGCCGTAGGTGATGTTTTCGTAGATGGACTTGGGGAACGGATTGGACTTCTGGAAAACCATGCCCACGCGCTTGCGGAGCTCGATGGAGTCCACGTCGCGACCGTAGATGTCAACGTCGCGGATGCTGATGTTGCCGCGCTTGATCTTCGTGCCGTCGATCAGGTCGTTCATGCGGTTGAGGCATCGCAGGAGCGTGGATTTGCCGCAGCCGGACGGGCCGATGAAGGCGGTCACACGCTTGTCGTCGAGCTTCAGGTTGATGTCGAAGAGCGCCTGCTTGGCGCCGTAGTAGAAATCGAAGTTCTCGATGTTGATCAGCGTCGTCGCGGGGCCGGCCTTCGCCGTGGAGGCGGGAACGGTGACGGAGAACTTGGTGGGAGCGGCGGGCGTTTCCATGGGCGCGGCGTTGGACGTTTTAGAGGGAAGAAGAGTGGAGGTTACCATTTGTAGCTGCTGCGAAGTTTGTTGCGAAGCACAATGGACGTCGCGGCGATGAGGCCGACGATCAGCAAAAAGACGAAGGCGGTGCCGTATTGCACGCGCTCGGTGTATTCGTTCTGCGGGATCTTGGAGGAGACCACGTAGATGTGATACGGCAGGGCCATGACGCCCTGGAAAAAGAAGTCACTGACCTTGTCCACGTCCCATGGAAGCTTGTCGCGAACGACATAGGCGGCGGTGAACATGATCGGCGCGGTCTCTCCGGCCACGCGGGCGATGCCGAGGATGGACGAGGTGAGGATACCGGGAAGCGCGTAAGGCACGACGTTGGAGCGGATCGTCTGCCACTTGGTCGCGCCGAGCGCGAGCGAGCCCTCGCGGAAACCCTTTGGCACGGCTTTCAGCGCCTCTTCGGAGGCGGTAATGACCACGGGCAGAACCATGAAGGCGAGCGTGAACCAGCCGGCGATGAGCGAGACGTTCCACTTGAGCGCCAGTACGAACATCGCGAGGCCGAAAAGACCGAAGACGATGGAAGGCACGCCGGCGAGATTGAGGATGGCGAGGCGCACGAAACGGACGAAGGCGCCGTCGCGGGCGTATTCGTTGAGATAGATCGCACTGCTTACGCCAAGCACAAGGGCGATGGTCATGGAGCCGACCACGAGCAGCACGGTGCCGACGATGCACGGCCAGATGCCGCCCGCGGAATAGACGTAGCTCTCGGTCTTAATCACGAGCGCAGGCTTGCCGGCGGCCTTCGCCTTGGCCTCCTCGCCCTCCCGGAAGGCGCGGAACTCGGTGTCTCCCATCTCCTGCTTCTTGCCGTCGTATTCGAAGACGTAGAGCGACTCGGGCGAATGCGTCAGAAACGTGGTATTGACGAAGGGAAAACTGGGCTGGAACACCGTGCCCGCGCCCTTGACGATGATGTCGCCAAAGACGAACAAGCCGCAGGCCAGCACGAGGTAAGTGGCAATGCGGAAAATCCAGAAGGTCCCCTTCTCCAGGGAGCGTCCGCGGCTGGGCTTGGTGGCAAAAATGTGAGGGCGGTCGCTCATGGTGCGGAGGCTCAGCCGATGGAAATTCGATACTTGCGGACGATCTTTTGCGCAAAGAAGTTGATGAGCAGCGCCACGAAGAAGAGGACGATGCCGACCATGAACAGGGCGCGGTAGTGGATGCTGCCCTGGGGAACCTCGCCCATTTCCTGCGCGATGATTCCGGTCATGGTGTGAACCGGCTGGGTGACGACGCCAAGGCCGGCGGAGAAGTCGGGGATCTGGATGCGATTACCGGCGCAAAGAAGCACCACCATGGTCTCGCCGATCACGCGGCCAAGGCCAAGCAACACGGCGGAGACGATACCCGAAAGCGAGGCCGGGACGATGATGCGCAGGATCGTCTGCATGCGCGTGGCGCCGAGGGCGAAGGAAGCTTCCTTAAAGGCACGCGGAACGTTGTTGATGGCGTCCTCGGCCAATGTGAAAATCGTAGGCACGGCGATCAGCGCGAGCAGACAGCCGGCGGTGAGCGCGTTGAGCCGCTCGGAGAAAGGAAAGCCGGGAATCCAGTTGAGCGATTCCATCTGGGAAATCGCCCGCAACGCCTGCCCAAGGACAGCGATGCCGAAGAAGCCGAGCACGACCGACGGGATCGCCGAGATGAACTCAATGGTGGGCTTGATCAGGCGTTGCTCGGTGGACGAGGCGATTTGGTTGACGTAGACGGCCGCGCCCACGCCGAGGGGCACCGCGATGAACAGCGCGATCATCGAGATGAGCAACGAACCGGCGAACAACGGAACGATGCCATACCAATCCTGCCAGAAACTCGCGGTGAGCCACTGGCGGCCGAGGATGAAACCAGTGAACGCTTTCCACATCGGGACGGGCAGCGTGTAATCCCAGACCTCCATGGAGTGAAGCGTTGCGGGAAACGTCGCGAGGTAATCGTGCGTGAGCTGCTTGAAGCGGTCCATGCGCGGCTGGAGCGACGGGACGGGCAGCGCGGGAATCGTGGCGAGAACGTCGTCAATGTTCTTGGTCACCGTGACGGCGGCCTCCTTGTAGGCCGGCAGCGTGCCAAGGATGGGCGCGAGCTCGGCCTTGAAATCAACCGGCTGGATGACGACGGCGGCGGCCTCGGCGGTCTTGCCGGCGGCGAGTAGCTGGTCGCGGCCGGTCTTGGCGTCCTCGCCGACGACATACTTCGTCTTGATGGCGGTGGCGACGTCGGTGAGGTCGGACACCATGCCACGGATCGGATCAATCGTGTCGCCGTAGCGGCCCGCGAAGTCATCGAAGGCGGCCAACTTGGCGTTGGCCTCGACGAGAGGGATTTTTTCCACCTCGGTCAGGTGCTTGATGGTGCGCAAGCGGACATCGAACAAATAGCGCGTGAGCGCAGTGTGGTCCTCCTGCTGCTGGCGCATGTAGTCGACATACTCCAGACCGGCCTCGCGATAGATGCGGATGTTGTCGCGATTCTGGGAGAAAAACTGGGCGCCCTCGCGGAAAAGAAAGAAGGTGATCAGCGCCAGCACGATGACGGCGACGACCGCGTTGCCACCGAAGAAGGCCTGGATGCACTCGTCCCACGTTAGCCCGAGAAGCCGGGTGCGGGCCTTGCCGATCACGAAAACAGGCGTGGCGGGAGTGGAGGGAGACGACATGAAAAGGTGAGACTTAAAATCGCGTTAAATCGACGTCGTAAAAACAGGAAGCCCGCTCAACCACCGTCAAGCGGGCCCCTGTTACGATTCTGCAACAAAACTACAAACCGGATACCTTACTTGACCGGGATGAACCCGACCTTGGCCACAATGGCCTGACCAGCATCGCTATGAGTGAACTCGATGAACTTGGCGGCTTCGCCAGTGGGTTCGCCGTTCGTGTAGTAGAACGTGGGACGGGCGAAAGGATACTTCTTCGCGAGCACGGACTCCTTGTTGGGCAGGCCGCCGTCGATCATGAGGACCTTGATGCCGGGGGCTTCGGTGTAAGCGAGGCCGACATAACCGATGCCGTTGGGGTTCTTGGCGACCTCGGCGACGATCTGCTCATTGCCGGCCATCTTCTGGGAAGAAGGGGCGTAGTCGCGCTTCTTCATGGCGAGGTCCTTGAAGTCCGAGTAGGTGCCGGACGAGGTGTTGCGCGTGTAGACGGAGATCGCGCCGGGGTTGCCGCCGACAGCGGAGAAGTCGGTGACATCACCGGTGAAGATATGCTCGACCTGGCGCTTAGTGAGGCCGGCTAGCGGGCTCTTTTCATTAACGATCACGGCAATGCCGTCGTAGGCCACGATGGTCGGCTTCATGTTCACACCCTTGGCGGTGGCGGCGGAAAATTCCGTGGCCTTGGCGCGGCGGGAGGACATGCCGATCTGGGCGGTGCCGTCGATGATGGCGGCGATGCCGGTGGTGGAACCTTCGGCGGCGATTTCAAAGGAAACCCCGGGATGAGAGGCCTTGTATTCCTCGGCCAGCTGGGGGACGAGCTTAGCACCGAGGGTGTCGGAGCCTTTGATGACGAGCTTCTGAGCCGACGCGGTGACCACGGTGGCAAGCAGAGCGGAGACGATGAGAATGGATTTATTCATGGAGTGATTTCTTTGACGGAAAGGAAAAATAAAAACCGGAACGAAGAGGACCCTCGTCCCGGTTGAGTTGAGACAACTTAGAACTTAACGTTCAGATCAGCCTGGAAGAGCTGGTAATGAGTCAGGCTGGCGGTCGAAATATCGCCGGCGCCGTAGGTGGGCAGGTTGTCATTCTTGCGGTCGGCATTGGCGTAGGTGAACTTCACGTTCACGCCATCCGTGAGGACATAGGTGTATTGGAGCACGACGCCTTCCATGTTGGTGCGGCTGTCGAACAGGTCGGAGTCAACCAAGTTGGAATCGACCGCGTAGGCATCGACGGACTGCCAGAAGACCTTGCCTTCCCAGTCACCCTTGACCTTGGCTTGTCCAAGACCGAAACCGATCTGGTAGCCGATGTCCTCATTGCCGAAACCGGGCTTGCCGGCGGCTTGGGCACGGGTATCGGCATCCGTGTTATAGGCGAAATCGCCGAACACCTTGGCGGGAAGAGCGCCGACCTTAAAGCCCACCTCGACGGGAACTTCGATAACCGAAAGCCCGATGGTGCGAAGGTTGTTGCTGTTTGGCGTAGTCAGAACGGTCGCGGTGGTATCGTTGCCGGTATACTTGTAGTAGGTCGGCATCGCTTGAACGGTCACACCCTCGGAGACCTTGACCTTGCCGCCAGCCTGAAAGGCCAGAAGGTATTGGTTCTCGGTGCTGGGACCGGTGCCGATCGGATTGGTGCCGCCGCCGCCGGGGCTCTGGTAGAGCATTTGGGCCAGATTGGCCATCCAAGTGACCTTGCCGGCATCGTGGCTCCACTGCTCGGAGAGGGCCTCGGGGTTGATGTCGTCATCCCAGACCATCGAGGTGGTCACGAGGGGATTCGGCATGCGTCCGGCGGTGAAGGTGAAATCGTCAACCACGCGGCCCATGTAGGCCTGGCCAAGAGTGATGCCGTCGCTGGCGTTCTTGCCGAAGGCCGTGCCGCTGTCGCCAGCAGTGACGTTGGTCGAGCGGTTGCTGTTGCCCGTCTCAAGGCGGGTTCCGAAGAACCAGCCGTCATGGAACTTTCCGGCGATCGCAAGACGCAGACGGTAGCGGTAGCGGTTAAGCTCCTGCTGATTGCTCGTGCTGGTGGCCGGAGCGACCGCGCCGTTCTGGCCGGTGCGGTATTCGTAGCGCACGCGGGCGTCGCCGGAAATCTTCAGCTCGGTGAGAGCGGAGGAAAGGTTGATCTTGCCGGCGGAAGACGTGCCGAAGTCCTTGATCAGGTCGGCGCGGATTTCCTCGGCCTCCTGATCGTTTAGGACGCCCTTCTTGACGAGGGCATCGATGAGCGGACCGCTGTCCTGGGCGTGGGCCAGAGAGGCCGCACCGATGACAACGCCGCCGAGCAGCGCGAGCCATTTGAATGATTTTGTAGCCATAACGTTCTTGGGTGTTTGTGTGTTTGCAACGGTCGCACGTGCAGTGCGTGCCGTTGCCCCAAGATCGCAGGCGATTGTTACGAAATGATGGCGGTTGCGTTACGAGACGGTGATTAACCGGCACTTTTGAACAATTTCACGCCACCCGCATCAAAGCCCGCAAGCCCCTGCCCCCCACCCGTCCGCCGCTTACTGCGCCGGCTCCGCCTCGACCTGCGTCGTCGTGAGCTGAACCAGCTCCTGCAACGACGTGAAATGCCGGCTCAGGTCGAAGTCCCCGTCCATCCCGCCGATGACCCGGTTGAAGAGATCCTTCTTCGACGCCTGCAGCGCCTGGATGCGCTCCTCGATCGTGCCCGCCGTGACCATGCGATAGACGAAAACGGTGCTTTTTTGCCCGATGCGGTGAACGCGGTCCACGGCCTGCGCCTCGACGGCGGGATTCCACCACGGGTCGAGCAGGAAAACGTAGTCCGCCGCGTGCAGCGTGATGCCGGTGCCGGCCGCCTTCAGCGACACGAGCATCACGGCCGCGCCCTCGGCGTTCTGGAACGCCTGCACGGGCTTGAGCCGGTCGAGCGTCATGCCAGTAAGCTCATAGCGCGGCAGCTCAGGGAAACCGGCCTCCAGCGCCTCGCGCACACGGTCGAGCAGCATCACGAACTGAGAGAAGATGACGACCTTGTGGCCGCTGCTGATGATCTCCGCGAGTTTTTGGACCAAGAGGGTGATCTTGCCCGAGTCGCTGATGGGCGCCTTGAGCCACGGCAGCATGTCGGGATCGCAGCAGACCTGCCGCAGGCGGGTAAGCAGAGCGAGGAAGCCGAAGGATTTTTCACGCATGGCCGTGCCGACGTCATCGCCAAGACGGTTGAGACCCTCGGAGCAGATGCGGGCGTATTCGGCGCGCTGCACATCGGTGAGCGGGCAGATGAGGTCCATCTCGACCTTGGGCGGAAGCTCGGTGGCGACCTCGTTCTTGGTGCGGCGCAGGATGAACGGCGCGAGCTGCGAGCGCAGACGGTCCAGCGTGCCCGTGCGGTCGTTGTTGAGCGAAGACTCGAAGGTCGTGCGCGAACCGAGCAGCCCGGGCAGCAGATAGCGGAAGATGGACCACAGATCGAGCTGGCGGTTTTCCAGCGGCGTTCCCGTCAGCACGATGCGGTGCCGCGCACGCAGGGCGAAGCAGGTCTGCGTGATCTTGGCGTCGGGATTCTTGATGAACTGGCCCTCGTCGAGCACCGCGTAGCCGAACTCATGCTGGTCGAGCAGCGAACGGTGCTTGCGGAGCTGGGTGTAGCTCGCGAGCCAGATGACCGGATCCTTGCGGGTGATGAAATCGTTGCCGGTCTTGAGCACATCGACCGCGAGATGCGGATAAAACCGCGCGATCTCCTCGCGCCAGACAGGCACCACGCTGGCGGGGCACACGATGATGTTGGGGCGGCCGTTCTCGGGACGCACGGCGAGCAGCGTGAGCACCTGCAGGGTTTTCCCGAGACCCATTTCGTCCGCGAGCAGACCGTGACAGCCCACGTCGCAGAGGTGGTGCATCCACTCGACGCCGCGGCGCTGGTAGGGGCGCAGCAGCTCGGGCAGCACCGGCGTGACCGCTGTGGCGGTCAGCACGCTCTGGCGCCATGCCTCCAGCTCGGACGAGAGCGTGAGCTTGAACCGCGCGTCGCTGTAGAGCGAAAAAATGAGATACGGCGAAAGCTCCCCAACGGCATGGGTCTCGTCCACGTTGCGCTGCCAGGCCTTGATCGTGTCGAGCCGGTCGGTGGGCAGCGAAACGATGCCGATGCCGGGAATGATGACGGGCGTCGTGCCCTTCTTGGTGAGGATGGAGACCTCTTCGTCGGTGAGCAGGCGTTCACCGGCCTTGAAAATCCAGCGCAGATCGAGGCCCTGCCCCTGTCCGGCGGAACCGCGGCGAACCTGGGCGACAGCCTCGACGGTGATGTCCTTGGTGCCCTGCAGCAACAGGCCCGCATGCGCATCAAGCTCGACCGCGAACAGTTTTTTCCAAGCCGGCAGCGTTGTGCGCAGGAAATTGGGAATCTCGACCACCGAGCCCAACACGTAGAGGCCGGTCTCCTGGAAATAGGCGAAATGCGCCTTGCGAGCATAGGCCGCGAGGCCGATGAGCTTGGCACGCTCGCTGGAGCTCACCGTGGCATGGCCGTTGCCGGCGGCCTGCGCGGCCTGGCCGAGCGCGGGGACCCGCTTCTTGTCCGGATTCACCCAGTGGGCCTCGAAGGTGAGCCCGTCTGCGGTGGTCTTGAAAACAAGAATCAGCGTGCGGGACGCGGCGCGGGCGGCGGCTCCGGCCGGAGTGCGGCGCGAAGCGATCCCGGATGGCGTGGGCGTGAGGGAAATGGCGCGTTCGGTCGAGTGGCCGTTCCCGTTGGAATGCCCGTTGCCATTCGAGTTCCCGTTGGAAACGGCAACCGGCACGGCTTCAGGCAAAGGGGAAATTTCGTCGGCCACCAGCTCCTCGATCTCATGCAGTCCGGCGACCGCCAGAGCGTAGGCCTGGTCCAAATCGGTGGACGAAGACCGCACGGACACGCCCTCGTCCTTCCATTCGATCACGGCGTATTCGTCCTTTTTATCGATGCGGCGGTGAACAATCGCGTCCGAGGCGGTCAGCTCCAGTTCACGCACTTCGCCATCGCGGTAGATGCGGTGCCCTTCCTGAAGCTGGGCTTCATTGAAATGGCGCTCCCAGTCGTGTTCGAGTTTACCGAACCAGAATTCGAGCGACTGCGGAGTATAGACTCGTTTCGGACCGTGCGTTTGCATCCAACGTAAAAGGCTGGACCGTAGGCCGCGCACCATGGCGGGCAACCTTTAATTGCGGGCGATGCATTCAAAACTGTAACCAGCGAAACCTGCTTTCAACCTTGTCGCCGTTCCACCGGACGGTTCCCCTGCCCCTCTGCCCATGAACCAGTCCAACTTAGTCGCACGCCGCTCGCATCTGTTGATCGATGCCGCCGTGCTCGTGGGACTGATCTCGCTGGTGTTTGGCGCAGCCCACGTGGTCGGAGAATGGCGCCAGCCGCTGCGCTCCAAGGTGGAGATCGATTTATCCCCGTCGGCGCTGCCGAGCTATGCGCTCTACTCGTTCGCACGCGGCTGGATAGCCTATTTTTTATCGCTGCTGTTCACGCTGCTGGTGGCGTCATGGGCGTTCTACGATGTGCGCGCACGTCGCTTCATCCTGCCCGTGCTCGACGTGCTGCAAAGCATCCCCGTGCTCGGTTTTTTGCCCGGCCTGGTGCTCGCGCTGGTCGGCCTGTTCCCCGACAGCAACATCGGGCTGGAGCTGGCCTGCGTGCTCATGATCTTCACCGGCCAGGTGTGGAACATGACCTTCAGCTACTATGATTCGTTGCGCGGCACACCGCCTGATTTTCACGCACTCGGGAAGCTCTATGATTTCAGCTGGTGGCGGCGCTTCTGGAAGGTCGAGCTGCCCGGCGGCGCTCAGGGACTCATCTACAACAGCATGGTGTCGATGGCGGGCGGCTGGTTCTTCCTTAGCATCACGGAATCGTTTCAGCTCGGCACGCGGGATTTTCGCGTGCCCGGCATCGGCTCCTACATGAGCGTGGCCATCGCCGAGGGCAACGTCCGCGCCCAGATCGCCGGTGTGCTCGCAATGGGCATCGTGATCATCGCGGTTGACCGGCTCGTCTGGTGGCCGCTCGTGATCTGGTCGCGAAAGTTCAACCTGGACGACTTTGCGGGAGCACAGCAACCCAAGTCGCGCCTGGGCCTCTGGCTCGCGCGTTCTCAGGCCGTGCAAAAATTCGTGCAGGCCGCCGACCGGATCGGCTCGCGGATGATCCGCCCCAAGCGCGCCCCGCACGCGATCACCACAACCCTACCCGCGTCAACGTCGACCCCTCCCACGGCTAGCCGCGCAGGCGTGGGCCGATGGATTTATCGAATCTTCCTCGTGTTGATCGTCGCGGCGCTGGCCTTTGGTTTCGTTCGCATCACCCTTCTGCTGACGCATGTGAACGCCGCGGACTGGCTCGAAATCGGCTGGGATTCCGCGATCACCTTCGGCCGCGTGCTCGCCGCCGTCGCGCTCGGCACGCTCTGGGCCGTCCCCGCCGGAATCTGGATCGGGCTCAATCCCAAGCTGTCGAGCCGGCTCCAGCCCTTCATCCAGTTTGCCGCGTCGTTCCCGGCCCCGATGATCTATCCGTGGATTCTGCTGCTCGTCATCAAGCTCGGCGGCTCGCTCCAATGGGGCGCGATCCCCCTCATCATGCTCGGCACGCAGTGGTATATTTTATTCAACGTCACCGCCGCCGCCTCGGCCATTCCCAACGACATCCGCAGCTGCGCGAGCATCCTCCGGCTGAACGGCTGGCGTCTCTGGTGGCGCTACCTGCTGCCGGCCATCGCCCCCGGCCTGGTCACCGGCTGGATCACCGCGGCCGGCGGTGCCTGGAACGCCACCATCGTCTCCGAATACGTCCACGCCGGCGGCCGGCTCTACCAGGCCACCGGCCTCGGCGCGCTCATCAGCCGCGCGACCGATGCGGGCGACTTCCCCAAGCTCACCGCCGCCGTCCTCGTGATGGCCATCATCGTGGTTGGCATCAACCGCACCGTCTGGAAAAAACTTCAAGCCATCGCCAACGACCGCTGCCGCTTCGGCACCTGAGCCATGAACCCGACCATTCCGCTCATCGACGTCTCCCACGTCTGCCACGAATACGCCTCCAACGCCCAGGAGCACGACCTCGTGCTCTCCGACATCACCCTCACCGTCGCCGAAAACGACGTCGTCGCCCTTCTCGGTCCCTCCGGTTGCGGAAAATCCACCCTCATCCGCACCATGTCCGGCCTCATCCGGCCGACACGCGGCTCGGTCAGCTATCGCGGCAAGGTTCTCGACGGCGTCTCTCCCGGCGTCGCCATGGTGTTCCAGAATTTCGCTCTCTTCCCGTGGCTCACCGTGCGCGGCAACATCCTCCTGCCCGTCGAGCACTTGCCGCCCGCCGAGCAACAGACGCGCTTGGAAACCGTTTTGGCCACCGTCGGCCTCGGCGCCTACGAATACTCCTACCCGCGCGAACTTTCCGGCGGCATGAA
>FJVV01000274.1_pt1 | contig 17570 bp, 18 predicted proteins | sample 1011911 | NCBI WGS metagenome assembly FJVV01 (sample SAMEA3912450, study PRJEB9761) | metagenome | biome: forest; material: soil | place: USA | collected 2011-06-22 | depth 0.1 m
AATACCAGTAGCGGTTGCGCGAAAGATTCAGCGCGATACGATAAAGCCAGGTGGCGAGGGAGGAGTCGCCCCGGAAATTGACAAGGCCGCGGTGGGCGCGGATGAAGGCATCCTGGACGATCTCCTCAGCATCAGCGGCGTTGCGGAGCAGGTTGAGAGAGAGACTGAAGAGCCGGTTGTGATAGCGGTTCATTATCTCGACGAAGGCGGATTCGTCGCCAGTGTTGAAACGATTGACAAGCGTGGTGTCATAGGCGGCCTCGGCGGCGGATTCTGCCTTGGCTGGTATGATCGGACGAGTGAATGTCCGGCAAGGTGTTTTTTGAACGGTTTTCATTGGTTAAGTCATGTATTTTAAACAAATACAGAGACTCAAAAAATACGGTTTATCGGGTCCCACATAAGGGAAAATCTACCGCTGCGGACATAGGGGATTCTCCGCCAACGTGATACTTTCAGGCGGGATTCGATGCCGCTCCCACACACAAACCCGGCCGGACCCATGCGAATTCCGAGGAGTGGTTTCTCCGTGACAGAATAAAAAAAATCCGCGGATTCTCCTTTCAGAAGAAGGAGGAAGTGCGATCAGGCGATATTTTCGCTCTTCACCCACTGAATCGCACGATACACGAGGTCGGCGCCTTTTTCGATGTGAAGTTTGAACTTCAGATGCTCGCGGTAGCTATCGATAGTCTTGACGCTCAGGTTGAGCTTGGCGGCGATCTGGCGGGTGCCGAATCCATTGCCGATAAGCTGGAAGACTTCCATCTCACGGTCGCTCAACGTGTCGATGGTGAACACCACTTCGTCCTTACGATTCCGCACGAGACGATGAAGCATCTCCTCCTTCATCTTCTCACTGAGGTAAAGTTCACCGCCAAGAATGCGACGGATGGCCATGCGGATTTTGTCGCTGACCTCCTGCTTCATCACATAACCCTTCGCTCCGGCGCGAAGAGCGCGCTCTGCGTAAAGACTCTCGTCATGCATCGACATGATGAGAACGGGGAGATCGGGAAGGCTGGCCCTAAGATTTTTGGTCAGTTCGATGCCGCTGATGGTCTTGAGCGAGATATCCACCACCACGAGATCGGCCTTTGCTTTTTGCAGCAGTTCAAAGGCCATCGGTGCGCTGTCCGCCTCTCCGCACACCTCAAGATCGGGTTCCTGATTGATGAGGACAGCCACCCCTTGGCGCGTGATGGGATGGTCATCGACCAGAAAGATCCGGCGTTTGGCCGCAACAGGAACGAGCGGCGAGCCCGGCTGGGCCGCGGTGATCGGGGAAGATTTCATTTGGAAAGGAAGAAGGGGAAGACGCACTCGACCCGTGTTCCGCCCTGGGGTTGCGATTCAATGGAAAGATTTCCTCCAATCATCGTGGCCCGGTAGTGCATGAGGCGCAGACCGACGCCGGAACCCGGAGGCTTTTGCCGGGGGTCGAAGCCCTGTCCGTTGTCCTCGATGGCGAGGCGACGTCCATCGGCGCTGGAGTCGAGCACCACCTCGATACGCCGGGCCTTGCCGTGATGCGTGGCGTTGTGCAGCGCCTCCTGGGTGATGCGGTAAAGATGGAGCGCGCTGTCATGCTCGCATTCGAAAGGTTCGTCGGCGGCGCGGAAATGGCACTCTATGCCATGCGCAAGCTCCACCTGACATGCGAGATGTTCGAGCGCCGCGTGCAGGCCGGACTGGTCAAGTTGCACCGGGCACAGCCCGCGGGCCAACGCCCGGGTCTGGGCGGTCGCCTCGTTGATCAGGCGGGCGATTTCATCGGCTTGTTTCATTTCGGGCATATCCCGGGATTTCAACCGGTCGCGCAGCGCCACCGCCATGCAGGCAATGCCCGTGAGGTGTTGCCCGAGCCCGTCGTGCAGGTCGGCACCGATGCGCAGCTGCTCCGCATCGCTGATCAGAAGAAGTTTTCTCTCAAGCCAGCGGCGGTCGGTGATGTCGATCGAGAAACCCACCGCATCGCGACCGCGCGTCGCAGCGTGGTGGAAGAACGTGTCGAACGAATGCTCGCGACCCTCGTGGGTGACCGGCAGGACGAAATTGGCGGCGCCCGTATTGAAGGTTTTCGCAATCTCGGCCGATGCAGACGTGAAGAAGTCGGCGAGCGAACGTCCCATGAGCTGGTCGCCATTAAGACCCACGCCGGCCAGACCGCTTCCGCGGGCCTCCAGAATGGTGCCCTCCTCGTCCACGCTCCAGGCGATCACTGGAAGGCTCTTGAGAATGCCGTTCAGCAACCCGGTGGTCTTGATGAGCATCTCCTCTGCCTTGATGCGCTCGGTGATTTCGATGGCGGCGAAGCCTTGCAGGCGGCCGCCATGTTCCATGTCCATCGGAAAGGAACTCAGCAGCCAGTAATGGCTGCCATCGGTAAACGACCGCGGGTCAAGCGAAGGAGACGGATCCCAGAGCGAACTCTCCGGGGCATTTTCGAAATGCTCCCGGAAGCGTTCGTTTTTAAACACGTGGCGCCCCTCCCCATCGCGAATGCAAACCGCGCAAGGCACATTGCGCATGAACAGCTCAAGCTGGTGCCGGCTTTTTTTAACCGAGGCCAGCATCACCGCGTGACGGAGCGAGTAACGGATCGCGCGTTCGAGCTGCGCGACGTCGAGCCCCCCCTTGCAAAGATAATCCGAGGCGCCCGCGCTGAGCGCCTCGCGGTTCACCTCGGGACTATCGTGTCCGGTGAGAAGGATGATCGGCTGCTCGCAGCCCATGAGAAGAGCCTCGCGGAGAAGATCGAGGCCGGTGCCAATGCCCAGGTTGTAGTCAAACAAAGCGACGTCATGCCGCCGTGCGGCGACCGCTTGCAAGCCCTCATCATAGGTGGCGCACCAGGTAAGCTCATAGTTGGCGAAGACCGCCTTCTTCATAATATGGACGAGATAGATGTAGTCGTCCTCATGGTCTTCAACCACCAGCACGCGGATCGTTTTCAATTTTTCGGGCGTCGCAGGAACGCCGGACGGTGATATGTGAGGAATCACAGGCATTGTGTGCTAAGGTTGGAAACGGGTCCCGAGGAGGATGCGGTGATTTCACGCCGAACGCCATCAGGCATTTTACCGAATCAAGACATCTGCGCCCCGAAGAAAGAAAAATCATAACCCGGGCCGCGTTTCCCTTCGGCGGGGGGCCGAGCATGAACCTGGAGCGTTTCCTTACCTTCTTTTTACCTCGGCCCCACCCTTGGTTGGGGCCGCAGCCTGATGCCGCCGCACGTTGCACTTCGGCTACATTTGCACCATCTCGTTCCGCGATGCTTTGCCGCGCTTTCCCATCATTTTATATTCCATGAAATCGCACGATTCACACGTCTGGAAGATCCTTCTGCACGGTGCGGATACGGGGGAAATCACTACCTCCATGATCGAACGCCGCGCACACGAACTCGCGATCATCAAGGGGCGTTCCACCGTTTCCGCCTCTGACCGTCGCTTCGCCTGCCAGGAACTGCAGGCCCGCGAGCTGCCCCGCACCATGTCGGACGACAGCGCCTCCATTGCGCTTTCACTCACCCGCGATCCCAGAGAGCCCGCTTCCGTCCTCGGCCATCAAACCCTGATCCCCGATGAAGGCGACGACCAAGACATGGTCGAACGCCTCGCCCTTGAGGGTGTCGAAGAAGCCCAACACGACCGGATGCTCGCCGCCCGCCGTCGGAAAACCTTTTGAATTCCCGTTGCCATGCATGCCCTTGCCCCGTCCTCCCCGCTCGTATTCGTGTTTTCAGCCCCTGCGTCGCCTTTGGATTCCGACACCCACTTGGCGGCGCGCTATCGGCAGGGTGATTCCACCGCCCTCCTTGCCTTGATCCGCAGGCATCACCGGTCGATTTTTCGTCTGGCCCACGGTCTCATCCGAAACGAGATTGTCGCGGAAAAAATTACGCAGCAGGTTTTCTCCCGCGCCCGGCGACGGCTCACCGGCGACCGGTGCCCGCCTTCCGTGACCGTGTGGCTTTATTACGCCAGCCTGAGGTTCGCGCGCCTGTATCATTGGAAATCCATCCATGATGCTGCCCGCCGGCGCATGATCGTGATCTCCGCCGAAAATCAGCTCGGGCTCGACCTGATGACTTTCGTGCAGGTGATCGTCTGCTGCCAGGACAAGATCGAGCCGCGTGATTGCGAGCTGCTTGCTCTGCGGCATGTGCTGGGCCTGCCCCTCGCCAGCATCGCTCGACTGCTGCGCATTCATACCCGCGAGGTTTCAAACCGCCTTGTCTGGGCTCGCGGGCATGTTTGCGAACTAGGCCGTCAGCTTTCCCCGAAGGCGGTTCCTGAATGTGTCTAAAAGACGTTCATTCGATCCAGCCAGGAAGTCTCCTCGGGGCATCCCTGATGTCTGGCCATCGAACTTGCGGACGGTTCACGAACGGCATGGCTGTCATTCTCCATACCAAAGAACGCAATATCCTCGGTTTCTTCTGCTCCATTCATGAAAGCGCTCTCGAGCCCGGCAATTCCCTTTGTCTTCGATATCAACAACCCGAGCCCCGTGCTGCTCATCGATGATGATGATGATGCCATTCTCCTGATCCAGCTGCTGCTTAAGCGCGCCAACGTCACCAGTCCCTTCGACATCGCGACCAACGGCGAGCAGGCCGTCGCGTATTTCCAGTCCCGACTGCAAAATCCATCCGAACCGCGCCCGTTCATGGTTTTCCTCGATCTCAGGCTCCCGGGGCGGAACGGCTTCGAGGTGCTGAAATGGATACGCTCCCAGCCCGAACTCAACGATTTGCCGATCATAATCATGAGTTCCTCCAACCGGTTGATCGACATCGACACCGCGCGCCGGCTCGGTGCTGATTTTTTTTGTGAAAAATACCCCGCGCTCGACAGCTTGATCGCGCTTTTTTCGGGAAAGCCCTTTCCTGCTCCGGCGCCCACGCTAGACTTTGGTTGAAGGACTTTTCGGGTTTCCATCCCTGGGGGTTTCCACCCCGTCAAACACTGCGGGCGGCATGCGCATCCGGCTAGGCAAGCCAGGTTGCCATGATCCGGCGGGCCACATCGATAAACTGGGCGCCCGAAGCGGGCTTGAGGATGTATTCCGTGGCTCCGAGTTGCTCGGCACGCTGGCGGTCTTCCAGGCGGCCGGAGGAGGAAAAAATCACCACCGGAAGATCTTTGAACCGAGGCTGCCCCCTTAGCCATTCCAACACCTCGAAACCAGAACGGATCGGCAGGTTCAGGTCGAGCAGCACGAAGACGGGCAGTGGGTGACGCTCGCGATCCGCATAAGACTTATGGCCCGCGAGGTAGAGAATCGCCTGCTCACCGTTCTCGACCACGTGAAAACGGTCATGCATACCCAATTTATCGAAGGCGTTCCGCATAAAAAACACGTCGTCTTCCTCGTCCTCGATGTAGAGCATCGCTTGCGGGTTCATGGTTTGAAATCGGCGGCTTTGAGTTCAATCCAGAATCGACTGCCTTTGCCGGGCTCCGACTCGACCCCCACGTCGCCCTTCATGCGTCCGACCACTTTTTTCACAAGGGCCAGGCCGATGCCCGTGCCTTCGTAGTCCTTGCTGAGACGTTGGAACATGATGAACACGCGGGAGTGCATCTCCTTCGGGATGCCGATGCCGTTGTCCTCGCACCAAAATCGCACCATGTCGCCGCGGCGCTCGCCCGCTATGCGCACGACAGGCACCTTGCCGGGCGCCATGAACTTCACCGCGTTGCTGAGCAGATTGGAAAAACACTGGGTCAGTCCGGCCTCGTTTGCCAGAACCGGCGGCAGATCGTCGGTGATCTCGACATGCGCCATGGGGGGTTGGAAAATCGGATAGGAACCCACCATGCCGCGCAGGAGCAGCCCCGCGTCGACGGGCTCCAGCGGCATCTCATGGCGCACAACCTTGCTGTAACTGAGCGCATCGGTGATGAGGCGGTCCATGCGGCGCGTCGCCGTGGTGATGCGTTTGATGTATTCGTGGCCTTGGTTGTTGAGCGACGTCTTGCACTCGTCGGCCAGCAGCCCGGCGAAACCATGCATCGCCCGCAACGGCGCGCGCAGGTCATGGGTGATCGTATAGGAAAAATGTTCCAGTTCGTTGACCAGTTCCTGCAGCTCGGCGGTCCGCTCCTTGACGAGACTTTCGAGATCGAAGTTGGTGCGTTGCAGTTCGACCTGCATCCGCCGGGAATCCATCAGCAGCGAGCATTGGGACGACATCCACTCGACGATCCTGAACTGTTCCTTCGTCCACTCGTGCTCGTGATTCGAATAAACCTGAACGACGCCGGCCGGCTTGCCGGCGAGGCGCAACGGTGTGGCCATCACCGAACGAAAAACGCTGCGGGACGTCTGCATGTCCTCCAAGTCCGGACGGAGCCGCAGGTCCGGCACATATGCCGTGCGATCCTGCCCCATCACCAATGCCGCGAACGACCGGTCAAACGCCCACCGCTGCATCGACAGGCCCGCCAGACCGGCTTGCGCCAGCACCACGAGGCCGTCGCCTTCCTTTTCCAGCACGACGACCGCGGCGGCCGCCTCGCCCAGAAGGGCCATCAACAGGTGGCATACGCGCTCAGGCAGGCCGCGCGATTTATCGGACCGGAGGGATTCGAGCAACGTCTGCTGGATCGCCTTGCGCCTGATGGATTCGACGTGGGCATCGCGCAGTTCCTCGGCTTGCTCCTGTAGTTTTCCCGCCTGTTGCTGCATTTCCTCGTTTTGCTGGGCGAGTTCCGCCGCCTGGCTTTGCAGCTCCTCGTTCTGCCGGATGACCTCTTCCTCGCGGGATACAAGCTCCTGGTTGGATTCCTCCAGTTGCGTTTTTTTCATCCGCAACCTGGTCATCAAATCGATCACCAAATGCACGGCCAGACCGATCACGGCCATGTTGAGCATCTGCATCCCCCAAATCGTGAAGGGCGCTTCGCCGACCCACCGGGGAGGGCTGACAAACGCCACATAGGCGGCCATGAGCGCGTAGGTTCCCATCAGGCTCCACAAAAGGCGCCGTTCGGGATACCACAGGCAGACCAGCAAGGGCAGGCCGTAGCCAATGCTGGCAAGGCTGTTCGCAAACGGCCCCAGGCGCAACCAGGCCATCACGCCCGTGCACACGACATAGAGCGCGACGGTGAACGCCGGGATCGGCTTGCGCTGCAGTTTGGCGAGAAATTCGGAGGGCATTGCGCTTACGACCGGCTTTTGAGGTAAATGGAGGGGGCCAGGCGCGTGAGCGGCAGCGAGGCGGGAGGTTTCTCGGCCTTGCCGGTGACGAGGACGCCCCCGGGAACGAGTTGCCCGCACAGGCGCGTCCACACATCGACACCGTGCTTTTCGTTAAAATAGATGGCGACGTTGCGAAACAAGATCAGATCGCACGCTCCGCCGGCATCGAAGGCAAACAGGTCCTGGACGCGCCAGTGCATCCTTTGGGTAAGTTCCGGAAGCACCGACCACCGCGCGCCCGCCGGCCGGAAAAACCGTTCGAGCCGGCTCGGTTCCACACCGGCCATATCATCGGCATTGAAAAGCCCCTCGCCTGCACGCCTGATCGCGTCGGCCCGGCAATCCACGCCCAGCAGCTCGGATTGTCCCAATACCCCCGCCTCGGCCAGCAGCATCGCCACGGAGTAAAGCTCCTGTCCTCCCGAAACGCCCGCGCTGCACACCCGCAGGCCCTCGCGAGTCCGCAGCAGTTCCGGCAGTGCCGACTCTTCGAGGTAATCGAACACCGCCCGGTCGCGGAAGAATTCGCTCACCCCGATCAACACCGCATTCAGTGCGAATGAAAGAAGCTCCGGTTTGCGCTCCAACAATTCTCGCGCCGAGTTCGCCGACGCCACCCGCAACTGGCGCAGGCAGGCCGAAACCCGGCGTTGCATCGCCGCCGGACGATAGGCCGAGGGACGCAAACCCGCCCGCTCCAGCATCCACGCCAACAGCGGATCCAACGAACCGTCGTCCGGCCCAGTCGCACGCTCGCGGGCAGTCGGCTGGCGATCCAGCCCGACGTCCGGGCGGGCGCTTGTCCACGCGTGAGACACCGGCTCGACCCCCGTAAAAAAAATGTGCGCGAGATTATCCAAGGCAGGCAACAGATCTTGGGGCTGAGTAACTCGCAGGTTGATCGACCGAGGCAAAAAGAATTATCCTGCAATTCCAATATTCGGGCGGTTCCCCTAACGACACCAGGTGAATATCACCCTATGCGGCAGTGCCAAATAAGTGGGGCTGCCTTCATGGGTGACAAAAGTGGTCTTGCGCCAGACTGTTCCTGAAAACCAGTCATCCATTAAGTCATGGACGATGAATGATGCGGGTTTAGTGCTTCTTTTTTCCCCCGCCGTCCTGCTTGTTGACGGTGGCCCAGGCACGCTTCACCGCGACCTTCTCGGATACGCCGCGTTTTTCGTAGCTCTTCTCGATATGGTCCGCCTTACGCTTCTGCTTGGCGGTGTAGCTGGCTTTGCTTCCTTGTGGCATGATTTTCAGAAGTTAAAGGTTGGCTGTGATGGACGCCGGGCGTGGGTGTGATGACAAAGGCGCCGGAAGCGTGGGAACAACCGCGATCAGGCTCCATTTTCGTATTTCGCATCATACCAATCACGCCGAGTGAGCGGCAGGTCTGAGCGCCCCGCGGTATCCGGCTTCGAAAGCAAGACCTGATAAATCGCCAGTTGCCCGCCGGCAAAACCGTGGGCCGAGCCGGCCATGTAGAGCCGCCACACGCGAAACGTCGCTTCGTCAACAAACGTCAGCGCCTCGTTATGCGCGGCCTCAAGCCGGCAAACCCAATGGCGCAGCGTAAGCGCATAGTGCTCACGGAGGTTCTCGACATCTCGCACCTCGAGCCTCGCCGACTCCGCCGCCTGAAGAACCTCGGGCAGCGGCGGAATGGCACTGTCCGGGAAAACATACTGGTCCATGAACGACGGCCCAATGCGCTGCCGCAGACGCACCCCTTCACCGATGGCGTGATTTAAAAACACACCGCCCGGCTTCAGAAGTGCGTCCACGGTTTTAAAATAATTGGAGAGTTGATTCTCCCCGACGTGCTCAGACATGCCAACGCTCACGATTGCGTCGAAAGGCTCGGACCCGGCCAGCTCGCGATAATCTTTCAGCTGGATCGTCACGGTGTCCGCAGGCAAGGCGGTGCGAACACATTCGGCCGCGAACTTCGCCTGCTGATCGCTTAACGTGACCCCCGTGACGCGCACGCCAAAATGTTGCGCCGCGAAGAGCGCCAGCCCGCCCCAGCCGCATCCGATGTCAAGCAGCCGTTGTCCGGGACGGAGCCGGAGCTTCCGGCATATATGCCACAATTTTCTCTCCTGTGCTTCGTCAATGCCTTCCTCGACACGTTCGAAATAGGCGCATGAGTAAAGCATCCGCCGATCAAGCCAAAGCCGGTAAAAATCATTCGACAGATCATAGTGAAACGAAACCGCCTGCCGGTCGCGTGACAACGAGTGCCTGGCACCGTTTTCCTCGGAAAAAATGCGTCCTGCAGCACGAGTGGATCGCTCCGCCGGAAGCCTGCTCAGCCGGTAATAACCGTGCAGCGATTTCAACCAGCCGCTGCGTCGTTGCCCAAGCGCATCGGCGATCTCGAACGCCGCTTCGATATCACCCTCGATATCAAAATCGTCCCGAAGGAATGCTTCTGCCAGCCCCTTTTCCGTGCCGGCGCCGAACATCTCGCGCAGGGCGGCGGAATGCTTGAGCACAAGCGTGACCGGCCGGGCTTTCTCGTCCGGCCACAACGTCCCGTCCCATAGCCTGAACGAAACCCTGTGAAGCGGCGCGGAATCGAACAGTTCCTCCAAAAAACGGACGGCCGCTTCGATTTCCTGTGTGATCGTCTCAGTCATAAATTTTATCGAAGGCAATGGGGCCGATTCACCCCGTAGTCAGGGAGCCGGCCTCCCGTTGGGCCGGGGGTCGTCGATCGCGAGCACCATTTTTCCGCGCACATGATCATGCTCCATGTGCTCGTGCGCGCGCCGCACTTCATACAAGGGCAGTATTTGTTGAACAACGACCCGCACCCTGCCGGCGTCTATCAGCCGGCCGATTTCTGTGAGCTCGTCATGATTTGGTTCGGCCATGAACGCCTCCCCTTCCGCATGGTGCCGTGCCGCTTCCACCTGCGACGGAAGCTGCAGGGTTGAGACAATCCGCCCGCCCTCCTTGAGGGCCTTCCATGAGCGTTGCTGTATCTCACCCGCCACCAAGTCCAGGACCAGATCGATATCGTGTGTGCGCTCCTCGAAGCGCTCACCCTTGGAATCGATAATCTCGTCGGCGCCGAGTTCGCGCAGCAGATCGCCGTCTTCCGCGCGTGCCGTCGCGATGACGTGGGCACCGTGGTCTTTCGCGAATTGCACCGCGAAATGGCCGACGCCACCCGCCGCCCCGTGAATCAGCACGCGTTCTCCCTCCTTGAGCCTGCCGTGATCAAACAGGCCCTGCCACGCCGTCGTCGCGGCGAGCGGAACGGCGGCGGCGTGAACATGATCGATGCTCGCGGGTTTTAGCGCGACCCCCTCGCATGTCGTGACAACGAACTCGGCATAGCCACCGTGTTTACGATCCAGCAGGGCATAGACCTCATCTCCAATCTTCAGGTCTGCGACATCGCGCCCGACGCTTTCGACCGTCCCCGAGATGTCGCGGCCAAGCGTGAGCGGCATCATCATGTCGATCGACTTAAATTCGCCCGATCGTATCTTATAGTCCACTGGATTGACACTCGCGGCGCGCACCTTGATGAGCACCTCGTCTGCGCCGGGCTGAGGCTTCGGAACCTCTTCGAGTTGCATCACATCAGCGCTGCCAAAGGCATGGATTCGGACTGCTTTCATGGGAATGGGTGTTGATCATTTGCCATGCCGTTTCATTACTAAGCGTCGCGCGGAGGCGAGTGGTATGCTCCGACATAAAAATGGGGCTATGCGTGGCAGCAACCTAGCGATTGGAAGGAATCTGCGCCATCGGGGTAATGCCGCTTTTAGCAGTGGGGGAAATACCGTTGAAAAAATGCCCAGTCGTTAATGTGCCTGAGCGGCGCCCGCCTACTCGCTATTCGAGAGCATAGGGGGCTCATGGCGGGCGCGGAATCGCTCCCTCTTAGAAGTGAGCGTTGGGCAGGCGGACAGCTTGGATTGAAAATGAAGGGACAGGCCTCCGTCTCGCAGATGCGTGATCGGTGACAAACGCCTTCAGGATCAACCGTCACGAGCACCTTCCACAAAAGCCAACGCGCCAAAGCAACCGTATTTTCCGATTGGGCGACTTTGGCTTCTATTACAGACGACATGGGGCTTTGATAGCACGGTTTTACCCAAACGCCCTCCGCTCCGCAATGTCTGCCTCCCTTCTTCGACGCAACCTGCGCCTCTGCACTTATGACGGTCTGACGGCCACACCGATCGTCTACCTGCTGCAGCCTGGCAACTTCATCATTGCCGCCTTGCTCGTGGAGCAGTTTCACCTGCCGCCCGATCTCTACGGGTTGATCGTCGCGCTGCCATTTTGCGGAAACTTCGCGCAGGCCTTTCTCATGCCGGTCGTGAACACCCGGATGTCACCCAAGGCGGTGGCGGTGGTGTCCTCGGCGTTGCAGGCGTTCTGCTGGGGAGCGCTGGCCGTGATGTTGTCCTTCCTGCCGACGGACCATCCCGAGATGAGTGGACGCTGGTTTTTCACGGTGTTCGCCGCCTCCGCCGCCATCACATCGCTGAACGGCGTGAGCTGGATGTCCTGGGTGCAGGAATGGATTCCGTTGCGCCTGCGCGGGAAATATTTCGGACGGAGAAACCGCGTGCTGCAGACCGCACAGATCGCCTTCCTGCTCGTGACCGGCCTGCTGGTCGGCAAGATGGCCGGATCGGTCGTCGCCTTCCAGTGCCTGCTCGCGGGCGTCGTGCTTCTTCGTATCGGATCGGTGATTTTCCAACGGAAAATCCATGCCGCAGCTTCGGAAACCGTCAGCGCGGAAACAAAGACATCTTGGAAAACGCAGCTCCGCGCCCTGCTCAACAAGCCGGCGTTTCTTTGGCTGATCGCCTACGGGGCGGGCTGGGGATTTGCGACGAGCTGCTTCGGCCCTTTCTATCCTCTCTTCATGTATAAGCAGCTGGGGTTTTCGGTTCAGAACGTGGGCCTGCTCGTCGTGCTTGCCAGCGCGGGCGGCGCGATTTCCTCGCCGGCGTGGGGTGCGCTGGCCGACCGCTTCGGCGGCAAACCGGTGATCTTGTTTTGCATGATCGCCTGGCAGCTTCAGAACTACCTCTGGTGTTTCCTCACGCCGGACAATGCCTGGCTTCTCTACGCCATGTGGCTCTTTGGCGGCGTGATGGGCGCGGGCTTCGCGCTGTCGATGTTCAACCTGTTGCTAAAACTCATCCCACCCGAAGCCAAGACCCTTGCGATCAGCGTCAACCTGGCCGTGACCTCCCTCGTCACCGCGGTGGCTCCGATCATCGGCGGCGTGATGCTCAAGCACCTGCTCGCAACCGGCGCCAATCCGTTCACGGTCTACCATGGCCTTTTCCTGGTCACGCCCACGCTAGGCCTGCTGGCCTGCCTCATGTTGACCAAGGTCCACGAGCCGGCCTCGAGCCCGCTGGCCAGCGTCGCCGGCGCGATGCGCAACATCCGCACCTTGAGCGGGCTTTTCGGGATGAGTTTCCTCGTGGATTACATCTACGTGAAACCGGCGAAAAAAACGTGACCACAGTGCAGGTTGAGGTGCCTTCACCGTCCCGGACCGCATGTTTGCCTTGCCTTGCGGGCTCTCCAATACAGCAAGGAAAGGCGTGCGGAGCTCATTATGAACTCTTTGCCGGCATCCGAAGTGCTTCTTCGTCCATAATTTCATGAAAAGAAACGTCACCATCGCCATCATCGTCATCATCGTGGCCCTGCTCTCCGTGTTCGGATTCAAGTTCTACAAGGAGTGGTCCGAGCAAGCCTTGGCCGAGCAACGCGAGGCTGCGGACAAAGCAGAGCGAGCGCGTCTGCAGACCGAGGCCGACAAAAAGGCCGCGGACGAAGCGGAAGCGCACCGACTGGCTGCGCTGAAAGCCCAGAAGGACGCGGAAGCCTCCGCGCTCCTGCTTGAAAAACTCCACGCCGACCAAGCCGCCGCCGAAGCCGACCGCCTTGCCGCCGAAAAAGCCTCCGCCGATGCCGAGGCCGAACGCGCACGTCTGGCCAAGGAACGCGAATCGCTCGACGCCCAGACCCGCCTTCTCGCCGACCAACGTGAAAAGGACGCCGCCGCCGCCGATGCCGCCCGTCGCGACGCCCTGCTTAAACTCGCCCAGATCGAGCAGGAAAAACGTGAACTCGCCGATCGTGAAGCCGCCCGTCTCGCCGCGCTCAAGGCCCAGCAGGAAATCGAGGAGAAGGCCGCCAAGCGCATCCTCCTCAGCAAGACCGTCCAGCCTGCCGACTACAAACGTCGCGAGCACTACTACATGCAGATCGACATGATTAATGCCGCGCCGGTGGTTCCCGCCAAGACAGCACCCGCCGCTGCTCCGGCCCAGCCATAAAACGGTTCACATCGAATCTGGCAGACCAAGCGCCGGCCTGATTCGCCGGCGCTTTTTCATGTCCGGAGAGGGAGGGAAACTTAAAAGCCCGCCAGACTTTCAGGAGCCTTCAACGACTGTTCCTTCTTCTGCTGTTCCTTCTGGGCATCACTGGCATCCTTCGCCTGCCGCTGCTGCTGCTGCACGTGGTTATCCAGTTTGGTCGAAAAAATGATGAGCCAGTTGTCCTGCTGCTTGGCCCGCAGTGAGCCATCCTCAAGCTCGTAATCGTAGCCCATGCCGTTGACGCCGCCGCCGTCGTTGCTGTTTTTCTTCCACGAAGAGGCGCCTTTGTTGACACTCAGAAGACCCCTTACCTCGAATTCACTCAGGGCGTCACCCACACGTCGGTAGGCTTCGAGCGACGAGTGTCCGCCAACGTATAAGACATCGATCTTCCATCCGGTTTCGTTGCTGAGCTGGTTCGCGACGGCCGATTTCCAATACAGAATCTCGGTGGCGCTGTCGGTCGGTAAAAATGTCCGGACATCCTTGAGAGGATCCTCCTCTTTTTTCTTGGGCTTGTCCCTGGAGGAATCGGCCACGCGGGGATACAGTTTGCCCAAACCCGGACGGAGAATGCGTTTTTCCAACACATCCTGGGTTTCGCCTATCCGCGCATGAAGCGCGCACGGGAAAATAAGAACGCCAAAGGCAAGCACGGCGGCCAGCCTGCGGGGCAAATGAGGGGTATTCACAGCTCTGCACGCTGAAAGAATCGCCGCCAAAGCGCTATCCAAAACGATGCGAATCCCGCGACGGTTTCATCTCGGCGCAAACATCGCAGATTCTCCAAATATCTCCTTGCGTGCGCGCACCCAAAACCTCTTAGTTCGACGTTTTATTTATGAAAGCGACCATCAAAACCCAAGGCCAGCAGTTCGCTGTTTCCGAAGGAGACATTCTCATTGTGAACCGTTACCCAAACACGGAAACGGGCTCGACCGTCGAGATCACCGACGTTCTTTCGGCTGGCGAAGGCGCTGACTTCAAGGTCGGCACCCCTACCCTCACCGGAGCTTCTGTCACCGCCAAAATCCTCGAAAACAAGCGCGGCGACAAAGTCATCGTCTTCAAGAAGAAGAAGCGCAAGGGCCACGAGAAAAAGCGCGGCCACCGCCAGGAGTTGTCCGTCATCAAGATCGAGACCATCAAGGTCTGATTTAACCACTTAACCTAGGAGATACTACCATGGCCCACAAAAAAGGTGCAGGTTCAACAAGCAACGGTCGCGAGAGCCACTCGAAGCGTCTCGGCATCAAGAAGTTTGGCGGCCAAACCGTCATCGCCGGCAACATCATCGTCCGTCAGCGCGGCAGTAAGATGCACGCCGGCAAGAATATCGGCATCGGCCGCGATTGGACGCTCTTCGCCCTCAAGGACGGCGTTGTCCAGTTCGACAAGGTTCACCGCAAGGTAAACATCGTCTAAGGTTCACCCGGATCATTGCTTTCAATTCGAGCGCCGAGATTATTCTCGGCGCTTTTTTGTTTTGCAGCGATTCGCATCGATGGACGCTATCATCCCGTCGCATGACTGATCGCCATCAGGAACTCCGCCGCCAGCACGAATTATTGCGCGAACATCTTGCGTGGCTCGAACTGGAAATAGCACGGGAGTCGGCGACCGATTCTCCTTTGCCGGTGGTGCCGGCCTCCCCCATCTCGGTCCCGACAACCATGGGTCGGACGCAAACAACTTCGCTGCCCGCAGAAGACACGGATGCATTGTTAACCACTTACGCGGCGGACGAACGCCACAATCCTGAGTCCACCAAACGCGGCTGTCTACTGACATTTGCCATCGCACTCGGACTGTTGCTCGCCGGAGTGGCGGCGACGTATTTCTTTTTTTACTCCAAGCGCTGACAGTCGCAGGACGGATCGTTTGCAAGATGCAGGCGGAAAAATGAAAACTTCCCTCTTGCTCCCCCCGTCAAAAGCCTGAGCATCCTTACCTTTCCGGTGTTCGCGAGGTGCGGGCGCTGGCTATCTGTCAGACCGCAAACCTTTACGCATGCATAGTTTTTCCGAGCAGTGCCTCGATATGGCCCGTTCTATTCTGGGCCACAATCTTGATTCAATCCAAGCCGACGGCACCGTTCTGCCGGCTCCCGGCGAAGAACCACGTCCCGACGAGCCCGGCCACGTTGCCTACGCTCTCGGCGAGTATTTCCGCGCCACCGGCGAGACCACCCTGAAGGGCTACGACCTCATCGACCTCACGGCCCGATGCGTCACCGCCCAGATGTTCACCGAGCCCGCCAGCGAAAACGGCCTTGCCTATGCCGCCCTCGGCCTCCTCTGCTTCGGTCCCTCCAAGGAACGCAATCCCGTCTGGGAGCGACTCGTCGAGGAAACCCAGGTTCGCATCGACAAGCAGCTCCTGCACCGCAGCGACCACGACAATCACTGGCAGGCCTTCAACATCGCCAAGGCGGTCGCGCGTTACAGCTTCGGTCTGTCCAAGAAGGATGAAACCTCCCGTCTCATCGAGCGCATGGTTGATCGCATCAACCAGACCAGCTCCAACGGTTTCTTCGACGACTCGACCACCGGTCTCGGCGGTAACTTCAATCTCTACGGCGTGATGACCTTCGTGTTCGTCCGTTCGGCCCTGCAGCTCCACGCCAACAGCGGCGTGCGAGACCGCAAGCTCCCCACCCTTCGCACCTACGCCGAAAAATACCTGAAGATCACGCCCGACCTCGTGCGTGCCGACGGACTCGGCTGGGCTTTTGGTCGCGCGGCCGGTGCCTACGGACAGATGCATCTGATCTCGCTCATCCTTCAGGGCCTGCGCGACGGCTGGATCGTCGACGATCAGAAAACGAAGTATTACGACGTTCTCCGACGCCTGTTCGTGTATTTCTACCAGACATATCTGGATCAGGAACACGGCTTCCTCGACCTCCGCGACGACGAACGCACCGCCTACGGCCACCACACTACGCGCATGGCCAACTTCGACGCCGCGCGTTACCTCTCCCAGTGGTCGCGGCTGGCCAAGACCGTGCATGTTCCCGCCGGCGCGAAGCCCGAGCCGTCCCGCACCGTCGGTCGCTTCGTCATTTTCGACAAATCCAACCGCAAAGAGCAGGGGCTCTTCCTCTATCGTGATGCCGACAGCGGTCTCCATGCGCAGATCCCGCTTATCAGCTCCGGCTCCCGCCTAACCAGCGACTCGCTTCCCTTCCCCCATTGCCCGGGCGTGTTCGACTGGCCCAACAACGTCTACATGCCGATCATGCTCCCCGAGCTGACGTTCAATGTTGCCGGCGTCGAGCAAGTCACCCTGCCGGCCTTCTACGGCAAGAACTGCGTGACCGGCCTCGGTCAGAAAAACAGTTTCTACTTCAAATACGAGCAGCCCGACCTCATCAACACCAAGGAAGAAATCCTCAAGAGCCTCGGCAGCGTAAAAGTTCAGTGGAATTTCTCCGGAGCGAAGATCAGCTGCGCGTTCGTCTACACCGTGAAACAGCAGGTCGAGTTGACCAAGTTCCGCTACGTGCTGGCCATCGCCGCCCCTCACTCGAAATACCATGTCAGCGGCACCTTGGCGCTCGGACCGCAAGGCCACCGTTGCACCGTGCAGAAAGATGATTTTCAAGGCGTGTGGCAGGAGACCGAAGTCGTCAGCGCGGATCCGACCTACCGCACCAACTACGGCAAGATTCACTACCTGCAGCACCTCGTGCGTGACCACCCGCTCATCATGCGCCCCGGCCAGTCCTATCACCTCGCCGTGAACTTCGAGCCCGACGTCGCCCACATCGACAGCTGAACCGCGCCGCCGGCGCGGAATGACCATGCTCTCCCGACGCATTATTCCCTGTCTTGATGTCACCAATGGCCGCGTGGTGAAGGGCGTCAAGTTCCAGGAACTCCGTGACGCCGGCGATCCCGTCGCCTGCGCCAAGGCCTACGACGCCCAAGGCGCGGACGAGTTGGTCTTCCTCGACATCACCGCCTC
>FJVV01000287.1_pt1 | contig 17182 bp, 13 predicted proteins | sample 1011911 | NCBI WGS metagenome assembly FJVV01 (sample SAMEA3912450, study PRJEB9761) | metagenome | biome: forest; material: soil | place: USA | collected 2011-06-22 | depth 0.1 m
AAGGAAACCGAGGGCATGATCACGGGCGAACACATCGCCTCGATGAAGCCGGGCGCAACCTTCATCAATACCGCCCGCGGAAAAATCGTGCGCGAAGCGGAGATGCTGGACGTGCTGGCACGCCGTCCCGACCTCACTGCGGTGCTCGACGTGACGTGGCCTGAGCCGGCGGCGGCGGATTCCCCTGTTTTTACGCTGCCCAACGTCGTCTACACGCCGCACATCGCCGGTTCGCTGGACGAGGAATGCCGGCGCATGGGGCAGTTGATGATCGACGAGTTTGAGCGGTGGAATCGCGGCGAGCCGATGAAGTGGGCGCTGACGAAGGAGAAGGCCGCCATCCTGGCGTGAGCAACGGACCGGGCGTCTATTGGAACGCTTTCCAAATCGGACCGTTTGGTGCGAACAAGGGGGCCGACTTGGCCGATTTCGACGCGGGCGTGGCGTGAGGGGCGAGTTGGAAGATGGGGAAAAGCGGATACTGCCCCGCGGTTCCGTAGTTCTCCCCCAGTTTCTCGATAAGCAGGAAGCAGTCGAAGGTGCCGCCGCCGCGTTCGCCGATCAGGACATCAAGGTCGACGATTTCACCGGCCTTGAGGGAAATCCAGTCGCCGGCCACGAGACTGCCGCTACCGGCCGGCTGCCCGGGTGGCTGGGACGACTTCCAGTGGACAAGCGGGGTTTTGACAAACGCGTGATTGGCCACGAGCACGGTCTTGCTGTTGACCGCGACGCTGCACACCTCGCCACCGTAGCCCCAGAATCTCCAGACACCGGTGGAAGGCGCGGCGACCTGGCCCTTGTAGTGAATGAGCCACAGTTCGGGTTTGATCACCTTTTCCTCGCCGAAGGCCTTTGGCCCGGCGCTTGCGGGCATGACGGGAATGAAAATCTGGGTGGTGTAGAGCGGCTGGGTGACGCGGTAATAACGGTTGAGCACGCTTTCGTCCCAATTTTTGCACAGGAATTCTTCAACCACCTTTCCGTAGCCGGGCAGGTCCATGCCGGTTTTTTCGCGAAGCTGGGTCTGCTTCAAATCATACAGGATGCCGATCAGGGCGGTCCCGTGAAGCTGCTGGGATCCGAAAGCCGACGTGTCTTCGGCCTGCGCCTGCGCAGGGGCGGAGAAAAAAATGGATCCAAGCAGGCCGATGAAAAGGAGGTAAAGGATGGGCACGGTGGGCGAGCGTAGGGGAGGGGCGCTGGCGGAAATCTCAAGTCTGACGATCAAGGATGCACTCATGCCTTCCGGTTTACACGAGTCAATTTTTGTCCTTAGGATCGCGGGCATCTCCGGGCAAACGAAGTCCGGCGTGCCCGGGCTTCGTTTTTCTCATGCGATTGTTCGATCAAACCGAAGGACTCAAGGCAGGTATGCTCCTGCCTCGCGCAGGCGGGCACGCAGGAGCGTCGTATCGATCGTGTGGACATTGGGCACCGGGGCTTGCGAGGCCATCGCGGCCGCGAGGCCGGCGGCTTCGCCCATTGAAAGGCACACGGGCATCACGCGGATGCTGCCATGGACGGCCCGCTCCACGGAAATGTTGCGACCGGCGACGAGGACGTTGCTCAAGCCCTTGGGGGTGAGGCAGCGATAAGGGATGCCGTGGGACTCGCCGGGGCCGTAGTGCTCGAAGCGGTGCACGGTCACTACTTTTTTGGCGCGCATTTCCGCAGCCGTGGAGTGCAGATCGATGAAATAGGCGTTGCGGCAGATCTCGTCGCCAAAGGACTGCCGAGCCAGCCAGTCGTCCAGTGTGAGCACGTAGTCGCCGATGATGCGACGGGTTTCGCGTATGCCCACCTGCGTGCCCGTCATCACGAGGAACGAATCGCCAAACGCGTCCGGCGCGAACTCGGCCAGCGCCCGCTGGTAGCTCAAGGCGAGCCGGCGTCCGTCGCGCGCCGCCCGCGAGACGCTGGCCGGATCGGTGTTGTCCACATGGAAGAGATGGCCGGCGTTGAAGCCTTGGGTGCCGGGACCGATTTTGTTGTGGCAGAGATGGGTGTCGGGGATCTCTGGATATTTGCCCGAGGCGCGGATGGCGTGGATCGGGCTGAGTGGATCGCCGCCGTAGAGCCGGATTTTGCTCAGCGCGGTCTCGTTGACGTTGCTCAACACGAAGCAATGCGTGGCGGGCTGCATCTCCCCGAGTTCGTCGCCTTTCTGGAACTCGGCGCCAGCCCATGCGGCGAGATCGCCGTCTCCTGTGCAATCGACATAAACGCGGGCCTTGAGCGCGCGCAGGCCGCTCTTGTTGGAGACGATCAACGCCTCGACATCGCCGGCGGCGTTGCGCTCCACGGAGGCGAGGAAAGTCTGGAACCGCACCTCGACGCCAAACTCCTCCAGCATGTCGTCATAGACGCGCTTGAGCTGCTCGGGATTGATGGCGACCCAGTCGAGTTGCGCCTTGGGGACATGTGGCGTGCCCTGCTGCGAGGCGCGAAACACCTTCTCGGCGAGGCCGCGGTAGATCATCTGTTTGCGGTCGGAAAACGGACACCAGGCGGGCACCAGAGCGGTGGTGCCGCTGCCGCCGAGCGACTGCGTCTGCTCCAGCAGGAGGGTGCGGGCACCGGCGCGGGCGGAGGCGGCCGCGGCGGTGCAGCCGGCGGGGCCGCCTCCGACCACGATGACGTCCCAGCTGGCGTCGAGTTCAAGGGAACGGGAAAAGGGGAGGGTAGACATGTGAAGCCCCATGCTTCCGGACGGCTGGTGCGGCCGCGAATGAACTCGATTACGGACTATCATCACCGATATCAAAATATCATGATTACATCTCCGTCCCTGCGACTTTCGCTTCATGAATGGGCGAGTCTTAAAACCGAACTGATCTGGGTTTACGATCAGGTCGTCGCACCCGAAAACAGGCATCAGCGCACGCCGGCCGGCCGGGTGGGTTACTGGGCGCGTTATGTGCGGGTTGGTCGCGTAAGGCTCACGGGGCCGGCCGGAATGATCGAGGCACGCGCGGGGCAATGGTTAATTGGAGAGCACGAGAAGGGGTTCATAGACATCACGGACGACACACACATCCTCTCGATTCACTTTCTTTGCCAGTGGCCGACAGGGGACAATTTTTTTGGAAAAGCGGGGGTGCAGTTGTTTGAGGACAATTTTCGGCCGGCGTTGCTGCGACAGGCGGAGGTGCTGGAGCGGGCGGTGCGCCGGCAGCATCCCCATGCGCAGGTCGGCTACGCGCACGAGCAGGCGGCATATCCGGATTTTTTGAGGCAGCAGGCTTTGTTTGTGAATTGGCTGGCGACCTGGTGCGAAGTGCTCGGCGAGCGCGGCTGGCAGCCGGCTTACGGAGGCAGCGACGACGAGAGGCTGACGCGTGTCGTGCGCAGGCTCAACGAATCTCCATTGGCGGCGGGATTTCCAAAGGAACTGTTACGGGAAGAGGCGAAACTGAGTCCCGGGCATTTGGATCTGAAATTCGAACAAGCATTCGGGCTGAGTCCGTGGCGCTATTGGGAACGACGGCGACTGGAGCATGCAAAGCGCCGGCTGGTGCAGGTGGATATCCCGGTCAAGCAGGTAGCGTATGAATTGGGCTTCAAGAGCGACGCCCATTTTGTGGCCTGGTTCCGGCGCCTTACGGGAAACACGCCGGGCCGGTTTCGCGCCGTGCCTGTGCGCAAGCGTTGAGGGCGCGGTTGCAAGAGGGGCAAAGTCATGACGACAAAACAGGGCTTTTTGAGGAGTTTGGGTAGGACTCATCCCCAAATCGGGCAGAACTCACCCTGACGGATTTACAGCTGTAAAAAATCAGCCCGGATTGGGCGCAACTCAACCCTGCAAAGTCCGCTACTCATGCCAACGGATTTACTGCGTATGCCAAAAGACACTTTTCGTCACCGGTTGCCCAGATGGGTAAGCTTGAACGAGGTGGGGCGAAAGGTTGGATTGGTCACATGATACGATGCGCAACGATTGGCGGCAGGGGTGCCAGCTGGTTGTCCAGCGAGAAAACTCTTTTTCCCGATCCCGAAACAGGTGGACATCACCGGTAGTCGAACCGTGCCTGAGACGGTCCGCCGCTTGTTGGCAGACCCGTGAGACAGGCTGTGAGGTTACACATCACAATCAAAGAGCTTCATGCTGCAACGGAAAGGCTCGTGCTTTATGCCGGTAAATAGATGAAGATTCCTGTCATCATAGCGGGGACAAAGGGTTGGAGCGCATTTGGGGCAGTTTGTGGACGGGCTTGGGTAGATTGATTTCAATGAACAATTGGAGTGGTGCTAGTTAATTTGAGCCCAAAGAGATCGGTAAGCGGAGACCAAGCCTGGGAGGTCCGCGGCCTTCGTGCGCAGTTCGGTGTGCAAACGCTCACGCCAAATATATGAATCGAGCAGAGACGGTTCCCAGAGCAGCATACACAGGGCGTGGAGGATTTTCTCCCGCGGGTGACGGAAGGGGCGGTCTTTTATCCAGCCCAGCCCGTGATCCTGCACCTTCAGATTTACGAGCAGATTACGGACACCGGTGGTTTCGGGACATTTGTCCATCGGGTTATCGACATAATCGCCCGCCGACAAAAAAACGGCGTCCAGCCGCCGGGATTCGATCCAGAGCCACACGGCCAGACCGAGCTCAGTGACTTCGGCATGAAGGCCGGCGAGGCGGGCCCGAGAATAGGTGCATCGCTCCGGGTGCAGTTTGAAGTCTACGCCGACGGTGTGGTGATGACGCACCGATGCCAGCCAGGGAGGCGCCTGCACCGATGCGAGCAATTGCAGGCGGCGCCACCGTTCCCGGCAGCTCCAGTGATAGCGGCCGTGGGCGGTCAGCACCGCATCACCAAAGGCGAGTTGGGCCTTGGCGATATTGCGCCGCACGAAATCGGCATCCTCCGCGGTGAACAGGCCCGGACGTTCGAGCCGTTCGCGGGCAAACAAAAGGCCCGAGCAGCGATTCATGAGAAGGCGGGTGGCTTCGGACAGCGGGATTTTCCCGACGACCGCATGGTGGGCGCAGCCGTCCAGCAGTCCGTCACGCCCGAGGAGCAGGCGATGGCCGGCGACGAGATCGTAGGAGAACATGCTGATCGGGCTGCGGGTGAATTCATCAAGCGAGGCGATTTTGAATTCCACCTCAACTCCGGCTTGGGGCGTGAGAATTTGACCGAGGACTTCAAGCGGGCGACGATGACGGAGTTCGTTGAGATGACGGTTGCCGCGGAGGCAGACGTAAAACTCAAGATCGTTGTAGGGGCGGTCGCCGTCGGCGGTGATGAGGACTCCGCCTTCGCCGCGTCCGTAGCCGCCACCGAGGAGCACGGCCTCCAGTTTTTCGACCGGCAGCAGGCCTCGGAGTCCCGCGAGGATTTGTGCGCACGTGCGGGCTAGGCGGGCTTCGAGTTCGGGGCTCCCATCAAGGGTGAACCGTCGCGAGTCTGCTTGGTGCGTGGGTGGAGCCGGCTCGCAAGCCGGGTGTGCGGCGGGCATGGAAAGGTTCATGCAGCGACGGTGGGTTGACGGTGCATGGCCCAGCCGGCGCGGAAGCCGTCCCTCCTGCCTAGCCGTTGCTCCCAGCGGATACGGAGGGCATGGGGCCATTCGGAGGGGCGGTCGTTGCGCAGGCAAAATTGCAGATCGCGGCGAGCGTCGTTCAGCCAGCCGGCAACCACTCTCCCGCGGGTGGCGAGATCCGCGGGTCGCCCCGGCCAGACGGCGGCCAGGGCCCAGGCCTCGCCGAAACTGCGCTTGTAGGCCTGGCGTGGAGTGTAGTTGTGCGAATGCATTACCACCGATTCGGGACGGTAGGCGATGCGGTAGCCTTGGGAGCGGCACCAACGGGTGTATTCGTCGTCTTCCGAATACTGCATCGTTTCGAGGAAGCCGCGGCGGGCCCAGACATCCTTGCGAATCGCACTGCTGGCCAGGCTGAAGAAGTATTCCCAGCGAACCGATTCGCGCCTCGGTCCGAAGCAACGGTCATAATCGCACGCAAAAACCGCACGGCAGCCGGGACGAGGTATCTGGCGTCCGAAGACCGCCGCGGTTTGGGTATCCTCAAGGGCGGTCACCAGCGGGTGAAGCCAGTTTGAGTCCTGCGGGGTGGCGTCGGCGTTGAGAAAGACTCCCACGCGGCCTCGGGCCAGCCGCATCCCGAGATTCAAAACGCGGCCGGGCACGTAATCATGGGGAAGGATCTGGATGAAGTGGCTGGGCCTTGCCTGGCGGATCAACTCGACGGAGCCGTCGGTAGATCCCGAGTCGATGACGATCAGCTCCCAGTTGCGCCACGTCTGAGCCTGCAGGGCCGGCAGGGTGTCGCGGAGCGCCCAGCCTTCGTTGAAGGAGCGCAGAATGATGCTGATGTGAGGGTCGCTCGGGTCGGAGTCCGAAGGGAGGGCGGTTGGTTCTCGCATGTTCCAAGGATAGCGCGCGTGCGGGGACTCAACATGGGGTCCATCCCGCCTATCGTTAAGGTCCACACCTACTCAACCGGCCGAAGCAAAGGCCGTATTCTACGGGGCATGTCGCCGGGCTTAACACCAAGTTCAAACAATTCCAGGGCGGATGAGAAAGACAACCGGCCGGTACTTCTTTCCATCGGCATCATGGCGTGGAACGAGGAGGACTCGATTCGCACGGCGCTGGAGTCTTTGTTTCTACAGTCGATTTTCGGGGAATTGGGCGCGAGGTGTCTTCGGTGCGAAATCTTTTGCATCGCCAACGGTTGCACCGACCGGACGGTCGAGGTCGCGCGAGAGGTGTTTGCGCGAATGACTCGTGACCATGTCTTCGCGGAATCGTTTTCGACCCGGGTGGTTGAAATAGAGACGCCCGGCCGAAACAATGCCTGGAACCGTTTCGTGCACGAATTTTCCGCCCCGGAGTCCGAATTCCTCTGCCTGATGGACGCGGACATCCTTTTCCAACAGCGCGACACCCTTCGCAGCCTTGTCGAGACGCTGGAGCTGGACACGCATGCCAGGGTTTCCGCCGGCCGGCATTACAAGGACGTTTTTTTTAAGCAGAAGAAATCCTGGCGTGACCGTCTTTCGCTCGCGACGTCCACCATGACCGGGACCATCGACGGACGTTTCAGCGGCCAGCTTTATTGCCTGCGCGCATCGGTGGCCAGGAACATCCGGCTGCCGCGCGATCTTGGCGCCACGGACGACGGGTTTCTCAAGGCGGTCATCTGCACCGATTTTTTGACCTGCGCGGTCGACGCCACGCGCATCGCCACCGCTTCGGACGCGGCGATCGTCTACGAGGCTTATCTTTCGTTCCGCGATGTGCTGAACAACCAGATGCGCCAGATGATCGGCCAGGCGACGGTGCATGTGCTGCTGAGCTACCTGCGGACGCTGCCGGTCGACGCCAGGGAGCATCTGGCGGACACCGTGCTCGAGCACGAACGGAGAGATCCCGATTGGCTCAAAAAAATGATCGGGCGGCACATTCGGGAAACACGCTTTTTCTGGCGGCTTTTCCCCGGCCTGCTGACCTTCCGGTTCAGGCGCCTTGGGAAACTTTCCAGACTCCAGAAAATCACCCATGCGCCTGCGGCGACGGCGGGTTTTGCGGTCACCTTGATCGCCAGCTGGAGGGCCTTTCGGTTTTTGAAAAACGGGATGTCACACTATTGGCCGAAGGCGAGCCGCGGGACGCTGGTGACCGCACCCGGTCTGGGAGCCAAATGACGGGGCGATGCGCGCGCACGGAGCACAACCATCAACACTGACACCGACGGGAAAGCCACATGGACCTCAACCACATCCTTGCGTTGATCCTGGTCATCATGGCGACCTGCGCCGGCGTGTGGATCGCCTCGGTTTTTCCGAAGACCCGCGATCTTGCGTTTTTCCTGCTTGTGGCCGGCGCGGTGCTGACGGAGCGGTTGGACGTCAATTTTTTCGGCGAATACTGGTATCGCGGCACGACGCGCGGGATAGAGATGTCTTTTCTCGATATTTTGGCGATCTGCCTGCTGGCGTCCTCGTGGCTGGCTCCCCGCGAAGAGGATCGGCCCCGGTGGTATTGGCCGGCGGGGCTGGGCGTGATGCTGCTCTATTTTTCCTACTGCCTGTTTTCGGTGCTGATTTCCGAGCCTCAACGGTTCGGCTGGTATGAGCTCACGAAGGTGTTTCGCGGCATTCTGGTATTCATGGCGGCGGCCACATTTGTGCGGACAAGGCGCGAACTGGTGTTGTTGGTCTTGGCGTTGGGCTGCGCGGTGTGCCTTGAAGGGGCGCTGGGGCTGAAACAACGGTATCTGGGAGGGATATACCGGGTGAGCGGCAGCGTGGACGACGCGAACAGCCTTTCGATGTATCTGTGCCTGGTCAGTCCGGTATTTGTGGCGGCCGCCGCGGCGGCTTTTCCGCGCTGGCTGCGCGGGTTTAGCTGGCTTTGCGCGGGGGTGGCGGCCTTTTCGATTTTGCTCACGATTTCCCGGGCGGGCGTGCCCATTTTCGCCTTTGTCATGCTGGGGGCCACGGTCTTTTGCATCAGCTGGAGGCTGACGCTGAAAAAAGTGGCCGTAGGTTTTCTGGTGTCCGTCGTGGTTGGTCTGGCCGTGCTCAATTCATGGGAGCTGCTGATGATCCGTTACGGGCAGGCCACGCTGGAGGAGGAATACCTCGACGACCAGGTCGAGGGTCGCGGCGTCTATCTGCGCTGGGCGTCCGCGATTCTGGATGATCATTTTCTGGGGGTCGGGCTAAACAACTGGTCCTACTGGGTGAGCAAGCGTTACGGTCCGGAATCAGGATTTTCGTATGAGGACTATGACGACATCCAAACGTCGCCCGACAAGGCCGATCTGCCGAGCTTTCGCTACGCCGCGCCAGCGCACAATCTGGCGGCGCTGACCGCCGGCGAACTGGGCGTGCCTGGATTGTGCCTCTTCGGGCTCGTCTGGCTGCGCTGGTTCCGGATGGGAGCCGGTTTTCTCCGAAGGCGGGGGGACGACCCGATGCATCTCCTCGGGACGGGGATTTTTTTCAGCATCTGCGGGATTTTTCTGCAGAGTATCACCGAGTGGGTTTACCGGCAGACGGTGATCTTTTTCACCTTCCATGTTCTGGTCGGAACGCTCGCCAGTCTTTATTACCGGAAACGGATGGAAACCCGGCGACTCCGGAGAGTCGAGGCGGTGGAAAACGATGACGGGCTTTACGCGGAACAATACCCGGCGATGCCGGCGCTGGCGGGAGAGGAGCGATGACTGCCATGCGCGTGGTGCATTTGCTGAGGAAATACAATCCGTCCGAATGGGGCGGCACGGAGACGGCCATCCGCCAGCTCTGCCAGGGGCTGAGCTTTCACGGCGTCGATTCCGTCATCTATTGTCCGCGAACGGAGGTGAACGGTCACGGTGCGGATCCGCTGGTCGAGGCCGGCTGCGTGGTGAAACGCTTTAAAACCTGCGTGCCGGTCTGGGGCCTCCCGCCGGATAGGCGACGGCAGATGATCGCGGTGGGGGGAAACCTGATGTCCTTCGATCTGCCGGGGTCCTTGTGGTGTGACCGGGGGATTTCGCTTGTTCACACGCATGCGCTGGGCCGGCTGGGCGGCATAGGACTGGCCGTGGCGCGGGTGAGGAAAATCCCCTTCGTGGTTACCGTGCACGGGGGCGTCTACGATCTGCCCGAGGAGGTGCGGCGCGGTTTGAACGATCCGGATATCCGCGGGGTGGAGTGGGGGAAACTGTTCGGCCTGATCCTTCGGGCGAGGCGGGTGCTCACCGAGGCGGACGCGATACTTACGTGCAATCCGCGCGAGGCCGAGCTGATCCGCGAGCGGCATCCGGACCGGCATGTGGTGGTGCAGCCCCACGGCGTGCCCGCGAGGCTTTACATGAGGGACCAGCGCGCCGCCGCCCGCGCGGAGTTTCCGTGGATGGCCGACCGACCGGTGTTGTTGTCAGTGGGCAGGATCGATCCGGTTAAAAACCAGTCGTGGCTGGTGGACCAGATGCCCGAATTGCTGCGCCGGCATCCGAATGCGCTGCTGGTCCTGGCCGGCCCCTGCACCGACGAGGCCTACGGAGAGGCATTGCGCCGGCAAATAGAGCGGCTCGGGCTCGGCGAGGCCGTGCGCCTGACGGGAAAGCTTCCGCCCGGTGATCCGCGGCTGATCGGGCTGATGCAGGAGGCGCAGGCTGTGCTGCTGCCTTCGATTTCGGAGACATTCGGGCTCGTGATCTTGGAAGCCTGGGCCTCAGGCACGGCGGTGATCTCCAGCCGCACTTCCGGTGCCGCTGCGCTCGTCGAGCCGGGGCGGAACGGCTGGTTGTTTGACCTGGCACGGCCGGAAGGGTTTCAGTCCGCCGTCACGGAGCTGCTTAAAAATCCCGAGCGGCGCGCCCGTTCCATCACGGCCGGTCGGGAGCGGGTCGTGGACGATTACGATGCCACGATGCTTTCCGCGCGGATGAAGCGGCTCTACGAACATCTCATCGAGGAAAAGCATGCATTACGTCATTCTGCGTGATGACGACACCAACGCGCTGACGCCGGTCGAGTGCCTGGAGCGTCTGTATCGTCCCTTTCTGGAGCGCGAGTTGCCGGTCAACCTGGCGGTGATCCCGGAGGTGCGCACGGACATCCGCCTGCCCGACGGAAATCACGAGGGATTTTTGCTGGCGAAGACCGGGAAGGAACCCGCGACCTTGCCGATCGCCGGCAATCCCGGTCTGGTCGCCTATCTGCGCGCCAATGCCGGCTATCACGTGGTCCAGCACGGTTGTCATCACGACTACTTCGAGTTTGACCAGACGGATCGTGCCGAGGTCGTGCGACGGATCGAACACGGTGCCCGGCGCCTGCGCGAGGCCGGGTTGGGACGGGCGCGGACCTTTGTGGCGCCCTACGACAAATTTTCACCGGTCAGCCTGGCGGAGGCTGCCGAGCGGTTCGACGTGGTTTCATCCGGGTGGTTTGAGCTGCGCCAGTTGCCTTCGGCGTGGTGGCCGCGTTATGCGGTTAAGAAACTGAGCGGCCGGACGCATTGGCGGGCCGGGAGCACGCGGCTGCTGGGTCATCCAGGTTGCCTGCTTTCCTTCCATCATCCGTTTGCGACCATGCTGGACGAGGTCAGGCGGGCGGTTGAAAGCCGGACGACGACGGTGCTTGTGACGCACTGGTGGGAATATTTCAGAAACAACGAACCGGACGAGGCATTCATAAGCGTGCTCCACCGGGCGGCGGAGTATCTGGCCGGTCAGACGGATATCCGCGTCGTCTCCTTCGACGAACTTGCGGATGGGAGGGTGCCGTTAAATTGAACGCCGGATTCCGCTCCATTGCGGTCATCCGCAGTTTGTCCGGAGGCAGGACGAGAGGGAGTAAGCTTGTTTTTATAGAATCGGATGATCGGCAGTTCCAGATAGCGATAAACCACCGAGGCGACCGCAATGACCGCGACGGTGCTGAGCAACAGGCAGACGGCGGGGTTGGTGCCGCCCGGCAGCTTTTTCACGAGACTGATGACGAACATGTGGAGCAGATAAATGCCGTAGCTGATCCTGCCCACATGAGTCATGATCGCCCCGCACAACCCCGGCGTGACCGGGCGGATCACTACGCCGGCCACGATCAGGGTCATGAGCAAGTAGAGCGCTTGCGCGTCCAACGAGCTTTGCGTCCGCATGGCGTGCGCGCACAGCCATGCGACCAAACCGGCGGCGAGACACGGCAGAATCCACGGAGAGCGCAACCCGCGCACACAGACGTCATACCACCACCGCCGGGCTAGCACGAAGGCGAGCAGCACTCCCAGCAGAATGGATTCCTGGTAACTGAAGATCACGCGCCACAGAGCGGAGCCGGTGTCGAGCGGGCCGAACAGCCCGTGCGCGGCGGCCTTGGTGAACAAGGCGGCGAGGGCGAGGCCGATGACAAGGCGGTGCCGGGCGAAGCGGAGCAGCAGACCGAAACCGAGGTAGAACTGTTCCTCCACGGCCAGAGACCAGGCGCAGAAGAACGGCCCTTGGGTGGCGGAGGCCAGCCAGTTGCTGTAATAAAACAGATAGGCCGGAAGTTTTCCCCGGAACAACTCCTGATTCTCAGGGGTGTATTGTTTCAGCACAAACACCAGCACGGCCTGGAGGGCCAGGGTCACGTAATAGAGCGGCAGCAGCCGCAGGGCGCGGCGTCCGTAGAATTTCAACAGGTCAATCCGCCCGGTCTTTTCTTTCTCACGGAGAAACAGCGTGCAGATCAAAAATCCGCTGATGACGAAGAAAAACGAGACTCCGTAACGGCCGTTTTCCTGCAAGGTGCTCAGGAGGCCGGGGCGAAAGGGCGGAACGTGATGCAGCAGCACCAAAAAAATAGAAACCGCCCGCAGGCCGTCGAGGGCGGGGAAATACGAGGCCTCCTGAAAGGCTCCGAAAGGCCGGGGGGCGGAGAGGCGAAAGCTCATTGCGCGGCGGTCTCGATGGAGGGCGCATGATTGCGCGCGCTGGCCTCTGCTGAATCATGGACCATCAGTTTGAAAACATCCTGGATCGCGACGATGTCCGCCGGAATCGTGTTCTGGTTGGAGAGCAGCGCGGCGTAGCTGTGTGGGGCGTCGGGATGATAGCCGTGCATGGCGCGGATGGGGCGTTCACCCATGTGACTGGGAACGATCAAGACGCCTTCGTCGGCTAGGAAAATGAGTTCACCGAAATAGTGGTCGGGGAAAAACGTGCCGAGTGTTTCCAACTCGTCGTCGGTCAGCACGCGGCCCTGCGGCACGTTTTCCAGGCAGGCGGCGATCATCCGCCGGGCGCGGATGTTGAAAAACCAGAATCGGGCCATGGTGGAGTCATAAACGACCGCATAATCCCTCCCCATTTTGAGCCCGAGCGCGTCGATCTGCCTCCGCAGATCGAGCAGATTGTCGCAATTGGCCATGCCGTGGTCGCTGAAAACATAGAGCCGCACGTCCCCGTAATGCGCATGAGCGACTTCCATGAGATGTGCGAGGCCCTGTTCGTAGGCGCGGAGTTTTCTGGGGACTTCGGACGACTGGTTGCCGACGCGGTGCAGCAGGCCGTCCAGGTCCGGCCAGTAGAGGAAGGTGAAATCGATGCGCTCCCCGGTGATATCGTCCAGCAGGTGTTCTAGGTTCTGGGATTCGTTCCGGGCGGGGTCGCTTACGTGATAGGGGATTCCGCGGTCCCGCAGGTGGTCGAAGATGTTTTGCCCACGATTCATGCCGCCCGGCTGGAGCGGGCTTTTTTTCTCGGTGAAATCGAAGAGCGAGATGTGGCGGAAGGGGATGTTGTAGAGATCGAAGTAGCCGCGGAACTTCAGCCGGACCTTCACGAATTTCGAGAGCCACCGGCGGACGCGACGGCGGCCGGTGACCGCCGCGGGCAGCCAGCGCAGCCAGTGCAAGGAGCGGAACGGCGAGTTTTTCGGGTCGTGGACAAAGTAGCACCAGTTGCGATGCTCCATTGGCAGGCGGCCGGAGAGGATCGAGGGGATGCAGGCGGAGCTGTAGCCGAAGACCGAGCGCAATCGCCGGCGGTGGGGGGCGAGGTCGCGGACGAAGGGGTCGTCCTTGATAATCTCCCAGCCGCAGGCGTCGATGAATACGAACAAAGGCAGTATCGCTTTCATGGTGTCATGAGGATGAAACAGTTTCGGGTGGCGGAGATGACGGGACCGGGGCAGGACGCCCGGCCGAGATTGCCGGGCGCTGGGCGGCGGGTGTGTTGCCATCGGCCAGGATGAGAAATGTCTGGTCGTCGCGCAGAGGGGTGCCTGCGCGAAACCGGTTCAACTCGGCGGCGAGCAGGCCGCACAATTGATTGGCGGCGCAGGGGAAGCACACGTTGCGACGGAGCCAGTTCGACAGACGTTCGGCTCCGAACATTTCTCCGGAGGGATCGAGGGCCTCGGTGAGTCCATCGGTATAAATCATCAGGCAGGCCGGATCATCCAGCGTGGTGCATTGCTGGTCGTAGTTCACATCAGGCAGGATGCCGAGTGGGGCGCCTGTGGGGCTGAGGCTCCGGACCGAGAGGGGATCGCCCGAAACAAGCAGGATCGGACAGTGACCGGCGCTGGCGGCCAGCACATGCCGCCAGCGCAGATCGACCAGGGCGAGTTGGACGGTGATGAACATGTCCACCGCCGATAGTTCCTCATAAAGGAGAGCGTTCAAACGTCCAAGCAGTTCGGCCGGCTGGCAGTGGTGGACGGACATGGCGCGGATGAGCGAGCGGGTGATCGTCGCGAACATCGCCGCCGGCACGCCCTTGCCCATGACATCCGCCACCACCAGAAGCAGCGAATGATCTCCGATGGGCAGGGCGTCATAAAAGTCGCCGGCCACCTGCCGGGCGCTTTCCCAGCAGCCGGCCAGGGTAAAGCCTCCGGCCTGGGGCAGGGAGCGAGGGAACGATGCCCGTTGAATGCTGCGGGCGATCTCGAGTTCGCGGGTCACGATCCGCGAGCTCGCCTGCTCCTCCTGATATCGCAGGTTGACGATCTGGATGGCGATGAATTCGGAAAACGTTCGGAGCACCTCGATTTGCAGTTCGGAAAACGCGGGGCCGTCCTTGCGGCGGCCTACCGCGAGGGTGCCGACCAGGGTTTCGCCGAAGAGGAGCGGATGCACCAGGCCGGTCGCCTTCGACCCAGCCGCGCGAAGGGGGTCGGCAGAGCGCCGGGCCTGTCTGGCGACATAGCCAACCGGGTTGCGCGTGGCGGCGGCGGCCAGTTCGGCGGATGCGATCATGCGGGATGCTGCGTCCAGATGAAGGGGCTCACCGTGCAACTCGGGGGACGAAGCGGCGAAGACTTCCAGTCGCAGACCTTTGGGCGGAATCAACCGCAGGACAAACCAGTCCGCCGCGGTCAGGTGCAGCAGATCGCCGAGCAGGCGCCGGGCAAAGCCGTCCAGATCCCCTGCGTGGCCCAGTTCGGTGCCGCAGCGGAAAATGGCCGCCAGGCTTTCCGAGCGGAGGCACAGTTCGCGCGCCATGGAGCTGATGGTCCGTTTGAAGTCTTCCAGCTGTCGGCGCAACTCGTCGGGCGCGGCGGACGGCGCGTGCGAGAACGGGCGATGCCGGTGCTGCACGCGATTTTTTCGCATGATCAGCGTGTTGTCTTTTTCCCCGCGAAGATAGCGGACCTCGTCCATCATGGAGCGGATGATGAAGAGGCCGCGGCCGTGTTCGCGGCCGGGCGTCGGAACCACCAAGGGGCCGGCGGGCAGGGCAAAACCGGCGGTGTGGTCTGTCACGCGCAGTTCCACCCAGCCAAGGGTGCAGACTGCCTCGGCGACGACGGCTTCCTGGCGGGCGCCATCGACGGCATATTGGATCGCGTTGTTGCAGGCTTCGGCGAGGCAGAGTTCGCAGGCAAAAAGCTCCGACTCGTCCAAGGGCTGTTCCGCCAGAAAGGCGCACAGGGCGCGGGTAGCCGTCCGGGCTTCCGCCAGATCACAACGGAACGAGATTCGATGGGTCGCGCCGCTATCCGTGTGGAGGGAGGGGGCGGTCATGAAGCGTCAGCGTTTGGAGATTTCAAAGAACTGGTTCATCTGGGTCAGCTCGAACAGCTGCTGGATCTGCGGGGCGGGGTTGAGCAGCCGCAGTTTCACTCCGGAGTTTCCGTTCGCGGTGATTTTATAGAGCGAGAAAAGCGCGCCCAATCCGCAGCTGTCCACGAAGACGGTCTGAGCAAGATCGATCTCGAGAGTGTGCAAGGTCGGCGGCATGGATGCCTGAACCTCGTCTCGAAACAGGGTCGAGTTCACTGCGCTCAGCTCGGGGATCTGGCTGATGTTCATCCTGTTTCCGTCGTGTTCGATTTTCATGGGAAGGCGGGTCATTCCTGTTGTCGGGGGATCAGGTGGCGAAGGGAGGCCAGCGGGGTCCAGACCCGGCTCGTCGGCCGGGCGAGGGGCGGCTGCTCTCCGAGGGAGCAGAGCAGAAACGCATCCGGCACGGTCAGGCAGGACTGCGTTTTCCAGTTGATGAGCAGATTGCCGTGGGCGAGCGAGTGTTCGATGCGGGTCAGTTCGCCGACGAACGTTTCCTGTCCGACCACGCTTTGCACGATGTGCGCGCCGGTCTCGATGAAGGCGCGGTCCTCCAGAATCGCGCCTGGACCGATCACCGCGTCGGGGCCGACGAAGACATTTTCTCCGATCCAGCAGGGGGCGTGCAACTGCGCGCCCGGGGTAATTCGCGAGTGCAGGCCAGCCCAGACCCCGGGTGTGAGTTCGCGGCGTCCGATCCGGTCGGGTGTGCAGGCGTGCGGCAGCCAGGCGAGAAGCGTGGCGAACCAAGACTCGTAGCTCTCAAAGAGAGGCGCCTGGTCAAGACCGGGCAGATGATCGAGAAGCACGATATCATCGGGTGGAGCGATGCCGTTGATGCGGGCCTGGGCGGCGCAACGATCACGGGACTCGGCCGGGGTGAGCTCGTAGATTTCAGGGCTGAAGTCCAAGCGCAGCCCCCACCGCGAGCCGTCGCCGACGAGTTCACGAACGCGGGCCGGGCGGTCGGAGGCGATGACCCGCACCTCCCTGACACCCGTGGTGACGAGGTGCTCCAGCCAGTATTCAAGGAGGCATTTGCCCAGGATCGGGACAAGGACGAGGGGATGGACCTCCGCCAGCCTGGCGACGGCCGGACGATGGGAAGGGCAGATCAGGAGCGTTTTCATCAGTAGGCCCCCGTTCCCCGCATGACCGCAGGGATGGTTTTGCAGAGGATTTTGACGTCCTGCCAGAGGTTCCGGCTCTCGATGTAGAGGACATCGAGCTCGACCTGTCCGGGAAAATCGATTTCGGCACGTCCGTTGATCTGCCAGATGCAGGTGATGCCAGGCTTGACGGACAGCCGGCGGCGGTCGGCCAGCGAGTAGAGGGCGACTTCGCGAGGGACGGGCGGACGCGGGCCGACCAGCGACATGTCGCCGACCAGCACGTTGTAAAACTGGGGCAGCTCATCGAGGGAGTATTTACGCAGCCAGCGGCCGACGCGGGTGATCCGCGGGTCGTTTTTAATTTTGAACGTGACGCCGCCGTCATGGTGATTTTTAGCGAGCAGTTCGCGCAGGCGGCGTTCCGCATCGGGGCGCATGGAGCGGAACTTGAGCATTTGAAATTCGCGGCCAAACCTGCCGACGCGGATCTGGGGGAAAAAAACAGGGCCGCGGTCCTCGATCTTGATGAGGACGGCGATGAGGAAGAACAGCGGGCCGAG
>FJVV01000443.1_pt1 | contig 16916 bp, 12 predicted proteins | sample 1011911 | NCBI WGS metagenome assembly FJVV01 (sample SAMEA3912450, study PRJEB9761) | metagenome | biome: forest; material: soil | place: USA | collected 2011-06-22 | depth 0.1 m
TCGAGGTCGGAACCGAACTGCGCGAAGGCGGCAAGTTCGCGGAACTGGGCGAGCTCGCCCTTGAGTTTGCCGCCGACCTGCTTGGTGGCCTTGATCTGCGCGGCGGAACCGACGCGCGAGACGGAGAGACCGACGGAGACGGCGGGACGGATGCCTTGGTTGAAGAGATCGGTTTCGAGGAAGATCTGACCGTCGGTGATGGAGATCACGTTGGTCGGAATGTAGGCGGACACGTCGCCGGCCTGGGTCTCGATGATGGGGAGCGCGGTGAGCGAGCCTTTGCCATCGAGGCGGGCGGCGCGTTCGAGGAGGCGGGAGTGCAGGTAGAACACGTCGCCGGGATAAGCCTCGCGGCCGGAGGGGCGCTTGAGGATGAGGGAAATCTGGCGGTAGGCGACGGCGTGCTTGGAAAGATCGTCGTAAACGATGAGGGCATCCATGCCGTTTTCCATGAACCATTCACCGATGGCGGCGCCGGAGAAAGGGGCGATGTATTGGTTGGCGGCGTTATCGGAGGCGGTGGCGCCGACGATGACGGTGAACTCAAGCGCGCCGGCGGCCTCAAGGGCGCCGATGGTGCGGACGATGTTGGAGTTCTTCTGGCCGACCGCGACGTAGATGGAGTAAACGGGGCGGAACTTCGGATCGCCGGACGCGATGCCGACCTTGTTGATCTTCGCCTGGTTGATGATCGTGTCGATCGCGATGGTGGTCTTGCCGGTGCCACGGTCGCCGATGATGAGTTCGCGCTGGCCGCGACCGATCGGGATCATGGAATCGATGGCCATGATGCCGGTGAAGAGGGGCTGGGAAACGGATTTGCGCTCGATGATGCCGGGAGCGATGCGCTCGACGGGATAGGTCTCGGTGGCGGCGATGGGGCCTTTGCCGTCGATGGGATTGCCGAGGGCGTCAACGACGCGGCCGAGGAGGGCTTTGCCGACGGGGATGGAGAGGAGCTTGCCGGTGGTCTCGACCGGGTCGCCTTCCTTGAGCTGGGAGACGTCGCCGAGGACGACGCAGCCGACTTCGTCGGTTTCAAGGTTGAGGGCGATGCCGATGACGCCGTTAGGGAACTGCACCATCTCGTTATACATCACGTCGGAGAGGCCGTCGATTTTGGCGACGCCGTCGGCGACCGTGCGGATGATACCGGTGTTCTTGCGAACGGCTTTGGTGGAAAGCTTCGCGATCTGTTGTTCGATTTGTTCGAGGACCGTGGACATGCGACGTGAGGGTTTGGTTTTAAAAAAGTATCAGGGGGCGGGGAAATCAGACGGAGGCGGCCAACGCGGCGAGCTGGCCGGCGGCGGAGGACTCGTAAACATCGTCGCCCACGCGGATGCGAAGGCCGGCGAGCAGGGCGGCGTTGGGCCTGGCGCTGGCATTGACCGGACGCTGGTAGCGGCTGGTCATGGCAACGGTGATGGCCTGGATGGCGGAGTCGTTCACCGGGCCGGCGTGTTCGACGATGGCCTGGCCCTTGGCGACTTCGACGGCGACGAGGCGGCTGTAGGCGCGCAACACGGCGACCGGCTTGGCGGAAGGGTGCTTCTCGACGTAGGCGATGACGCCCGCGACGCGTTCTTCCGAGAAGCGGCCGTCGACGAAGCTCAGCTTGAAAAGCTTCTGCGCGAGCTGGGTGATCTGTTTTTTGCCGGACGCCATGGTGGGTTAGGCCGAGGTGAGTTCGCGGGCGGCCGCTTCGTTGTAGCGGCTGCGGTCGGCGTCGTTCAGCTCCTTGGCGAGAACGCGCTGGGTGGTGGCGACGACGAGGCGGGCGATTTCGGTGCGGGCCTCGGCGAGCATCTTTTGCTTTTCGAGTTCGATGGCCTGCTGGGCGGTCGTGATGAGGCCGTTGGCGCGTTCGGTGGCGGCGGCGGTCTCGCGCTCGGCGACTTCCTTGGAAGCCTTGCGGGCTTGCTCAATGATGGAGGCGGCTTCGATCTGCGCCTTCTTGAGGGTGTCGGAGATTTCCTGCTGGGCGGAATCAAGGCGGGCCTTGGTCTCCTCGGCGTAGCGGAGGCCGTCCGCGATCTTCTTCTGGCGCTCGTCGAGGGTCGCGAGGACAGGTTTGAAGGCGAAGCGCCAGAGGACGTAGGCGACGATGCAAAAATTGACGACTTGGCCGATGAACGAGGACCAGTTCAGCCCGAATGCGTCGACGATCTGCGTGATGACGTTCGCGGACTGGGCGTGGGCGGCGGGGGCCTCGGCGGCTGGACCGGTGACTTCGGCGAGAACAGGCAGGGGGAGCATGGGAAAAGGCGGGACGAAAAGGAACCGCGACGGGCTGGGGCCACGCCGCGGTTTGGGAGGAACTCTCCGATCAGGTGTGGATGAACAGCGCGTAGAACACGACAGACTCGGTCAGGGCGATGCCCAGGAGAGCCTGCACGAGGATCTTGCCGGATGCTCCGGGGTTGCGGGCGACGCCTTCGGTGGCGGCGGCGCCAACGAGGCCGACGCCGATGGCGGCGCCGAGACAGCCGAGGCCGCCCTGGATGTTGCCGGTGATTTCAGCGATGGTGGTGATGATCATGGTGGGTTTGGTTTGTTTGGTTATCCGCCGTGTGCAGTCGTCACACTCCCGGCGGTAAAGTGGGGAAATCAGTGGGCGGCTTTCTCGTCGTCGTGGTCTTTGTGGTCGCCGCCCTCGTGGTTGCACAGGAGGCCGATGTAAACGCTGATGAGGAGGGTGAAGACGAGGGCCTGGATCAGGCCGACGAGGCATTCGAGCAGGTAAAAGGGAACGGGGAGGCCCCAGCGGGTGATCGCCGACATCGTGTGGATGATGTATTCACCACCGAAGGCGTTGCCAAAGAGACGGAGGGAAAGGGAGACCGGCCGGAAGGCCATCGTGATGAGCTCGATGAAACCGATGAGGAAGAAGACGACGAAGAGGATTTTATAGAGGATGGAATTAACTTCACCCTTGGTGGCCTTATTACCGAAGACGTCCTTAAGGATGACTTTCAGCCCGGCGTAACGGAAGATAAAATACAGCCAGGCGACGATGCCGACGGCCGCGAGGGCGAGAGTGCCATTGAGATCGGCATTGGCGGCGCGGACCAGGGGGTGCCATTCGCCCGTGGTGGCGTTTTTCGACATGAAGGTGCCGACACCGGGGAGCAGGCTGCTCCAGTTCTGGATGAGGATGTAGGTGAAAAAGCCGATGAGGAGGGGGAAGGTGTAGCGGGCGACTTTGGCGCCAACGACGGGGGCGGTCAGATTGCGCACGCCGTCGAGAAGATTTTCTACGACGGCCTGGCCGCGGGAGGGGATAAGCTGCGGCCGCCCGACGATGAAACGGAGCGCAAGGATCAGGACCGCCGAAACGATCCAAGTCATAAGGATGCTATTGGTGACGGGAAACGGACCGATGTTAAACAGCGCGTCAGCCGACTTGCTCAGGCCGTGCTCTTCACCGGCAAACACTGTCGCAACAGTGCCCGGCATGGAGAGGGTTAGAATGAGTTTTTTGACTCGTGACATCGACTGTAAAGTGAGCGTGGAAAGGGGTGAAAAGGTTCAGCTAGGCAACCACGGGAAAGGCCGTCAATACCTGAAATCAACCCTGCTAATGATGCTTTCCTCGCGTAAACAACGCTCCTGTCAATGTGGTTGGAAACTTTTGTAATAAATGTAACCCCGACGGAACATTCGTCCGTTTGAGGTCATCCTCTGCTGGCGACGAGTGACTGATGGCTTTCAGCGCGCTGCTGGAAAACGGTGGGCAGCTCAAACGGCCAAAGCGCCGAGGCATCGAGCGTCCACGCGGGGTGTTGGTTGATGAGTGTGCCGACTTGTTCGAAGTATTGGGCGTGATCCGTGCGGAAATAAAGCCGAGCTCCCTGCCCTGCCTTGTTGGCCAGCAGGCTCAAAAACTCGGGCTGAACAACGCGGTTTTTCCAGTGGCGGCGCTTGGGCCAAGGGTCGGAAAAAAGCACGAAGATCTCCGCGAGGGCCGTATCAGCGGGCAGCGCCTCCAAGAAGAGCGTGGCTTCGGCGTGCATCCAGATCACGTTGGTGAGCTTGGCACGGTTGGATTTGCGGGCGGAGCGTTCCAACCGGTCGCCGATCAAGTCGATGCCGATGCAGAGGTGTTCGGGGTGGGCGGCGGCGTAGGCCGTGAGAAAATGACCGTGGCCGCTTCCGATTTCCAACGTGATGGGCCGAGGAGTCGGCAGCAACGGGGCAAGCTGTGCCCGGATTTCGGCTAGGCGTGAGGTGGCAAGGGCTTGGGCGATTTCCAGCGGCATGAAGAAAGAAACACCATTAGGGGATGAGATTCGCGGCTCAACAGTGAACACGTGGAACCTGCACAAACTCGTGGTTCGGACACGAGGCGTGCTTCGCCTGGCTCAGACCGTGGACAAGCCGGTGCTCAGAGGTAGGCTGAAGAAAAACGCGGTCCCCTGCCCTTGTTTGCTTTCGACCCATACACGGCCGGCGTGGAGCTGGATGATATGTTTCACGATGCTCAGGCCGAGGCCGGTGCCGCCTTTTTCGCGGGAGCGGCCTTTGTCCACGCGGTAAAACCGCTCAAAGATGTGCGGAAGATCGGCCTCGGGGATGCCTTGACCGTTGTCGCGTAGGCAAACGATGACCTCGGTAGGACCCTGCAATCGCGCCGACAGTTCTATGCGCGCCCCCTTTGGCGTGTATTTAAGCGCATTATCGAGGAGGTTTTCCAGGACTTGAGTGAGCTTGAGGGGATCGATCTGCAGAAAGCCGATGGTCGGATCGTGGGTGAAATCGAGAACGTGCTCCTTGCCGGCGGGACGTGCGCGATAGTCGTCCATGATGGCATGAAGAAACGTATTGAGATCCGTAGATTCGCGGCTCAGCCCGGGATTGATCGACTCCAGCCGCGAGAGAACCAATAGATCTTCGAGCAGCGAGTTGAGCCGATCCGTGTGGCGTTGGATGGTTTTGAGGAAGCGCGCGCGGTCATTCGGCGGGATTTCCTCGGCGCCGTCCACCAGGGTTTCAACGTAGCCCTTGATAACGCTGAGCGGCGTGCGGAGTTCGTGGGAGACGTTGGCGACGAAATCCTTTCGCACGGCCTCCAGTTTTTTCTGTTTGGTGATGTTGTGCAGGACGAAAAGAGTCCACGGAGCCTTTTGTCCGTTGATGGTTTCGATGCTGGTGCCCGTTACTTCCACCCAGGTGGACGCTGGGCCGTCGATGAATTCGATTTCGTGCTGGGGCTGGGCCGTGCCGCGCCGGACAGACTCGACGTAGTTAAGAAAACTTACGCTGTGTAGCACGAGTTCCAGCCGCTGCCCAAGGATGTTGATCGCCCGAGGGAATATTCCCTGTAATGCTTTATTGCCCAGAATAATATAGTTATTGGAATCGACGATGAGAACCGCTTCTTGGAGACTGCCCAAGGTCGCCTCGAGCTGGGCGAGTTGACCGTTGCGGAGCTGCTGGAGGTGGCCTACTTCGACGATCAGATCGTTGCTGAGCGTGCAAAGCTGGTCCCAAGAATGGCCTGAGGCACCCGGCAGCTCTTCGCGCAGGAAGGGCTGCTTTTTAAGCAAAGCCTGATGCAGGCTTCGGACTGCACGCCGATGGTCGAACAGCTTGAGCAGGGTCACGCTGAGCGCGACTGCCAGAAAAAGCGTGATGACGATGAGCATGGCGAGGCGTTTAGCGGATAATCCGCCGCAAATCGGCACGCAGAACAACTCTCAACCGAGAACGGGATCGAAAGAACATGGATTGCGCCGAGAGGTGGAGCTGAGACTGATCAGGGGGTCGTTTCCTGCGTTTTGCGTTCAGCAAAGCGATAGCCGACGCCGCGGATCGTTTCGATCCAGTCGGCCTCCGTGCCGAGTTTCTCGCGCAGACGGCGCACATGGGTGTCCACCGTGCGGGTTTCGATTTCCGTCTCGTAGTTCCAGACGTTGATGAGGAGATGCTCGCGGGTTTGCACACGGCCGCGTCGCTCGATGAGCAGGCGCAACAGGTTGAATTCCGTAGCCGTCAGCTCGACGGGCTTGCCGTGAATGGTGGTTTCATGGCGCTCCACATCGATGGCGATCTGACCGGCTTGAAGGTGTTTGGGTTCTTGCGGGGCACCCTCGGAAAGACGGCGTAGAATTGTCTGCACGCGAAGAATCAACTCTTTGATGCTAAATGGCTTACAAATATAGTCATCGGCCCCCGTTTCAAGCCCTTGCACGCGGTCGTTTTCCTCGGCTTTGGCGGTGAGGAAGATGACGGGGACTTTTTTGAGTTTTGGATCGGCGCGCAGCATGCGGCAGATCTGGATGCCGTTCAGGTCGGGCATCATCACATCAAGAATGACAAGATCCGGGAGGAAAGAGCGGGCGGTGCCGATGCTGCTGTTGGGATCGTTCACCACTTCGACCTGAAAGCCTTTGGCCTTGAGGTGATAGGCCACGAGTTCGGTGACGTCGGACTCGTCGTCCACCAGGAGGATTTTCTTGGGTTTGGTATCGGCCATACGGCAGGAAGATACCCGACGGCCGGAATCCAGCCAGTGAATTGAGGTCGTGTTTCACAAATGTTACAGCGACGGCTGATCGTCATATTCAACCGTTGACCTCCTTTTCTTAAGTCAGCTCCGTTCTCCTGCCCGCTTCGATTAAAACCATTAAGACACTGATATCAGCCGGGTTAACTCCACTGATGCGGCTCGCTTGACCCAGGGTGTAAGGCTTGATTTCTGCAAGCTTGAGAGCGCTTTCTTTGCGCAGGCCATGCACTTGGAGGAAGTCGAGGTGCGGCGGGATTTTGATTTTTTCGATGTCGGCGAGCTTGTCGATCTGCCGTTGTTCGCGGGACAGATAGCCGTGATAGCTGACGCGATAGATGGCTTCCTGGCGCAGGGCTTCGGACTGGGTGGCGAGAGCTTCAGGGAAAACGGGCATCGCTCCCCCACCCGTGGTGGCGCGACGGATTGCATCGCCAAATGTCCCTTGCCCACCCGGTGCTTTTTGAGTTTGAAGAAAGGTGATCCAGTGCTCGGTCAGGCGTTTTTTCTCTTCCATGCGCGCCAAACGGGCTGGCGAAACCAACCCATGATTTTTGGCGTGATGGAAAAGGCGTAGTTCGGCGCTGCCGTGATTAAACAGGAGCCGGTATTCGGCGCGGCTGGTAAACATGCGATAAGGCTCGTTGGTGCCCTTGGTTATCAGGTCATCGATGAGCACGCCTATATAGGCCTCGTGGCGACCGATGATGAGCGGTTCTTCCTGGCGGACCTTGTGGACGGCGTTGACGCCCGCGATCAGGCCTTGCGAGGCAGCTTCCTCGTAACCGGAAGTGCCGTTAATCTGGCCAGCAAAGAAAAGGTTTTCGACCTTCTTGGACTCTAGGGAGGCATAAAGCTGGGTCGGCGGTGCAAAATCGTATTCGACGGCATAGGCCGGGCGCAGCAATTGGGCGTTTTCCAAGCCAGGAATGCTGTGGACCATGTCGATCTGGACGTCGAACGGCAGCGACGTGGACAGACCGTTGACGTAATATTCGTTGGTCGAGCGGCCTTCGGGCTCAAGAAAGAGCAAGTGCCTGGGTTTGTCGGCGAAACGCACGAATTTGTCCTCGATGCTCGGGCAATAGCGCGGGCCGACGCCTTCGATCTCGCCGGAATACATGGCGGATTTGTGGAGGTTGGCGCGGACGAGCCGGGCGGTTTCGGTCGTGGTGTGAGTCATCCAGCAGGAAACCTGGCTGGTGCCGGGCTTCCAACCGATGCGTTGCTCGCCGTTCTGTTCCACGTGGAACAAGTCTTCCGGTCCGCGGGTGTCGTAAAAGGCAAAGAGGGTCGGATTGGTGTCGCCGCGCTGTTCTTCCATCTTGGAGAAATCGAGGCTGCGGCCAAGGAGGCGGGGGGGGGTGCCGGTTTTAAGACGGCGGAGTTCGATACCGGCGTCGAGAAAGCTAGTGGAAAGGGTTTTGGCACTAAAATCGCCGAGGCGGCCGCCTTCGTTCTTGTTTTGGCCGATGTGCATGAGGCCGCGAAGGAAGGTGCCGGTGGTGACGATGACGGTCAGGCCGCTGAACTCGATGTCGAGGTTGGTGCGGATACCGGTGACTTTCTGGCCGGTGAAGACAAGGCCGGTGACAGTGGCCTGGAAGACTTGGAGGTTGGGCTGGAGCTCAAGGGTGTGCTTCAGGCGGAACTGGTAGGCTTTTTTGTCGCACTGGGCGCGGGGGGATTGGACGGCGGGGCCTTTAGACTCGTTGAGCAGGCGAAATTGGATGCCGGTGACGTCGGTGTTGATGGCCATCTCGCCGCCCAGTGCATCGATCTCGCGGACCATTTGACCCTTGGCTTGACCGCCGATGGCGGGGTTGCAGCTCATCTGAGCGATTGTATCGATATTGCCGGTCAGGAGCAGAGTGGAGGCACCCATGCGGGCGGCGGCGAGCGCGGCTTCGCACCCGGCGTGGCCGGCGCCGCAAACGATCACATCGAAGGGTGATTTATTATAAATCATTATAATGGATTTATTTACCTATGCAAAATGTCTTAAAAAGGTGGTCGAGCATGCGCTCGTTATCAATTTTTCCCGCTACTTCTCCGAGGGCGTCGAGGGCACTGCGTAGATCGCTGGCGAGCAACTCCACGGGGCCGTTGGTGGTGAGTTTGGTAAGGGCGGATTCCAGACCTTCGCGGGCGCGGTGGAGGGCATCGGCGTGGCGGCTGTTGATAGCGATGAGGTCTTCGCCTTGGTCTTGGCGAAACGCCTCGGCGTGACGGATGATGGCGTCGGCGAGGGCGTCGAACCCCGTTCCGGTGAGGGCCGATATGGGCAGGAAAGGGAGGGAGGGGGCTGGTTGAGCGATTGGAGGGCTGTCCGCCAGAAGGTCATGCTTGTTAAGCAGCACGAGGGTGTTTGTCGGTGTCAGGCGAGAGGCCACTTCGGCGGGCAGAGACGGGCAGGGGAGCGTGGCATCAACGATCCAAAGGAAGAGATCGGCCTCGGCGGCGCGCTCGAGGGTTTTTGCCATACCCAGCTTCTCTAAGACGGCGGGGGTGGAGTTGAGGCCGGCGGTGTCGATCAGGCGCAGGCAGTGGGGGCCGAGGATGAGGCGTTCTTCGATAAAATCGCGGGTGGTGCCGGGCTCTGGACTGACGAGGGCGCGATCATGACCGACGAGGCGGTTTAGGAGGCTGCTTTTGCCGGCGTTGGGCTCGCCGATAATGATGGTTTTGATGCCATCGCGGAGGAGTTCACCGTAGCGGTGGGTAGCGAGGAGGCGTTCGGTTCCACGTAGAACACGGGTCAGCTCATCTTGGGCGATACGTCGGTCTTCGGGCGGGAGGTCTTCGTCGGGAAAGTCGATGTAGGCTTCCACACGGGCGAGCACGAGGAGGAGGCCTTCGGTGAGGTCGTGCATGTGCCGCCCCAAGCTTCCGCGTAACTGTTGGTTGGCGGCGGCGAGGGCACGTTCGCTGCTGGCGTGGATGAGGTCCATCACGGCTTCGGCCTGACTCAGATCCATGCGGCCATTCAGGAAGGCGCGACGGGTGAATTCGCCAGCTTCAGCGGCGCGGCAACCGCGGTTAAGTAAATCTTGAAGAATGGCTTGAGCTATAAATGGATTTCCGTGGGAGGACACTTCGAGAATGTCTTCGCCTGTGTAGGAGCGGGGGCCGGCGTAGTAGGTCGCCACGACATCATCCAGCAGTTGGCCGGTGGCGTCGCGGTAGTCGGCGTGGGCGGCGATGCGGGGTGGGGGAGTGGAGCCGAAGATGGCTGCGGCCAGTCGCGCGCAATCCGGGCCGCTGGCACGCACCACCGCGAGGGCGGCGGTGCCGACGGGAGTGGCGAGGGCGGCGATGGTTTCGGCGGACATTCCGCCTAGGCAACGGGCCGCGCGCTTGAAAGCAAAACGAAATCCCTGGGAGCCGGCCGGCCGGTATCCGTAAAAAAGCCCCGGCGTAGATGCGCCGGGGCTTTGGAAGGCGAAAGAATCGCGTAGTTGTTTATAAATTACTCAGCGGCCGGCGCGGAGCCCGTGACCGCGGTGCCTCCGGTGACGGTGACTTTGTCCATGATCGCCTTGGTGAGTTTGTCGGCGAGGACAGAATTATCTTTCACCGCCTGCTTGGCCGCGTCGCGGCCCTGACCGACGAGTTCGCCCTCGAAGGAGATCCAGGAGCCTTTCTTTTCGAGAATCTTGTGCTCGATGCCGAGGTCGATGATCGAGCCGGTCTTCGAGATGCCCTCGTCATACATGATGTCGAATTCGCACTCGGTGAAGGGCGGGGCAACCTTGTTTTTGACGACTTTGATCTTGGTGCGGTTGCCGATGATCTTGCCGTCAGGGGTCTTGATCTGGTCCTTGCGGCGGATGTCGATGCGGATGGTGGAGAAAAACTTCAGCGCGCGGCCGCCGGAGGTGGTCTCGGGGCTGCCGAACATGACGCCGATTTTCTCGCGAATTTGATTGGTGAAAATACAGATGCACTTGGTCTTGCTGACCACGGCGGTGAGGCGGCGCATGGCCTGCGACATGAGGCGGGCCTGGCTGCCCATGGTCATGTCGCCCATCTGGCCGTCGAGCTCGGCCTTGGTGATGAGGGCGGCGACGGAATCGATGACGATGACGTCGATGGCGTTGGAGCGGATGAGCGTCTCGGTGATGTTGAGCGCGTCTTCGCCGGAGTCGGGTTGGGAGACGAGGAGATCGTCGAGCTTCACGCCGACGACGCGGGCGTATTTCGGGTCGAGGGCGTGCTCGACGTCGATGAACGCGGCCAAACCGCCGCGTTTCTGGGCCTCGGCGATGACGCTCAAACAAAAGGTGGTTTTACCGGAAGATTCTGGTCCGTAGATCTCGATGATGCGGCCGCGGGGAAGGCCTTTGCCGCCGAGGCAGAGGTCGATGGCGAGAGAACCGGTGGAGACCGTTTCGACAGTCATCTTATGGTTGTCACCGAGGCGCATGATCGAGCCTTCGCCGAATTGTTTGGTGATGGCGCTGACGGCGAGTTCGACGTTTTTACGGGCGGCGGGATCGACGGTGGTGACGGCGGGGGAGGAAGAGGCTTTGGCGGGAGCGGCTTTGGACATGATGCGGGAGGAACTGGCGTTTTTATGGTTTAGGAAGCGAGGCAACTGCCCCGCTGCAAGAGGCTGTCAACGTGAAGCGCGCGCGTTGGCGGAAGCAAGCCAAGCGTTAAAAAGTACGGAGATTTTCCGCAGGGTGGGGGAGCCGAGGGGATTAGTGGCCGCCGGTGGAGGCTGGTTTGAACGCGATGGCGAAATAAACGGCTCCGATGATCAGCGCGAAACTGACCGCGTAGTTCCAGGTGAGCTTTTCCTTGAGTACGAGCCAGGCAAAAACCACGAACACGCCGAGCGTGATCACCTCTTGGATGATCTTGAGTTGGTAGCCGGTGAAGGTGCCGCTCTGGTAGCCGGCGCGATTGGCCGGGACCATGAAGCAATACTCAAGGAAGGCGATGCCCCAGGACGCGAGAATCACAAAGAACAGGGACCGGCCCTCGAAGAATTTGAATTTCAGCTGCCCATACCAGGCAATGGTCATGAAGATGTTCGAGAGGGTGAGAAGCAGGATGGTTTTCATCTGTGGGCGGGTAAAAGCGTCTTCGACGGGATGTCGGGACAGTGGCGGCTGCGGCCCAAATCTCAAACGGCATCTTGGGAAAACAGCCCTGTCGCGATGAAGTTGCATGCGGAGGGCAGTCGGGCTTTGGTCCGTAAAAGGCCGGAAAAGATGAACCTTTCGCTTGAACGGCCCAAAGCTGTTCCTTTAAGTTGCACTGTTTTCCGTCTTAAGTTTGTTCAACGCATGAAAATAAAAGCCTATCTCAAACCGTCCTGTGGCTGGTCCAATGGTGTTCGCACGATCATGCGCAAATACAGCCTGCCCTTCGAGGACATCGATATCATCAACAACCGCGACAATTACGCGGAGATGGTTCACAAGTCGGGCCAGCCTCTCTCTCCTTGTGTCGAAATCGACGGGGTGATGTTGGCTGATATCTCCGGTGAAGAGGTTGAAAATTATCTCGTATCCAACGACTTGGTGAAGGCAAATAGCAAACCCGCCGATGTGCCGCTTAACGCCGGCTGCTCCGACGAGGAACACGCCAAAATGGCCACGAAAACGATCCGCTTCTTCTAAGGCGTGGCCGCCCGGTTCCTGATCACTTTTAAAGCGGCCTCGTGATTGAGGCCGCTTTTTTTGCCCCCGATAGCCTTCAGGAACGGAGCTAATCCCATCCTCGCGCCGAACATTTATTTTTACCCCTGCGGTTTCCCTCCGCTCAACCAGTCCGATTTTCTCGTGAATATTCCCTGTTCTTCCGCCCAGCCTGCTCGACCCGCTGCCGCCATCCGTCCGGTCAAGCAGGGTCTCTACGATCCTTGGTTCGAGCACGATGCCTGCGGCGTTGGCTTCGTTGCCGATCTGAAGGGCCGCGCCACCCACGAGATTCTGCGTCAGGGCATCCAAGTGCTCGAAAACCTCGATCACCGCGGCGCCGCCGGCAGCGAACCCAACACCGGTGACGGCGCCGGCATCCTTCTCCAAGTTCCCCATGCCTTCTGCGTGGAGGTCGCCAAAAAAGCCCGTATCACCCTTCCCGCCGCCGGCCAGTATGGCACCGGTCTGGCCTTTCTCCCCCGCAACGCCACCCATCGCCGCAAGATCGAGGAAAAGTTTGCCCAGATCATCCAGAGCGAGGGCCAGACCTTTCTCGGCTGGCGCACCGTTCCCACCGACAACTCTTCCCTCGGCGACACCGCCAAGGCCAGCGAGCCGTTTATCCGCCAGATTTTCATCGGCCGCGCCGCCGATCTGGCCACCGAACTCGCTTTCGAGCGTAAGCTCTACGTCATTCGCAAGCGTGCGACCACCGAGCTCCGCGAGGAGGGTTTCCTCGGTGCCGAGACGTGGTATCTGCCCAGCCTGTCTTCTCGCACGCTGGTATATAAGGGCATGCTCCTGACCACGCAGCTCGCCACATATTTTCCCGATTTGCAAAACCCCGCCATGGCCACCGCCATCGCGCTGGTTCACTCGCGTTTTTCGACCAACACTTTCCCGAGCTGGGATCGTGCGCATCCCTACCGCTACGTCGCCCACAACGGCGAGATCAACACCCTCCGAGGAAACATCAACTGGATGCACGCCCGTCAGGCCCACTTCATCTCCGACGCCTTCGGCGACGATATCCAAAAAATCCTTCCCGTCATCAACCCCAACGGCAGCGACTCGGCGATGTTCGACAACACGCTTGAGCTCCTCCACCTCGCCGGCCGCTCCCTGCCGCACGCGGTCATGATGATGATTCCCGAGCCTTGGTCCTACCACGAGACCATGGACGACGCGCAGCGCGCCTTTTACCAATACCACGCGTGTCTCATGGAGCCGTGGGACGGTCCCGCCGCGATGACGTTCACCGACGGCCATGTCATCGGCGCCGTTCTTGATCGCAACGGTCTTCGCCCCGCCCGCTACTACGTCACCAAGGCCGGTCTCGTCATCCTCGCCTCCGAGGCCGGCGTGCTCGACATCCCCGCTGCCGATGTCGTGGAAAAAGGCCGCCTCCAACCCGGCCACATGTTCCTCGTGGACACCGTGCAGGGCCGCATCGTCCCCGACGAGGAGATCAAGCGCCAGCTCGCCGCCGAGTTTCCCTACCGCGACTGGCTCAACGAGTACCTCGTCCACCTCGACGATCTGCCCGCTGCGCCCGAGTTGCCTGTTCCCGACCGCGACACCCTTCAGCAGCGCCAGCTCGTCTTCGGCTATACGCACGAAGACGAACGCGCCATTCTCTCGCCCATGGCCAAGGATGGTGTCGAGGGCATCGGCTCGATGGGCAACGACACGCCTCTCGCCGTTCTCTCCAACAAGCCGCGCCTGCTCTACGATTATTTCAAGCAGCTCTTCGCGCAAGTCACCAACCCGCCCATCGACTGCATCCGCGAGGAGATCATCACCTCCGCCGAAACGCGTCTCGGCTCCGAGGGCAACCTGCTCCAGCCCGGCGCCACCGCCTGCCGCCGCGTCGAACTCGACTGGCCGGTCCTCACCAACGAGGAGTTTGGCAAAATCCGTCGCATGCAGCTTCCCGGCCTCAAGGTCGATGTGCTGCCGATTCTCTTCCGCGTTTCCCGTGGCGAAGAGGGCCTCGCCAAGGCCATGGAAGAACTTTGCGCGCTCGCCCGCAGCCAGATCGAGGACAACGAAGTCAACGTCCTCATCCTCTCTGATCGCGGCGTGAACAAAGACCTTGCGCCCATTCCCGCGCTGCTCGCCGTCGCCGGTCTGCACCACTATCTCATCCGCGCGGGCCTGCGCACGCAGGTGAGTCTAGTCCTTGAAACCGGCGAGGCCCGCCAGGTTCACCACTTCGCACTTCTCATCGGCTACGGCTGCAGCGCGATTAATCCCTACCTCGCGTTCGAGACGATCGACGAGATGATCCACGATGGCATCCTGCCCGGCGTCGATCACAAGACCGCCTGCAGAAACATGGTCAAGGCGACCGCCAAAGGCGTGGTGAAGGTCATGTCCAAGATGGGCATCTCCGCGATCCAGAGCTACCGCGGTGCCCAGGTGTTCGAGGCCCTCGGCCTCCGCCAGGACGTCATCGATCACTACTTCACGTGGACGCCCTCCCGTGTTGGCGGCATCGGTCTCGATGTCATCGCGCAGGAAGTCCTCATGCGCCACCGTGATGCTTACGGCGACCGCAACGTCCACGATCACGCGCTCCCCGCCGGCGGACAGTTCAAGTGGCGCAGCGACGGCGAATACCACCTCTTCAATCCAGAGTCCATCCACGCACTCCAAAAGTCCGTGCGCACCGGCGACTACAAGACCTTCAAGACCTACACGGGCCTTGTTAACGATACCTCGAAGACCCTCTGCACGCTCCGCGGCATGTTGGACTTCAAGCCCTCCGACGCCATTCCCATCGAGGAGGTTGATTCCGTCGAAAAAATCCTCAGCCGCTTCAAGACCGGGGCGATGTCCTACGGCTCCATTTCAAAGGAAGCGCACGAGACGCTCGCCATCGCGATGAACCGCATCGGCGGCAAATCCAACACGGGTGAAGGCGGCGAAGACCCCGAGCGCTTCCTCCCGCTGCCCAACGGCGATTCGAAAAACTCCGCCATCAAGCAGGTCGCCTCCGGCCGCTTCGGTGTGACGAGCCACTACCTCGTCAACGCCCGCGAAATCCAGATCAAGATGGCGCAGGGCGCGAAGCCCGGCGAAGGCGGACAGCTCCCCGGCACCAAGGTTTATCCGTGGGTTGCCAAGACCCGCCACACCACCGCGGGCGTCGGCCTCATCTCGCCGCCGCCCCACCACGACATCTACTCCATCGAGGATCTCGCGGAACTCATTCACGATTTGAAGAACGCCAACCGCCACGCTCGCGTGAGCGTGAAGCTCGTCGCCGAAGTCGGCGTCGGCACCATCGCCGCCGGCGTTGCCAAGGCTCACGCCGATGTCGTTCTCATCTCCGGACACGACGGCGGCACCGGCGCCTCGCCGCAGAATTCCATCTGGCACGCCGGCCTGCCGTGGGAACTCGGCCTCGCCGAGACCCACCAGACGCTCGTCCTTAACAACCTTCGCTCGCGCATCGCCGTCGAGACCGACGGCCAGCTCAAGACCGGCCGCGACGTCATCATGGCCGCGCTGCTCGGCGCCGAGGAATTCGGCTTCGCCACCGCCCCGCTCGTCGCCACCGGTTGCATCATGATGCGTGTTTGCCATCTGAATACGTGCCCCACCGGCGTCGCCACGCAGGACCCCCGTCTCCGCGAGAAATACACCGGCAAGCCCGAGCACGTCGTGAACTTCATGACGTTCATCGCGCAGGAAGTCCGCGAGATCATGGCGCAGCTTGGCTTCCGCACCATTGAGGAGATGGTCGGCCGCACCGATCGTCTCGAACCGCGCAAGGCCATCACCCATTGGAAGGCCAAGGGCATGGATTTCTCCAGCCTGCTCTACTCGCCCGACGCCGGCCCCGAGGTCGGCCGCTTCTGCCAGCAGAAGCAGGACCACGGACTCGAAAAGTCCCTCGACCTCACCAAGCTTCTCGACCTGTGCGCCCCCGCCATCGAGCGCGGCGAAAAGGTCATCGCCGAGCTGCCCGTTAAAAACGTTCACCGCGTTGTTGGCACCATCACCGGCAGCGAAGTCACGCGCAAATACGGCGCCGCCGGCTTGCCCGAAGACACCATCGACATTCGCTTCACCGGTTCCGCCGGCCAGAGCTTCGGAGCGTTTATGCCGAAGGGCATGACCTTCCGCCTCGAAGGTGACGCCAACGACTACGTCGGCAAAGGACTCTCCGGAGGACGGATCATCGTCCGTGCGCCCGCCGCCTCCGGCTTCAAGCCTTCCGAAAACATCATCATCGGCAACGTCGCCCTCTACGGTGCGACCAACGGTGAACTCTACGTCGGCGGACGTGCCGGCGAACGTTTTGGCGTGCGCAACTCCGGTGTCACCACCGTGGTCGAGGGCGTGGGCGACCACGGACTCGAATACATGACCGGCGGCCGTGTTGTCGTGCTCGGCCCCACCGGCCGCAACTTCGCCGCCGGCATGTCCGGCGGCGTCGCCTACGTGCTCGACGATGCCGACCAGCTCAAAGGCAACGTGAACCTCTCGATGGTCGCCCTCGAAAAAATCGAGAGCGCTGCCGAGAAGGACGAGCTTCGTTCTCTCGTCCAGCGCCAGGCCGATCTCACCGGCAGCGCCCGCGCCAAGGAAGTGCTCGCCGCGTGGGACACGTTATCGGCCAAGTTCATCAAGGTCATGCCCAAGGACTACAAGCGTATGCTTGCCTGCATTGAGAAGGCGCAGTCCCAGGGACTCACCGGCGACGAAGCCATCATGGCCGCCTTCGAGGAAAACGCCCGCGATACCTC
>FJVV01000544.1_pt1 | contig 16839 bp, 17 predicted proteins | sample 1011911 | NCBI WGS metagenome assembly FJVV01 (sample SAMEA3912450, study PRJEB9761) | metagenome | biome: forest; material: soil | place: USA | collected 2011-06-22 | depth 0.1 m
GGCTTCGAGGCGGAGGCCGCGCCAGATGCCGGCGGTGACGAAACGGGGACCCCAGTCCCAGCCGAACTGGCATTGCTGCTTGCGGATGCGGACGCAGTTGCCGACAGGGTCGTTGAATTCGCAGGGGGGAACGAAGTCAGCGCGCGTGGTGCGGATATACTTCATCGCACTCGTGAAGACGATGCGCAGTTCGTTGACGCCGGTGTGGAGGAGGGGCTTCACCGACCAGCGGTGACCGATGAACATGTTATCGGTCGCGGCGATTTTTTTGCCGTTGAGGTAGACGGTGGTGACGGTGTCGAGGCCGTCGGCGACGAGTTCGATTTCTGATTCGGAGAGAAGTTGTTTAGAGACGCTGAAGGTGGCGCGGTATTCCCAGTCGCGCTCTTCGATCCACTGGAGGCCGAGCTCGTTGGTGCCGTAGAAGGGGTCGGGGATCTGCTTGGCGCGGCGGAGGTCGGTGTGGACGCAGCCGGGGACGGTGGCGGGGAGCCATGATTTGGCGGTGGTGTCACGGAACTGCCAGCGGGCTTTTGTCAGGTCGAGGGTAGGCATGATTTCCAACGATAGCGGAAAGGGCGGATTGTGGCGTTGCATAAAACGACAAATCTTTTGTCGTTTCAAACATGACGAAGGAAATCCATTCCAAGCCGCCGTTTCGGGTGCAAGTGGTGGCGCAGGAAAATCTGGAGTATTTCCGCGATACGGTGCTGGGGGTGCGGAGGTATGGGTTTTCGACAGGGCGGATGGTGTTCGCCGACCGTTGGCTGGATCACGAGCTGGCGGGTGATTTGAAGAAGCTTGTGAAGCGCGATGGCATTCAGGGCATCGTGGCGACGATCCATTCGGCGGCGCAGGAGCGGCGGTTTGGAGCGCTGGGGATTCCAGTGGTGAACGTGTCGAATGCGATGGCGTGCCCTCGCCTGCCGGTCGTCACACAGGACGATGGGGCGGCGGGGCGTCTGGCGGCGGGGCATTTGCAGGCGTGCGGGTGCCGGGCGTTCGCGTTTTGGGGGCAGAGGGGGGCGAATTATTCGGAGGAACGGCTGGCGGGGTTTCGGGCGGTGTTGGGCGGCGGGGCGGCGTTAAGCGTCGATGGGTGCGGGGAGGACGGGGTGGAAACGACGGCGCAACTTTATGCACGAATGCGCGGGTGGCTGGCGAAGCAGGTGCGGCCGCTGGGTTTGTTTGCGGTGCTGGATACTTATGCACTGCTTTTGATGCGGGCGGCGCGGGAGCTGGGCTGGCGCGTGCCAGAGGACGTGGCGGTGTTGGGCGCGGGCGACGAGGATTTTTGGGTGGAGTTTGAAAGCGTGCCGTTGTCGAGCGTGCGATTGCCTGCGCGGCAGATCGGCTACGAGGCGGCGGCGTTGCTGGACCGGATGATGACGCGCGGGCGTAAAGCGGGAGCGGCGGTCCCTCCCTGCCTCGGCAACGGAGTGAGGCTGGCGGGAGCGGAGATCGTGGCGCGGCGGTCGACGGATGTAATTTTTGCGGAGGATGAGGCGGTGGGACGGGCGGTGCGGTTCATCCGGGAACAAGCGACGTGTAATCCGTATGTCGGCGCCGTGGCGAAGGCGGCCGGGGTGTCGGTCGTGGCGTTGCAGGGGCGGTTTCGCGCTGCGCTTGGACGCACGGTGCTTGAAGAAATCCAGCGTGTGCGGGTGGGGACGGCGCAGGCACTGCTGGCGAACACGGAGCTGAAGCTCACGGTGGTCGCGGAACATTGTGGCTTTCCGAATTCTCAGCGGTTCAGCGTGCTGTTCCGGCAGGTGTCCGGAGTGACTCCTTCCGGCTATCGCCGACAGTTCAGGCGATAGCCGGGGGGGCGGAGGAACCCGGGCGCGTCAGACCTTGATCGGAGAGCCCTTGGCGTCGGAGGCGATGCAGGCGTCGAGAACTTTTTGAACCTCGGCTCCGCGGGCGAAGTCGGGTTGGTCCTGCTTGCCGGTGCGGATGCTCTTGATGAAACGGGCGTAGTTGTTGGGCGTTTGCTTTGTCTCAACGGTGACCCATTGCGCCTTGTCCAGATCGGGGCCGGAGCAGAGCTTGTAGCTTGAGGTCGAGCGTTCGGAGTCGATTTCGATGCTGCCGATTGTGCCGGAGATTTTCAGGAAGAGACGGTTGGCGTGTCCGCCGGACCAACGGGTGGTGTGGATGGTGCCGAGCGCGCCGTTGGCGAACTCGAGGGTCATCACGGCGGAGTCGTTGGCGTCGAGGACGTATTCGCCGACGCGGTTGCCGGGGGCCTTGGAGAAGGCCTTGAGCTTGCAGTAGACGTTTTTGATCGGGCCGGCGGGGAAGGTTGCAAAATCGACGATATGCACACCCACGTCCCCGAGCACACCCTTGCTACCGTGCTTGGTGGAGAGGCGCCAGAGCCAGGCGGACGTGGTGCGCCAGTCGCCCCAGATTTTGCTGGGGATCCAGGACTGAAGGTAGCTGGCCTCGACGTGGCGGATGTCGCCGATCTTGCCGGCCGCGATCACGGCCTGCACGGCCTGGATGGCGGGCCAGTCGCGGTAGGACAGGTTCACCATGTTGATGACGCCGGCCTTCCTGGCGGCGGCGACCATTTTTTTTGCGTCGGCGTGATTGAGGGCGAGGGGCTTCTCGCAGAGGACGTGCTTGCGTGCCTTGAGGCACTGGATCGACTGGGCGGCGTGGAAGGGGTCGGGCGTGACGATGGAAACGGCGTCGAATTCGTTCCAGGCGAGAAGTTCGTCAACCGAGTTGAAGATGTTGGCGATGCCGTGTTCGGCGGCGAATTTCTCGACGCGTTCCCGACTGACATCGACGCCGGCGACGAGTTTGCAGCCCGGGATGTCTTTGAAGCGTTCGGCGTGTCTTTTGGCCATGCCTCCGGTGCCGATGATGGCGAGGCGGACGACGGGGATTTTTTTAGGAGAAGACATGGATGGATTATTTGTGGCCTACGGTGGGACGGGTGGAGGCCTCGGCGTCGACGGGGAGAGGCTCGAGGGGCTTGGCGTTCGGACAAACGTCGAGGATGCGAACGGTGGCGCGAGCCCAGCGAACGGCGTTGGTGATGACCTGCTGCACTTGTTTGTGGTGGTAGGTCGGGTAGGTTTCGTGGCCGGGGCGGAAGTAGAAGATTCGGCCGTTGCCGCGCTGCCAGGTGGCGCCGCTGCGGAAGACTTCGCCGCCGGTGAACCATGAGATGAAGATCAACTGGTCCGGCTCGGGGATGCAGAAGGGTTCGCCATACATTTCCTCCTGCGGGATTTCGAAATACTCGCCGATGCCCTGGGTGATGGGATGGGCGGGGTTGATGTTCCAGAGGCGTTCCTTGTCGGTGGCCTCGCGCCACTTGAGGGAGCAGGTGGTGCCGAGGAGGGCCGTGAAGATTTTGGCATAGTGGGCGGAGTGAAGGGCGATGAGCCCCATGCCTTCGAGCACGTGTTTTTTGACTTTGGCAACGACGGCGTCCTGCACGTCGCCATGGGCCATGTGGCCCCACCAGATGAGGACATCGGTCTCGGCGAGAATGGCGTCGGTCAGGCCGTGCTCAGGCTGGTCAAGCCAGGCGGTGCGGACGGTGAAGTCGGCGTCGGTGCGCAGGAAACCGGCGATGGTCTCGTGCATGCCCTGCGGATAGAGGGCGGCGACTTTGGGATTCTTTTTCTCGTGGCGAAATTCGCCCCAGACGGTGACGCGGATGGATTGACTCATAACACTTTTACGATTTTCAGGGTTTTGACAGGGTGTGGATGCGCATGGCGCGCTTCCTAGGTAAACGAGACCGATAAAGAGGTGGGTTGTCCCTCCCCGCAATAATCAGGGATCGTATTTCTCCGGGATTTATAGCAAAAAACCGATCATGGCGGTCATCCTGGGACAACAGGCGGCGTATGGACGCGATTTGGAGGCGGCGCTGGCGCGGTTGCGGGCGGGCAACACGCGCGTGCGCGTGCCGCAGGCGGTGGAATTGCATCGGAAGAAGCCGCGTTCGCATTTTCATCCCACGCCGGAGTTGTTTGTGCAGACTGGCGGGGCGACCGGGTTTGAGTGCCCGGGGGATCGGTTTACGCTGGGCACAGGCGAATTCGCGGTGATTCCACGCGGGGTTCCTCATGCGGAAACGCCGATTGACCGGCGGACGGCGTATGGGGTGCTGGTGTGCCTGCATTCGCGCGACGGATTTGTGCTGCATCGCGGCCGGGCAACTCCGGAGCGGGGAATACAAGGCTGGGGCACGGAGCGACTGGCGAGTCTGCGCGGACGGGAGGCATTTCGCTATTTGGACGACGTCGCGGAGGCGGGGAAGGTTCCCGTTGCCCACCGGCAACGGTTTGTCGCGGGGCTGATAGACGCGTTTTTAGTGACGTTGCTCGGCGAGCTGCACCGTCCGGCGGTGGTGAGCGACGCGCGTTCGCCTTACGTGCGCGAGGCAGAGAAGCTGGCGAGGGCGATGCTCTCCGAGCCGGAATTGTCGGTGGAGAGACTGGCGGCGTCAGCGGGATGCGCGACGGACACGCTGTCGCGGCAATTTCACAGGGAGCGAGGGGTGACGCTTACAACCTGGATCGCCCGGGAGCGGGTGGCGCTCGCCAAGGACCTGCTGGCAGATCCGCGCTACAACGTGGCCGAGGTGGGTTGGGCGTGCGGGTTCAGCACGGCGTCGTATTTCATCCGCGTGTTTAGTGCCCACATGGGCATGACTCCGAGGGCGTGGAGGCAGGCGCAGAAACAAGTTTGAGAAAACGCGGTCGGAAAATGTTTTCAGTAATTACATGGCAAACCCCGTCATTAACCCGTTGGACTGAGAAAAGCTTTCTGCGTAACTGCGGCTGCCGTTTTTTTAATCCCCTCATGAAAAAAGTCCGCATCGGTATCATCGGTCTTGGGTCCATGGGCGCCGCCCATGCCCAGTGGATTCTTGCCGGGAAGACCCCGCGCATCGAACTCGCCGCGGTGGCGGATACGGATCCTGAGCTGCTGAAGCCATTTTCGCAGATACGTTCGTTTGCCGGCGGGAGCGACCTGATCAAGGCCGGCCTCGTCGACGCCGTGCTCATCGCGACGCCGCATTACTCGCATACCACACTTGGCATTCAGGCGCTCAAGGCCGGCCTGCATCTGCTCGTCGAAAAACCCATCTCGGTGCACAAGGCAGATTGCGAGCGCCTGATCGCCGCCGCCAAGGCCGCGCAGCGCGGTGGGGAACGGATCGTTTTCGCGGCAATGTTCAACCAGCGCACCAATCTCCATTACCGCAAGCTGCGCGAGTTGCTGCAGGGCGGTGAACTCGGCGAAATCCAGCGCATCCAGTGGACCATCACCAACTGGTTTCGCTCGCAGTCCTATTATTCGTCCGGAGGCTGGCGGGCCACCTGGGCCGGCGAGGGCGGCGGCATGTTGCTGAACCAATGCCCGCACAACCTCGACATGTTCCAGTGGCTGTTCGGCATGCCGGATCGCGTGACGGCGTTCTGCGAGTTTGGTCGCTACCACGCCATCGAGGTTGAGGACAGTGTCACCGCCTACCTCGAATATAAGAACGGGCCGACCGCGACCTTCATCGCCGCGACCGGCGAGGCGCCGGGAACCAACCGTCTGGAGATCGCCTGCGACCGCGGGCGCATCGTTCTCGAAAACGGGAAAATCGAGTTCATCCGCACGGAGGTTCCGGTGGGCGAATTCTGCCGCACCTCGCCAGCCCGCTGGAGCACGCCCGATGTCTGGAACGTGCAAATCCCTGTCGCGGGCGAGGGCGCCCAGCACATCGGCATCCTGAATAATTTTGCGGACGCTGTCCTGGATGGCGTGCCGCTGATCGCGCCGGCGGAGGAGGGCATCCATTCCGTCGAACTGGCGAACGCCATGTTGCTTTCCACGTTTGAGCGCAAGGCGATCGAGCTGCCGCTCAACGCGGCCCGTTACGAAAAGGCGCTGAAGAAAAAAATCGCGGAATCGAAATTCAAAAAACAGGTGGTCAAGTCCGCGCCCGTCCAGCGGGATTTGAGCAACTCATTCGGTAAATTCTGATTCAATATTTTATATGAGCACTGACGGCATGAACTACGCCCCCAAGGGCAAACCCTCCTTGGTCGTCAAACCAGGCGAATTTGTCTTTGCAGCCGCCTACCTCGACCACGGCCACATCTTCGGCCAATGCAACGGCCTCATCGAGGCTGGCGCCACGCTGCGTTATGTTTACGACACGGACCCGAAGCGCGTGGAGGACTTCTGTAAAAAATATCCCGGCGTGCGCGCAGCGGCGTCATTGGACCAGATTCTGAACGATCCCGAAGTGAAGCTCGTGGCGGCTGCCGCCATCCCTTGCCTGCGCGGTCCGCTGGGTTGCCGCGTGATGCTTGCCGGGAAGGATTACTTCACCGACAAGACGCCGTTCACCACGCTCGACCAACTGGCTGAAGCGCGACGGATTGTCGCGCAGACCGGGCGGAAATACATGGTCTACTTCAGCGAGCGGCTGCACGTGGAGTGCGCCGTCTTCGCGGGACAACTCATCCAGGAAGGCGCGATCGGCCAGGTCGTGCAGGTCACGGGCTTCGGTCCGCACCGGCTCAACGCACCTTCGCGTCCGGAGTGGTTTTTCAAGAAGGCCGAATACGGCGGCATCCTGTGCGACATCGGCAGCCACCAGTTCGAGCAGTTTCTTCATTACAGCGGCGCGACCGATGCGAAGATTCTGTCGGCGGTGGTCGCCAACAGGGATAACCCCGCCCATCCCGAGTTGGAGGATTTCGGCGAGGCGCATCTGCTCGGAAACAATGGGGCGACCAATTATATCCGCGTGGACTGGCTCACGCCGGCCGCCTCCCGGACTTGGGGCGATGGACGCACTTTCATCGTCGGGACCAAGGGCTACATCGAGCTGCGCAAGTATGTCGAAGTGGGGCGCGGCGAGGGCGGGGATCAGCTTTATCTGGTGAACGACACGGTGGAAAAACGCTACCAGCTCTCCGGGCAGGTCGGGTTTCCTTTCTTCGGGCAGTTCGTCCTCGACTGCCTCAACCGGACGGAAAAAGCCATGACGCAGGCCCATGCGTTCAAGGCGGCCGAGCTGTGCCTGCAGGCGCAGACGGTTGCGATCAGGGCTTAAGGGGTGGTGTTGGTCGGCGCGGGCGAGGATTTTTGCGCGCCTGCGGGGACGACGGCGGAGCGTGCGTCGTTGAGCTGTTTGACAAGGTCGTTGTGGGTGGCGACGAGGGCGTTGTATTTGGCGACGGTGTCGTTGAGCCGGGCGGCGAGGTCGGTGATGCGGGCGTTGGCCTCGGTGAGGCGTTCGTCGCGCGCGGTGACGGCGGCGGCCCATTGGGCGATGGACTCCTTCAACTGGTCGCGTTCTCCGGCCAGTTGGGCGGCGAGGTGTTCGCTGGTGCGTAGTTTGTCCTCGGTGTCCTTTTGAGAGAGCGTGGTGGTGCCGAGCTGTCCGCGAAAATGGTCGAGGTCGGCGGTGAGGTCGCGCAAGTTTTTAGATTGGTCATCTAGACGGGCGGCCTGCGACAAGTTGGTTTGTTCCAGCCGGTTCACGTCGAGGTTGAGCGTGCGGTTGGTGCGCCATTGCAGAATGCACAGACCGGTGAGCGCGAGCACCCCGAAGAGGTTCAGTAATGTCAGTGTGCGGTTCATGGCTGGCCGGTGGCGCGGGTCTCGAAGGCGACCTGCTGGATGCCGGCGGAGCGGACAAGGTCGAGGATGCGCATGACGTCACCGTGGCGGGCATCTTCGTCGCCACTGATGGTGACGCGGAGGGTGGCGTCGGCCTGATGGCGGGCGGCGAGAGCCCGGGCGAGTTCGTGTTCGCCGACGGGCTTGCCGTCGAGGAAAGCGAGGCCGGCTTTATTCACGGTGAGGCTGACGAGGTTTTTTTGGTTTTCGGAAGTCGCGGTGGTGGCGGTGGGGAGGTTCACCTTGACGGTCTTGAGATGAACCATGCTGAGGCTTATGAGCATGAAGGCCGCGAGGAGAAAGAACATGATGTCGATCAGCGGAATGATCTCGATACGCGCTTCGGAGGAGGCGGGCGGGAGTTTGGAGCCGAGTTTGACGGGCATGGTGGCGGCGAAGCTGAGAGTTGAGAGCTAGAGCTTAGAGCCAGAAATGGAGCCGGAGCGGGAGGCGAGGGCTCTATCGCGGGCGAAGGCTTCGAGGTCGTGGCCGTGGTGGCGCGCGGATTCCACGAGGAGTTCGACGTGGTTGATGGTGCGTTCGAACCGGGCTCGAAAATGGGCGAGGCGGTGGTTGAGGAAGTTGAAGGGCAGCAGGCAGAGTATCGCGATGCCGAGACCGCAGGCGGTGGCGATGAGCGCCTCGGCGATGCCCCCGCTGACTTTGGCGGCGGCGAGTTCCTCGCCGCCGACGAAGTTGAACGAGTTCATAATTCCGGTGACGGTGCCGAGCAGGCCGAGCAGAGGGGCTAAGGTGATAAACGTGCCGAGCAGCCAGAGACGTCGCTCCGCGTGATCGAGTTCATCGGTGGCGCGGAGCTGCATCGCGCCCAGTAAAGAAGTGTGGGCGTGCTTCAGACCTTCGTGGACGGTAGCGAGGAAGGGGTCGTCTGCCGGGCGGGTGAGTTGCTCCGCCTCAGCGAAGCGGCCCTCGGCGATGGCGGCGAACGCAGCATCGAGAGGGACGGAGCGGCTGCGGCGGGCGAGCGCCCACCACCACAGAGAGCGTTCGACCACGACGACGAGCGCGGCTAGGAAGCACAGAAGGATCGGCCACATGACGGGGCCGCCGCGCAGGAAGAGATCGAAGACGATGTTGGCGAAAAGGGGCGAGGGCATGAATCGAAAGGGAGGTGGTATTACTTCTGAAGAGTGAAACGAATGGGGACCTCATAGGTGCGCGGAGCGCCCGGGGCAAAGCGCCAGCGTTCGCGCACCGTGCGAATGGCGGTTTCATTGAGCAGGGGCCAGGGTGATGCGATGGAGACTTCGGTGGAGGTTACGCGACCGTCTTCGGCAACATTCAGGCGGACGGTAACGGTGCCTTCCTGTCCCTGTCGAATCGCGGTCGACGGGTAGGGTGGCTTGGGCTGGCGACCTGCGTCCTGACCGAATACGAGTGGCTGGATGGCAGTGTTTTTTACTGCCGTATCGATCCGTCCTAAGGGGGAGGCTTGGTCGGCATCGCTAATGTTCACCAATCCGGAGACCGGAAGAGGGAACGCAAGCGCTGCCGAGGGCGCCGCCACGGTGAGGGAAGGAGAGGGTGGCGGCGTGGTTAATTTCTCTGAGGGATGGGAGGGGGCGGCTGCGATCAACTGCGGGCTGTTATCCAGTTCGACGGTGATCTTTTCCGCAGTGACGGGCGGCACTGCGGAGACCGGCGGTTGGGGTCGGGCGTAATGCAGGGAGTAGCCGAGCGCGCCGACAATCAGGCACCCTGTCCACAATACGAAAGTGGTGACGGGGAGAAAACCCACGGCGTGGGCGGGCTTGGCTGACTGTGCAGCAGGCATGGGTCGGGCGTGAGGCCTTGATTTCTTGTTTAAGGGCGTCCTCTTTGAGACAGCCGTAACGGCTATTCCGGAAAAAAGGGATTGAAAAGTGGCTGCCCGACTAGGGATCGAACCTAGACTAAGCGAGTCAGAGTCGCTTGTGCTACCATTACACCATCGAGCAGTGGAAAATCGTGTGCTTTGCAGTGTGGGCTTATGCCATCGGCCAGCCGAGCCGAAGCTTGCGGAGCGAAGGCTGGAGCCGGCGATGGGATTCGAACCCGCAACCGCCTGTTTACAAAACAGGTGCTCTACCATTGAGCTACGCCGGCGTGCTGTCAGCCGACACGATCAAAACAAGAAATCAAAGAACGGCTACGACTAAAAACCTCTTCAAGCGTGAGCCTGAAGAGGAAATTTGGTGGTTCCCCCGGGACTCGAACCCGGAACCAATTGATTAAGAGTCAACTGCTCTACCATTGAGCTAGGAAACCAAAAACTGAGAGGTGAGAACACTCAAAACGCGGCGAGCCTTGTCAACGGCCTTTTTGGGTTTCGGATATTTTTGTTTCGCGCGTTTTGGTGCCGATTAGAAAACGTGACGGCTTATCCTTAAGCTTAAGGTCTCGTTCGTCGCGAATGAGTTTGGCAAAGTTTCCCCTTGCAAAGGGCGGTGGCTCTCTCTGTTTTCTTCCGCTCTCTCCATGCAAAAGACCAAAAAGTCCGTCGCCAAGCGCTTCAAGCTCACCGCCACTGGTAAGCTTATGCGCCGCACGCCCGGTTTTCGTCACCTGCTTTCCGCGAAGAGCACGAAGCAAAAGCGTCGTGCCTCCAAGGACAAGCTCGTGGCTCCGGGCCATGCCAAGCCGCTCAAACGCTGCTTGCCGTATGGCCTCTAAGCCAAGGGCATAAACCACAACCAGCCAGTCGGGTGAATCCTAACGAGACGACCCGAAGGCACTAAAAATACATAAAATAACATGCCTCGTGCAACAAACTCACCCGCTTCCCGTAAGCGGCACAAGAAGGTCCTCAAATACGCCCGCGGTTACTTCGGCAACAAGTCGAAGCTCTTCCGCTACGCCAAAGACGCTGTCCAGCACGCCTGGCAGTATGCTTACGCCGCCCGCAAAAAGAAGAAGGGCGACCGTCGTGGTCTCTGGATCATCCGTCTGAACGCCGCCGTTCGCGCCCACGACATCACCTACAGCCGTTTCATCGAAGGCCTCCACGCCGCGAATATCCAGCTCGACCGCAAGGTCCTGTCCGATCTCGCCATCCGTGACGAAGTCGCCTTTGCCGGCATCGTCGCTCAGGTGAAGGACGCGTTGAAGACCAAGGCCGCCACCGCCGCTCAGGCGAAGGCTTAAGCTCTTAAAAACGCGAGCCTCCCTGGCTCGCTCCCAAGGGAAGGCGCGTTGCAAAACGTGTCTTCCTTCCAAGGACGGGCCTCCCACGAGGTGCCGTCCTTTTTTGTTTTCGTAAATCTGGAATCGCCCTCCTCCCCGCCGGTCAGTCTGATTCTCTTTTCTTCCATGCAAGACCTGCTCTCCGCCCTCCTCGCCAAAGCCGCCGCCGAACTCCCCGTCGTCGCCACGCGCCCCGACTTCGAAGCCGCCAAGGCCCGCTTCGTCGGCCCCAACGGCGAGCTCACCGCGCTCATGAAGCAGATGGGCTCCGTGCCCAAGGAGCAGAAGCCCGTCGTCGGCAAACTCGTCAACGAAGCCAAGACGCAACTCCAAGCACATCTCGACGCCGCGCTCGCCCGCATCGAAGCCGCCGAACTCGCCGCGCAACTCGGGCCGGCCGTCGATCCCACGCTCCCTTCTCCCGACCGCCTTCCCGGCACCAGCCACCCGCTCACCCTCGTCCGCGAGGAGATGACCCGCATCCTCCGCAAAGTCGGCTTCACCGTCGTCGAAGGCCCCGAGGTCGAGACCGAGTATTACTGCTTCGACGCGCTCAACACCCCGGCCGACCACCCCGCACGCGATGCCCAGGATACGTTCTACCTTCCTGAATCCGCCCGCTTCGGCAATGTCTCAAAGAAGAACCCCTCCGAGAAATACCTCCTCCGCACGCACACATCGTCCGTGCAGATCCGCACGATGCTCAAGGGCAAGCCGCCCATCCGCATCGTCTCGCCTGGCCGCGTGTATCGCCGCGATACCACCGACGCCACGCACTCCGCCAACTTCCACCAGCTCGAGTGCCTCTACGTGGACAAAAACGTCACCGTCCGCGACCTCAAGGCGCTCCTCGATTACATCTTCGCCTCGCTCCTTGGCAAAGAAACCAAGACCCGTTTCCGCCCGCACTATTTCGGTTACACCGAGCCCAGCTTCGAGGTCGATCTCTCCGCCAAGCACCTGCCAAAAGTGAACAAGGAATGGATCGAGATCGGTGGCTGCGGCATGGTCGATCCCGTTGTTTTCAAAGACGTCGGCTACGATCCCGAAGTCTGGAGCGGTTACGCCTTCGGCATGGGCCTCGAACGCCTCGCGATGCTCCTCTACGGCATCGATGACATCCGCTATTTCTACCAAAACGACGCCCGTTTCCTCCGCCAATTCGCCTGAGCATATCCCGTGAAAATTTCCCGCAACTGGCTCCAGTCCTACGTCGATCTCGCCGGCATCGCCGATGACGAGATTTCCCGCGCCATCACCTTCCTCGGATTCGAGGTTGAGCAGCTTATCCGCACCGGCGCGCCGAAACTCGAAAGCGTTTTCGTCGGCGAGGTGCTCACCCGCGACAAACACCCCAACGCCGACAAGCTCTCTGTCTGCACCGTGGATGTCGGCCCCGTCCAAGGTGTGAGGCGCATCGTCTGCGGCGCGCAAAACTACACCGTCGGCGACCGCGTGCCTGTCGCACTCGTCGGCGCGGTTCTTCCCGGCAACTTCGTCATCAAGGAATCCAAGATTCGCGGCGAAGCCTCCTCCGGCATGATGTGTTCCGCCAAGGAACTCGCCATCGCTGAAAACGCCGACGGCCTTCTCATCCTTGCCGACCGTCCCGCCACTGGCACGCCGATCAACGACGTGCTGCCGCCCGGCGACACCGTGTTCGACATCGAAATCACGCCCAACCGTCCCGACTGTCTCTCGCACATCGGCGTCGCCCGCGAACTCGCCGCGTGGTTCAAGAAAGACCTCGCCTATCCCGCCGTCAGCTTCACGCCTGCCTCCATCGCCGCCGACCCGTGCGCCGATCTGCTCAAGTCCGTCCGTGTTGAAGCGTCCGAAGACTGCCCGCTCTACACCGCGACCGTCGTCACAGGCGTCAAAGTCGGCCCGTCGCCCGATTGGATTCAGCAGCGCCTCAGCGCGGTCGGCCTTCGTCCGATCAACAACGTCGTTGATATCGGCAACTACGTGATGCTCGAATACGGCCAGCCCGTGCATGCTTTCGATTTTTGGAAGCTTGCCGGAGCCGAGATCATCGTCCGTCACGCTACCGAGGGCGAAAAGATCACCACGCTCGACAAAAAAGAACGCGTGCTCACCGCCGGCATGCTAGTGATTGCCGACGCGCAAAAGCCCGTCGTTATCGCCGGCCTCATGGGCTCCGACAACTCCGGTGTATCCGCCGACACCACCGACCTCGTCCTCGAAGTCGCCTATTTCAAACGCCAGTCCGTCCGTGCCACCGGCAAGCGCCTCGCGCTCTCTTCCGACTCCTCCTACCGCTACGAGCGCGGCGTTGATGTCCACTCGCTCGACGAGGCCGCCCACCGTTTCATCGATCTCATCATTGCCTACGCCGGCGGAAAAGTCGCCGGTCCCATCCACCGTGTCGGCGCCGACATTCCGTGGCAGCGCGAGATCACCGTCACGCCCGCCTACATCAACGAAAAGCTTGGCTTCGAGGTTCCCGCCGCCGATATGCTGGCGGCCTTCGCTTCGCTCGAGCTCACCGTCGTGCGCGAAGAGCCGACCGAAAATCGCGGTCCGGCCTGGACACTCTCCGTTCCCAGCTGGCGCGACGACCTCGACCGCCCCATCGATCTCGTCGAAGAAGTCGTGCGCCTCTACGGCACCGAAAAAATCCCCACGTCCGTCATCACTGCGCCCGGTCTCGTCGGCAACGATGATCCCATCGTGCTTTTCAATCGCACCGTGTCCGCTGCCTTCGTGGGGCAGGGCTTCAGCGAGTGCGTCAACTACACGCTCCGTCCCGCCAAGGAGCTCACCGCATGGGCACCGTCCACCGCCGTTGCCGACCTCGCGCTCGCCAATCCATTCGTCGAAGATCAGTCGCACCTGCGCCCCACGCTCGTCTCCGGCCTGCTCGAATCGCTAAAGCTAAACCAGTCGCGCGGCGTCGCCGTCTCGCACCTCTTCGAAACCGGTCGCGTATTCCTTGAGCGCAACGGACAGCTCTCCGAGTGCGTCGCCGCCGCCTTCATCATTGCCGACGAAACGGGTGAACGCACTTGGCGCACCCGTGAATCCGCCGATTTCTACACGGCCAAGCGTCAGACCGAGACCATTGCTTCCGCCGCCGGCATCGAACTCTCTCGCCAGCCCACTGCGCTCGTCGCCGTGCCCGCCCTTGGCTGGCAGGAAGGCCAAGCCGCGACTGCCGGTGACATTAAGCATGGCTGGACGTCCAGCTTCGGCCTTGTGAGCCTCGCGCATCTCAAGGCCCTTGGCATCACCGGCAAAGTTTATGCCGGGTTCTTCGCCATCGTCTCGGAGAAAATCACCGCCGACGCCGACCGCCGCAGTTACAAGCCTTTCAGCCTGCAACCCGCCGCGCTCCGCGATCTCGCGCTCATCGTTTCCGAATCTACGACGTCTGCCGAAGTCCAAAAGGTGCTCACCAAAGTCGCCCGTGCCGCCGTGGGCACGGCCTTCGCTCTAGAAGCGGTGAACGTTTTCGACGTTTACCAAGGCAAAGGTATGACCGAAGGCACCAAGAGCCTCGGCTTCTCGTTGGTGTTCCGCGCCTCTGATCGCACGCTCACTGACGACGAGGTCAACGCCGTCTTTACCAAGATCCAAGACGAACTGCTAAAGACGACCGATTACCAGATTCGGAAGTAAGCTGATTTGAACCACGGATAGCATAGAAGACGACGCGGTGATCGGCGCGACTTTCTCCGTGTTCCAAATCTTTGTATTTTCTGTGGGGGGGCTTGCCTGCATTTTCCCATGCAATATCTAAAAGACGGTCAGGACCCCTTCATATCCAACTAGATTTCAGTTTCACTTAGACGAAAGGAACGGGGGGCGCAACCCATCTGGATGATGCGCGGTTTTGTTGGGTAGGATTTTACTGCTTCAAGCACCTTGGTTTTGAAGTCAGGCTTGATCTTCGCACCGAGACGGATTTCCACGATAGAGTCAGGTGAGATTGGTAGCAGCCGCGTGTGGTCCTTGGGAAAGGGACCTACTGGAATCCGATATTCCTGCTCAAACTCCCACTCGGCACCTTTGCGACACGAAAGCTGGTCAGAAAGAAGAGATGGATCGTGATTGAGTGTGTTGAGGAGGTCGATGGGGGCATCGGGATCGGTATAGCTCACCTTGCGCGCGATGGTGAAAGGATGAAATGCGGTGGTATAGCTGATGCAGATGCCGCGATGGCTCTCTCCGTAGTAGGCCCACATGCGATTTGAGCGGGGGTCGCTCGTGGTGCAAATCAGGCCGCTGGCCATACGAAGGTCCTCAATTTTCCCCCTGAAATAAGCCAATTCAATATCGCCGATTGCACCGGACTCTTTCGCGGCTGAGGCGGCCGTCATGCCGAGCTGCACCTGAGCGTAGGTATTCAACCCGGTCCGAAGCTTTTCCACGTCGATGTCCAGAGGAGCGCGGTATTCGAAGGGATCGTTCATGTCATCTACTCCGGTGACGTGAATTTCTGGGGTGGCGAGTTCCTTGACCGTCCACTCTGAGGCACTGCGATATCGATATAGAATCGGAGGGGGATTGGCCTTGGCGATATTGCGTAATAAAATCTCTCTTTGGCGTGGGGACATGTCGCCAAAAATAGTCATGCGTTGGCGGGAGCGAAGGATTCGTTGAGGGCTGTAGTGTGATCTCGGCTTCGAACAATTTTAACCTGTTCGTCGATCCTTAGAACGGCACGTCTTCGCCCTGCACCGTCTCGCCGTCGGGCTCGGATAGGGGCGGACCATCTTCATCCGCAGCAGGCGCGTCAGGTGCGGCTCCTACTGGTTCGATTTTCCAAGCGTTGAGGTTCACGAAGTAGCTCTCCTTCCACTCGCGACCGCGCAGGTCGAAGGAGACTTTCACCTGTGCGCCCGGTTTCAGGGCGGCGACGAGCGCGACCTTATCCTTCACGCATTCAAACTTGATGTCCTGCGGGAAGCGGCCTGCTTCGATGGTCAGCACGAATTCGCGCTTATTAAAGCCGCTGCCGAAAGTTTGCTCTTCGAAGACTTTTTTAACCGTGCCGGTGATATCAAACATGTCCGCTACGATGAGGCATTAAGACCGCCGGGGGCCAGCCGCTTTTACCGTCACTTTGCAGAGGCATGTCTTGCGCTGTCTTACAGTTTAATCCGAATGTAGGAGCCATGTCCGTCCCCGAAGACCTCAACATCGACCGCATCGCGAACCTTGCACGTATCGCGCTCACGCCCGAAGAGAAAGCCAAGTTCTCCGTCCAGCTGGCCGACGTGCTGACCAACATCGAGAAACTCAAACAAGTCGATGTCACCGGCGTTGAACCGACCGCACATGCGTTTCCCGTTTACAACGTCTGGGCTGAAGACGTCGCCCAACCGGGTCTCTCCGTTGAGGATGCGCTCCGCAACGCACCCGCCAAGCGCGACAACATGATTGTCGTCCCCAAAATCGTCGAGTGAGCCACGCCATGTCCTCCGAACTCTTCAATAAACCCATCTCCGAACTCGCCGCGCTTCTCGAAGCGAAGACGATCACCTCGGTCGAACTCACCCAGGCCGTCATTGCCCGCACCCAGGCGGTCGATGAGCGCGTCAAGGCGTTCAACTCCTACGACACCGCCGACGCGCTCACGCAAGCCGCTGCGTCTGACGCCCGTCGCGCCGTCGGCCAATCTCTCGGTGCCCTCGATGGCATTCCCATCGGTATCAAAGACGTCATCGCCGTCACCGGCCAGCCGCTTACTGCATCATCCAAGATGCTGGCGAACTTTGTTTCGCCTTACGATGCGACCGTCACGCAAAAGCTGAAGAAGGCCGGCGCGGTGATCTGGGGTCGTCTCAATCTCGACGAATTCGCGATGGGTTCCTCCACGGAGAACTCGGCATTTCACACCACGCGCAATCCTTACAACCTAGACTGCGTCCCCGGTGGTTCCTCGGGCGGCAGCGCTGCCGCGCTCGCGGCCGGCGAAGCCATCGCCACGCTCGGCTCCGACACTGGCGGCTCCATCCGCCAGCCCGCCGC
>FJVV01000380.1_pt1 | contig 16508 bp, 19 predicted proteins | sample 1011911 | NCBI WGS metagenome assembly FJVV01 (sample SAMEA3912450, study PRJEB9761) | metagenome | biome: forest; material: soil | place: USA | collected 2011-06-22 | depth 0.1 m
AGTTGAGAGCTGAGAGTTGAGAGTCGGAAACGGAACCGAGGTCGAGGGTGTAGGCGATGACGCGTTCGATGCGTTTGACGTTGGCGAGGCCGCAGATGTGGGCGATGTCGGTGGCCTTGGAGGACCATGGTGAAATGGTGCCGGGGCGGGGGGCGACGACTTGAACGAGGCCGGTGACGGCGGCGGAGGCGCGGCGGGGACCGTAGGTGAGGAGTTTTCCGAGGACGTCGTTTTGGGCGGACGTGAGTTCACCGGAGAGTTCCGCGACATGGACGAAGTCGGCGGAGACGGCGCGGACGGGCAGGCCGGCGGCGACGAGATCGTTGAGGAGCTTGTTGAGACGGAATTCGGAGAGAGCGGGGGAGCCGCGGAGGATCAACATGGTCGGAAAATGGTCCTAATCTGAACAGGGCGGCTGGCTGATTGGCGATAGGGAAAACGGGTGACTTTGACTCACCTGCTGGTGTGGGGCGGATCGAACACAGAAGGGTTTAACCACTAATGGGTTTCCTCAATGGAGGAAACCTACGAAGTGCCCTGCGGCTCATCGCCTGCGGATTGGTTGAGGGGCCTGCTAATCGCAGACTGGATTGATTCCCGGATTGAGCTGGGCGGGATGGGAAGCATCGTGAGTGGTTCATGACGCCCTTGGATTTTAGGAATACCAACAGCTTATGGTGCAGCGTGCTCGTGGAAACGCTCGTGCGCAGCGGGGTGACCCAGGCGGTGATCTCGCCGGGGTCGCGTTCGACGCCGCTAACGATGGCGTTTGCCCGGCATCCGCAGATCGAGGCGATACCGGTGCTGGATGAGCGTTCGGCGGGTTTTTTCGCGCTGGGGCTGGCGAAGCAACAGGGGCGTCCGACGGTGCTCGTGTGCACGAGCGGGACGGCGGGGGCCAACTACTTTCCGGCGGTGATCGAAGCGCAAGAGAGCGGCGTGCCCCTGATCGTGATCACGGCGGACCGTCCGCCGGAGATGCGCGACTGTTCTTCGGGGCAGACTATCGATCAGCAGAAGCTTTTTGGCGGGCATGTGAACTGGTATCACGAATTTGCGGTGCCGGAACCGCGGATGGAGTTGCTGCGCTACCTGCGGCAGACGACGGTGCAGGCGTTTGATCGTGCGCTTGGGCCGACGTCGGGGCCGGTGCATCTTAATGCTCCTTTTCGCGATCCGTTGCCGCCCATTGAGGACAAGACGGCCGCAGGGTTGAAGGATGAGGATTGGAAATTATTTTTTGGAATGACGGTCGTGGCGCCGATCAAAACATTGCCGGTGAGCCTTGTGCCGGTGGCGGCGCGTGGATTGATCATCGCCGGACCGGCGCAGCCGACCGATCCGCGCCGGTGGAGCGAGGCCGTGTGGACTCTGGCGAAACATCATGGCTGGCCGGTGCTGGCGGACGCACTCAATCCGCTGCGGGCGCACGCTTCGGCCGGAGCGACGCCAGTGACGGCCTACGATGCCATTCTGCGTTCGTCTGCGATGGCTAGGAAGCTGAAGCCGGAGTTCGTCATGTGCATCGAAAACTGGCCGACGAGCAAGGTGCTGCGCGAGTGGCTGACCGAGTTGAACGTGCCGACGATGTTGCTCACGGCCTCGGAGCAGAACCACGATCCGCTGCATGGACGGACGTGGCATTTCCGTCATGGCATCGAGGAGGTTTCGATGAGCTCGACGCAGACGTTTCCCGATGCGGGTGCAGAGGCTTATGAGACGGCGTGGAGGCAGGCCGAGGCGGAGGCGCGCGGACTGATCGATGTGGCGCTGGCGGATGACGCGGCGTTTGAAGGCGGCGTGGTTTGGAAACTATCACGCCATCTGCCACTTGAGACGCCGCTCTTCATTGCGAACAGCATGCCGGTGCGTGACGCGGAATATTTCTGGCCGATGTCGGACCGGCGCATTCGCGTTCTGGTGAACCGCGGAGCCAACGGCATCGACGGCACGCTCTCGACGGCGCTTGGAGTGGCGCATGGCAACAAGCCCGCCGTGCTGCTTACGGGCGATCTCGCGTTGCTGCACGACACGAATGGCTTTCTGTCGGCGCAGCATCTGCGCGGCTCGCTCACCATTGTGCTCATCAACAACAATGGCGGCGGCATCTTCGATCACCTGCCGGTGGCGAAGTTTGATCCGCCGTTCGAGAAGTTTTGGGCTACGCCGCAAGACGTGGACTTCTCAAAACTCTGCGCGGCTTACGATGTTTTGCATACGGTCGTGCAAGGTGGGGAGCAGCTTATCGAATTGATTTCGACGTTGCCGGAGTCCGGCGTGCGCGTGATCGAGGTCGTCACCGACCGGAAGCGCGATGCGGCGTTTCGGAAGAAGCTGTTTGCCGACGTCGCGGCGGTGCTGAAGTGAGGAGCGTTTCGCTTACAACTGCACAGGCAGGCCGATCTCGATGATCTGCGTCGGAAGAATCGTGTAATAATCCTTCACGGGGCGGGCGTTGCGGCTGAGGAAACCATAGAGCGCCTTCTGCCATTGGAACATCTTGGCGTTGCCGCCGGTGATGATCATTTCGCGGTTGAAATAGTAGGTGGTGCCATGCGTGTTCACATTCACGCCCTGCGCCTGGATGCGCTCGACGATGCGGCTCACGTTGGGCGACTCCATGTAGCCGTAGCGACCGATCGCGCGCCACACGCCTTCGCCGAGCGATTCGAGGCTCATGCGCTCCTCTTCGTCGATGGACGGCACTTCTTCGGTGATGATCGTAAGGAGCACGACGGTTTTTTGAAGGCACTTGTTGGCCTTCAGGTGATGCAGGAGGGCGAGCGGGGTGCCTTTGGGAATGCCAACCATGAAGACGGCGCTGCCGGGCACGCGCACGATGGATTTGCTCTTGGCGATGCTGGACAACTCCAGCTCGGCCACGGCGCTGTTGTAGATCTTTTCCTGGATTTCGAAGCGTCCGCTTCGCCACGTGTGCATGATGGCCAGCACGGCGGCCGCCATGCTCAGGGGCAGCCAGCCGCCATCCTCGAATTTGTGAAGGTTGGCGCCCAGCAGGGTGAGGTCCACCACCATGAAGAGCGCGCAGAGGCCGACTGCTTTCGTCAGCGTCCACTGCCAGCGGTTGCGGGCGACCAGGTAGAACGCGTAGGTGGTCACGGCCATCGTGCCGGTGACGGCGATGCCGTAGGCGGAGGCGAGGGCGTCGGAGGATTTGAAGCTGATGACGATCCAGATGCAGCCGACGGCGAGCACCCAATTGACGAGGGGAATGTAGATCTGGCCCTGCTGGTCGGCGTTGGTGTGGAGAATCTTCAGGCGAGGGAAGTAGCCGAGCTGGATGGCCTGGCGTGTGAGCGAGAACGTGCCGGAGATGAGCGCCTGGCTGGCGATGATCGCTGCGAAGATCGAGAGGATCACGAGGGCGAGTTGCGGCGGACCGGCGGGAGCGAGGGCAAAGAAGGGATTGAACCCTTCGACGGCGGCCTCGGCGGGATGATCAAGCGTGTAGGCGCCTTGGCCGAAATAGTTGAGAAGCAGTCCGGGACAGGCGAAGCCATACCAGGCGAGGGCGATGTGTCTGCGGCCGAAATGCCCCATGTCGGCATAGAGCGCCTCCGCTCCGGTGACGGTCAGCACGATGGCCCCGAGCATGGCGGTGATGGACGCCGGATGCTCGGCGAGCAGACGGTAACCGTAAAGGGGGTTCAGCGCCTGCAGCACGTTCGGGTGGTAGTAGATGTGCCATGCACCCAGTGCTCCCAGCGTGGTGAACCACAGCAGCATCACCGGTCCGAAAATACTTCCGATGAGCTGGGTGCCCTTTTTCTGGAGGAAGAAGAGACCTCCCAGAATCACGACCGACATGATGACGATGGTATGCTGTTGCAGGTTGGGATTGAAGCTCTTGAAGCCCTCGGCCGCGCCGAGCACGGAGATCGCGGGGGTGATCACGCCGTCGCCATACAACAAGGCGGCGCCGAACAGAATGAGCACGGCGCTGAAGCCCAGCCCGCGCCGGTCGGTCTTGCGGTCGTGTCCCAGCGCCAGCAGGGCGAAGATGCCGCCTTCGCCGCGGTTGTCGGCCTTGGTGATGTAGCGTAGGTATTTGAAGCTCACGATAAACGTGAGCACCCAAAACATCAGCGAAAGGATGCCCAGCACGCCCGCCTCCCGGTTGCCCGCCGGCATATGGGCCAGGCACTCGCGCATCGTATAAAGCGGGCTGGTGCCGATGTCGCCGAAGACCACGCCGAGGGCGCCCAAGCAGAGCCCGGCCTTGATGGCTTTATTCGGAACAGAGGCGGACGTGGCTTCCATGCGTATAGGGCAGTCTCATCAACACCGGCCAGCATCCAAGCAGTTTTTCGCCTTCTGTAAAAATGGGTTGCAAGTGCGCTGCGCGTTGACCTCGGGCTCTTGGTCCGCACTTTGGGCGTTCATCATGAGCCTACCCGCCTGGAAGGTCGTCAAGACCTACACCGACATCCTTTACCACAAGACCGACGGCATCGCGAAGGTCACCATCAACCGCCCCGAGAAGCGCAACGCGTTCCGGCCCGAGACCGTGATGGAACTCTACGACGCCTTCATTGACGCCCGCGAAGATCCCTCGATTGGCGTTGTGCTGCTCACCGGCGCAGGCCCGCACACCGATGGCAAATATGCCTTCTGCGCGGGCGGCGACCAGAGCGTGCGCGGCCATGCCGGCTACGTCGGCGGTGACGGCGTGCCACGTCTCAACGTGCTCGACCTGCAAAAACTCATCCGCTCGATGCCCAAGGTCGTGATCGCGCTCGTGGCCGGCTATGCCATCGGCGGCGGCCATGTGCTTCACCTCGTGTGCGACCTCACCATCGCGGCGGACAACGGCATCTTCGGTCAAGTCGGCCCCAAGATGGGCAGCTTCGACGGCGGCTTTGGCTCCAGTTATCTCGCCCGCATCGTCGGCCAGAAGAAGGCCCGCGAAATCTGGTATCTCTGCCGTCAGTATGACGCAAAACAGGCGCTTGAAATGGGCCTTGTGAACACCGTGGTGCCCATCGCCGAACTTGAAGCCGAGGGCGTGAAGTGGGGCCGCGAGATCATGGGGCACAGCCCGCTCGCCATCCGTTGTCTTAAGAGTGCGTTCAACGCCGATGTGGACGGCCAGTCAGGCATCCAGGAACTCGCCGGTAACGCCACGCTGCTCTATTATATGAGCGACGAGGCCAAGGAGTTTCACGGCGCCCAGCGCGAGAAGCGCAAGCCCGACGCGCGCAAGTTTCCCTGGCTGCCCTAAGCGGACGACATCAGCCGGCCGGGCCAGCTTAGTTGTCCATCACGTCGTCGCCCACCGTGGGGCGGGGACGCGAAGTGACGGGAATATCCGGCGGCGCGGTCAACGCCTCTCGCACGGTCGCGCGGCGGCGGCTGTAATAAAGAGCGAGCCCGCCCTGATAGATGAGAGTGACGACCAGCACGGTCGCATACGTTGCGTAAAACGTCAGGCTCACCAAACGGTTGATTTCCGCCGTGCTGAGGCCGACCTGATCGATCATCTCCTTCATGTCGGGCGTCATGTTGCCCATGGCCGTTTGCGGATCGAAGCTGAAAAGCTTTCCGAGCGCATAGGCCCAGATGCTGCCCAGCACGATGAGCTGGGCGCGGATGAGCAGGGTCATGCCACCGTCGGCGTCGTGTTGCTGTAATCGACGGAGGCCGCGGATTTCAACCACGCCGCCCGCCGCCACGATGAGGCCGACGATGCAGCCGACCAGATCACCAAAAGCCAGCGAGACCAGCGCGCACAAACCCGCGAAAACCGCGATGCTCCAGCCGTCGAGCCGGGCAATGCGCATCACGCGATGTAGAATTTCTTTTGGGGTGCGTTTGGCCATGGTCGGGAGGATTGTTTGGGGCTTAAAAAATGAACCGGGCGTAAAGGTAGCCGATGAATTCGTCGGTCACGACACGAAATCCCTGGCTTGAACGCCACCAATGCTGCGCGTCGTAGCTGCGATCCGGCACGGAGATGACGCCGATTTTCACGTCCGGTCCGAAGACCTTGTTGAACAGCAACCGCGAGCGGCGGGCGTGCGCGCCGAGGGTAACGAGGTTGATCTTCGCCGGCATTGGACCGTGCGCCTTTAACCAATCGCGAAGCGCAAGCGCCGAGGTGAAGGTGCGGTCCCGGTAAACATCAGCCGCAGACACGGCTTGAGGTGATGGGGTGTTTGCGCCGAGCTTGGCCAGCGTGGCGGCACCCAGCTCGGCGTAGGTTCCGTAATTGGAGAGTGGTGCGCCACGCTCGAGGGCCCCCCCGGTGACAACCAGCATGACGTAAGGCGTGCGTTGCGTTTCCAAGATTACTTCCTTCATGCCGTAGTCCGGCATCCATCCCTCCACCACGAGCATGCTGCCCGATACGGGGGCCGTCACTGCGAGAAAGGGCTGAACCCGTCGCACGCCAGTTGCGACCAGGGTCAATGTGATCAACGCGGCCAGCAGCCAGCCGCGCCAAGTGGGGCAAAGGCATGTGCGCCGCTGCAGGAAACCAAAAAACGGAGGACGATCATTTGGCATCGTCCATCGTTGAGACACATAGCATCGCCCGCGTCGAGGCCGACTTGCCTTCTCGACACCGGCGTGGCCGCGCCCACTCTTCAGGGACCATGCCCACGATTTACGAAATCCTCCGCGCCGACATCATCACCGCCGTCAAGGCCCGCGACTCCGCCCTCGCGACCATCCTGCGCACCAACGACGGTGCCATCCAGCGTTCCGCGATGGACCTCAACAAGCCCATCGACGACGAGCTGGTGACCGCGACGCTCCGCAAGGCCGTTAAAAATCTCAGCGCGGCCAACATCGAATTTGAAAAAGGCGCCCGTCCCGACCTGATTGAGGCCAACCTCAAGGAAATCGCCATTCTGGAGAAATACCTGCCGAAGGGGCTCGATGCGGCGAAGCTCGAGGCTCTCGTGATCGAGACCATCGCGGCGACCGGCGCGCAGTCGAAAAAAGAAATGGGCAAGGTCATCGGCGCTCTCAAGCAGCACCCTCAGGCTTCGCTCATCGACTTCGGCGCGGTCAGCAAGCTCATCCAGGCCAAGCTGCCCTGAGCGATAATGCGACCGGACGCGTTTACTTCGCCGATTTCAACAACTGGCCGACCAGTTGGCTGACCACGACGTCAATCTCCGTGCTCAGCGCGACGTTCTTTTGGTAAAACGCGGAGGCGAAAGGATGGACCGCTTGCGGGTCCTGCACGGAGATTTGCAGGTGGATCAGGTGGGATGAAAAATCCCATGCCCAGCGATCGTCGTAGGTGACGACGGCCTGAGCCGAGTCTGGCATCATGGTGAAAGGTCCGTTCTCGGCCTGAAATCCGCGGGCTTGCAGCGCTCGCACGATGCTCTCGTCGATGGCGTGGTTGTCGTTGAGGTTGCTCAACACGAAGAAATGCCTGACGCCGGCGAGGTGGCGGCCCTTGTCCACGTTGGTGCTGACGGCTGTGCAGCCGGCGAGCAGCAGTGCCATGAGAAACAGGAGCGAGACGGCGGATTTCATCAAAGCCCCAGACACGGAGGAAACCGGATGCGGTGCAATCCTTGGATGATATTTATAGCGCAAGGGCGGGAAGGTCGCACGGATTCCCTTCCCATGTCGCCCGGATGCCACCAACCTCTGCAGAACCATGGCTCAGATCGGAAAACGCAACCAGCTCACCGTCCTCAAAGAGGCCCCTCCCGGCTTTTACCTTGATGCAGGCGAACACGGGGAATTGCTGCTGCCCGGACAATATATTCCGGACGGTGCCAAGGTCGGCGATGCACTTGATGTGTTTGTCTACCGCGATTCCGAGGACCGGCTGGTTGCGACGACCGAGATCCCCCATGTGATGGTCGGCGAATTCGCCTATCTCCGCGTCGTGAGCGTCAACCCGAAGGTCGGCGTGTTTCTCGACTGGGGGCTTGCCAAGGATTTGCTCCTGCCTATTCGCGAACAGAAGGACCGGCTCGCCTATGGCGACTGGGTGGTCGTCTACGTTTACATCGATGCAAAGACCGACCGCATCGTGGCCAGCACGCGCATCAATCGTCACCTCAATCTCGTGCCGCCAGCCTACGCCGAAGGTCAGCCGGTCAACTTGCTCATCACCGGTCCGACGCCGCTCGGCTACAACGCCATCATCGAAAACGCCCACCGCGGCCTTCTTTATAACAACGATCTCTCCGCCCCGCTCGCCATCGGCGAGCGCATCGACGGCTTCGTGCGCGAGGTTCGTGAGGACGGGAAGATCGATCTCAGCCTCGACCGCGCCGGCTACCAGCGCGTCGCTCCGCTTACCGGAGAAATTCTCGAAGCCCTGAAGGCCGCCGGCGGACGTCTGCCGTTTCACGACGACAGTTCGCCGGAGGAAATCCGTGCGGCGTTTGGCATGAGCAAGAAGGCGTTCAAGCAGGCCATCGGCGCGCTCTTCAAGCAGCGCGCCATCGTCATCACCGCGCACGGCATCCGCCTCGCGAACACGCCGCCGCAGTCTTAATAAAGCCAACGATCTCTCCCTAAAACATCTTTTCTCCCATGAGCGCTCCTTCCGCCCGTATCGTGATCATCAAAGCCCAGCCCATCGAGCTGTGCCAGTTGCTGAAATTCAGCGGACTGGCCGAGACCGGCGGCGCGGCGAAACATCTGATCAGCGAGGGCCAGGTGCTGCTCAACGGCATCGTCGAAACCCAGAAGCGCAAAAAAATCATGGGTGGCGACAAGGTGACTTTCGGAGAAGAGACGATCGTGGTGCAGGTCGACTGACCTGAATCATTTTATGGCAACCAACGGACTGCAGATCGAAAAACTCGTCTCCGGCAACGGCGCATCCCCGCGCAAGGGCCAGCTCGTGACGGTCCACTACACCGGCTGGTTCACCACCGGCGAAAAATTCGACAGCTCGGTGGACCGTGACGAGCCGTTCGCCTTCGTGCTTGGCGCGCGCCAGGTCATTGCCGGCTGGGATATGGGCGTGGCTACGATGAAGGTTGGCGACAGGGTTAAGCTCACCCTGCCGCCTGAGCTCGCCTACGGAGCCGCCGGCTATCCGGGTGCGATTCCGCCCGACTCGACGCTCGTGTTCGAGGTCGAGTTGCTCGGCGTCGGCTGATCCTCCGCCGTTCGGAAAAAACGACTGCGGCGTTCGCCGCTGCGGCCGTGGGCTGCGGTGCGTTCGCCGGGCGCGCTGTAGGCGTGGCGGCGATAGCCTGGCCGGGCCGGATCGCGGGCGCATTTGATCTGGAAATCCTGCATGCGTGCGAAGAGCGCGAGCAGTTGCTCCGGCAGCGGATAGCGGTCGAGCCTGCTGCGTTCCATCGCGAGCAGCAACTCGTGCGTAGCTTCCAAGGTCGAGAGACAGCCATCCTGCGGTTGTTGTTTGATCACGTAGCGGCTCGGGGCCGAGGGCGTGAACATGATGCGCGGCAGGCGTTGCAGGCTCGGGCTGAGCCGGAGCATTTTGCGCGCGCAGGCCCACGTGGCATCGAGCAGGAAAACCACCAGCGTGCGTCCGCCGAGCTCATCCGCGCTCAGGTCGCCGTTGGAGAGATTGCGCGCGGTTTCCCCGGGGTAGAGGAGGACGGCTAAATTGCGCGGATCGTGGATCAGCGCCTGCACGTCCTCGTGGTCGTCAAAGCCTACTCCCATGTGGATTTCGCTGTGTTTCAGGCAGAGGTGGGTGAGTCGCCCGGTGCCGGCCTTCTCCTGTTTGAATTCCTTCGGGTGCATGAGAAACACGAAGCGCGTGCGTGTCTCCATCGGCGTGATGGACGGGCACCAGCACAGTGGCTTGGGCCAGAAACAACGGTAGCACGTCTCGCGACTCATGGGCGGAAATCGCCGAAGTGGCCGGAATTACTTCGAGGCCAGCGCGGCCTCGACCGCCGCGATCAACTCGGGTGATTCGGGGGTGACCTTGGAGTCGAAGCGATGGAGGATATTTCCGTCCCGGCCGATCAGGAATTTGTTGAAATTCCAGCCGATCTTGCCGGGAAACGGCGAGTCCTTGCCCGTGAGCAAGGCGTAGAGCGGATGCTGGTTCTCGCCGTTGACCTCGATCTTGTCGAACATCGGGAAGGTCACATGAAACTTCGACGAACAAAAGGTTTTGATCTGCTCGTTGGTGCCGGATTCCTGATGGCCGAACTGGTTGCAGGGGAAGCCCAGCACGAGCAGACCCTGCGGCTGGTATTTCCAAAAAATGGATTCCAGCCCCGTGTATTGTTTGGTGAAGCCACAGGCGGAGGCCACGTTGACGATCAGCAAAACCTTGCCTCGGTAGGGGGCGAGCGTGGTTTCCTTGCCGTCGATGTCCTTGAGCGGAATTTCGAAAAGCGAACCGGCCTTGGAAGTGGTGGAGAAGACGCCGGCGAGCAACACGGCGAACAGGGGGAGCAATTTCATGGGCCAAGTGAACGCGGGGGCGTCGGCGTTTGTCAAACAGCCGGGCGACTGCCTCCGTCGGGTATTACCTCGGGCAACACACCGGCTTCGAGAAAGGTCGTTTTGATCAAGGTCCGGAGGCGGGTCGTGGATATTCTCATGCAAAACCGCCAGCGCAGTATCCCGCGATTGTAGGGATGGTCGCGGAATCGCTCCGCTTCGACCGCAAAGGCTCTGAGACGGGTAAGATGGGCGACAGCCTTGATCAGATCGTGGTCGGCGGTGAAGTGATTCCGGTTCACCATCACAAAGAACCATACAAAGGGGCGGACTCGCCGATAAAGCACCCGCTTGAAGACCTCCGATTCATACTGCTCCAACGGGATCTGGTGCTGGGCGCAGAAATAGTCGGCGAAAGTAGTGGGCGGAGGCATAGTGAAATTACAGGAATGTCCGGCGTAGACCGACTTCACTAGGTGAAGGTTGCATGAATTTCCAACGTTGATTTGCCGGAATCAAAATAGGATTTCCGGCAAACTTGATGGGGGCGGGGATAAATGGATGCTGAGTGGCGTTGCACGGTGGACTCATCTTGCATGAATCGGGCGGGCGGGCTCTTCTGCGCACACGTGCCCATGGCTTCGTTTTTACCATCTCCCGAGACGTGCGAGAAGCTGGCGCAGATTTCGCCCCGCTTCGGCGGTTCGATGAAAGTGATGCCCGGCGATTCGGAGGTCGTTTATTCGCTGCCGGTGCACGCGAGCGGCGAGATACGGGATTTTTTGCGGCCTTTCACCTCCGTTAAAATTGCCCCCGGGTTTCTGACGCGTCTTCCCGGCGGGAGAGTCTTCGGCTCGGGCAACGTGCTTTCTCCGGACGGGCGTTCTATCGCGCGCGACGTATCTCCGGATTTTGGAAAATCGTTTTCCGATCACTGGCTTCTTACTTTCAGGAAAATCCGTCCGCCCGTCGCGTTGGAGGGAGCGGTCGCCGTGATCGCGACGACTCTGGGCGCGGGTTACAGTCACTGGCTGCTTGAGGAGCTGCCCCGCCTGCTCCTGCTCGCGCCGAACTCGGTTTCCACGATCATCGCGCACGGAGTCTCTGCTTTCAGTCGGGAGGCGCTTCGTCTGCATGGTTTCTCAGGGCGGGTAATCGAGCCCGGAAGAGGGACTCACTTTGCCTGTGAACAACTAGTCATACCCGGCTTGCCGGGTGAGCCGGGACAGCCCACGTCCTGCGTGTCCCGCCTGCTGTCGGAGTTCACCGTGCCGTTGCATGCACCGTCTTCCGATTTTGGCGAACGCCTCTATGTCTCCCGTGGAAAAGCCCGCCGGCGCCGGGTGTCCAACGAGGACGCCTTGTGGCCTCAGCTTGAATCGCGGGGCTTTACGCGGGTGTATCTGGAAGACCTTACTTGGAAAGAACAGATCAACGCGTTCCGGCATGCGAAGGTCATCGCGGCACCCCACGGAGCCGGGCTGGCCAATCTGGTTTTTTGCGGGCCGGAGACGCGCGTGGTCGAATTTTTTCACCGCGCCTATGTGAATCCGTGTTTTTGGCGGCTCGCGGCGCTGCAGGGGTTGGATTACCGGCCGGTGGTGGACGCGTTGTCAGGGCCTTTGGCCTGTGATGTGCGCTCCGGGCGGCTGGATATCGAGGCGCCCGTGGAAACTATTTTGAATGCAATTAACTAGAGAGTAATAGGTTGAGGGCTTCTATAAAAGTTTTTAAAGAAAAGATTACTTGGCTGGTTGACGTTGGCCTGACCGATGCTATTACTTCTCCCGTTCCCGCCTAGCGGGGACATTTTGGGGTAACCTAGAAAGCAAATGGCCGGTCGCTTAGGGGTAGGCGACCGGCCAACTTATTTTACAAGTCCAGCGGTTGCGCGGACCTTGCCAGCAGACCTTCTGCCACCATCGTCGGCCCGCATCGCCCATGAAACCCCACCATAACTTGGCTGAAACCCGCACGCCCGATGGGGCCCGTCTCTCGCTGCACGAACACGATGGTAGTTTTTGCATTCGGCTCAACGGCCAGGACCTCATGCACTCGGTCACGAACACGTCGGAGATTTTACTCGGGGATTTGGCGGAGGCCCATCTCACCGGCGGCAAACCTGCGCGCGTGCTGATCGGCGGGCTGGGACTGGGCTATACATTGAAAGCCGTGCTCGCGAAGGCCAGGCCGCACGCCGTGGTCGAGGTCGCGGAATTGATGCCCGAGGTGGTGGAGTGGAACCGCACTTTTATGTCCGGGCTCAATGGCCGGCTGCTTGACGATCCGCGCGTTGTCGTGCGCGTGGGAGATGTGGTTGATGTGATCGCCCGCGCGCGTCCCGGCAGCTACGACGCGCTCCTGCTCGACGTGGACAACGGTCCCATCCCGATGGTGCGTGCTGGCAACGTCCGCCTCTACGGAGACCGCGGTTTGCAGGCGCTCAAGGCCGCGCTGAAACCCGGTGGGCGGCTTGCCATCTGGTCGGCCGCGCCCGACCGCTCCTTCGAGGCTCGTTTGCGCGCCGCTGGTTTCACGGCTTCGGCCGTGCCGGCGCGTCTGTATGCTACCGCGAAGCGCAGCGCCTATATGATTTACGTCGGCGACAAGCCGGCGGCGCCCGACGCCCGTCCATCCGCCGGCCGCAAGCAGGGAGCGTGATTATTTCTCGTCCTCGATCAATGAGCGGGCGGCTTCCACGCTGATGGCGGCGATCTTTTTGGTGCCGAGGTTGGTTTTTACCGCGTAGAGGTTTGTGTTTCCGACGGCGCGAAGGAGGGTGATCGTCAGGACGACCTCCTTGACGGTGGCGGCGGGGGCGGCCTCGCCTTTGGGAGACATGCTCTGCTCGATGACAAGCGCACCGCCCTTGGCGGCATCGGTTTGCAGGTCAAACTCGGGCAGCTCCAACCACGAGTTGATGATATGGAAGGTGCCCTTCCGGGTTTCCTTGTTCCAAGTGTAGCCGTTGATGACGATCTGGTGACCGACGCTGCCTCCGCCCCACGGATGGGCGGCGATGAAACCCGGTGGCAGGGCCTGCCAGATTTCGCGGGGGAAGGAGGCGAGAATGGGGCGGCCTTTGCGCAGCTCTCCCCGGGCCCATTCAAAAGGGTCTTCAACCTGGGCCGGCAGGTCGTGAACACTGGGAGCGGGCGTGAAACTCGTGATCAGGTTGGAAAGGCCTTGATGATAGCGCGGGTCTTTCCATGGGTTGTCCTGATCGGCACCGTTGGTGATTTTGTAGATCGCGGGAGTGTCAACATAGTAGCCGGCGATATCCAGCCAGTGCACGCGTCCGTAGAGCATGCAGGTGCCGCCGATCTGGTCACGGGAGACGTTGGGCGGGCAGAGCTGGACGGTTTCCTGCGGACCGACAACCGCCGAGGTCACGATGGTTTGCTTGGCGACGACGGCTGCCTTGGCGACCGTGACGACAGTGACGACCGAGTTACCGCGGGCCACCGGCTTCTCGACGCTGAGGTTGGTGAGCCACGCGCGGTCCTCCTCATTCAACGAGGCGAGCGGCAGCATGGAGCGGGTTCCATCGGCAAACACCACCACGGCGTAGCTTTTGTCGATGCGGGCCTTGACCGCGCCCTGGAGGCTGGAGGAAACGGCGCGGGCGTCTGCGCTAATGACAATTAGAAGCGCGGTCAGGCCAAGGATGCGGATCATGGTGCTCCGACTAATCATGAAAGACGTCGGCAGGTCAGGCTGAAAATTCGGAACCTCTCGCTTCCGAGAATCGGGCGACTCCAGGTATTAGTGCGGTTTACGGCGGTATTAGGGCCTGAAGCTTTTCGTGGCATTTTTGGTGTCAAATGGGTAAACAATCCCGAGGGCGACGACTTGGTCCCTTATTTGCTATTGAAGCGAAAAGGCGGGGGCCAACAGTGCCCTCACGCCTTACAATTATCCGAAACCATTTTAGCCATGAAAAAGAACACGATCAAAGCTGCCAGGTCATCCACATCGGCCCCCAAGGCCGCGGCAAAGAAAACCGTTAAGAAACCCGCCGCTCCGCGCAAAAAAGCCACGCCTGCGCCCGCCGTGAAGGCGGGTCCGGCCAAGTCGGTTGTCACGGTCATCACGGCGACCGTTGATATCGGGTTTGGCAATGCGCTTTACATTCGTGGCGAAGGCGCCGGTCTGAGCTGGGATTCCGGAGCTCTGATGGAGTGCAGTTCAAAGGGAGACAGCTGGAGCATCACGCTGCCCGAAACCTCGAAGCCGATCATCTACAAATTTCTCATCAACGATCTCACGTGGTCCGCCGGTGCTGACTGTCTGGCTGAATCCGGCAAAAAAACGGCGATCAAGCCGACATTCTGAGGTTGCTCACACGACCACCGGTCGCGGTGCCAGCACGGGACCGTCGGGATTGAGGGCGCGCAGTTTTTGCTCCAGTTGTTCCAAGCTGAAGCTTTCGGAGGCGATCTCCTCGCTCGTGACCACATCGTAGGCCACCCTTATCTTGGAAAACGGATGGGGCAGGTAAAACCGGTCCCAGCTTTTGATCTGCCAAGCTGCTTCGTAGGCGCTGCCCAGCAGCACGATGGGCGAGCCGGTGCGGCGGGCGATCACCACCCCGCCTGGTTTGAATTGATACATCGGGCCGCGCGGTCCGTCCGGCGTGATGCCGATGTCGTGCCCGGCCCGCAGAACTTCGACCAGACCGAGGGCAGCTTCGCGGCCCCGCTTATGGCTGGATCCCCGCACCGATTGGATTCCTGACAAAGAAAAGAACGCCTCCAGCCAGGCTCCGTCGCGGCTGGTGCTGACCAGGCCATAGACGGCCCGGTGCCGCCGGTGCCGCCGGAACATCTCGGCGGCGGTGAAAAGCCGGTTATGCCACAGCACGAAGATCACGGATTTTGGGATATCGCCCAGTTGATGTCGGCTGAGGGCGGAAAACTCTATTTTCAAGGTCAATGTCCACGCCCGCAGTAACATGCCGGCAGGCCAGAGCGCCAGATAGCGCCAGCCACGCAGGGCGTGAACCACGATTTTACGTGAAGAGGAGGACATGGGGAGGAAAGTTGGTGCGAATAAAATGGTTTCGCCAAGCAAAAGACCGGTTTTTGAAAACCGAGCCTTAAAAACCGGGGAGGGGGTAGGGCGGGACCGCTGGGCCGTCCGGTCCGGAGGTGGGAGGAAGCGGTGCTCGCGCCTTTGCTGAAACACCAGTCGCGGCGGGTCCCGCCCCTACCTTGAAATCCAAGGGACGTGCGTGGAAGGACGTAAAAAGGCCCCAATCTTGCGATTGAGGCCCTTAAAACTGGCGGGATGAACGGGACTCGAACCCGCGACCTTCTGCGTGACAGGCAGACGCTCTAACCAGCTGAGCTATCACCCCGGAAATGAGGAAAGAGGGCGAACGTAGAATCCGCGGACTCACTGTCAAGCGTCGTTTCGACGCAAATCCACGCGATTTTTTGTCAGGCCAACCGAACGGGCGTGCAGCCATCCAACACGCGCTGCCAAACATCCGTTTCGCCTTTCAATCCGAGGGTGGTGAGCGCGGCGGCGATTTCGGATTCTGAAGGTTCGATGATCGCGTGTTTGGGATCGGCCGGCAGCATCGGCAGAAGGCGGCGGGTGATCGCCCAGCAAGCCCAGGCTCGGGCGCGCCGCAGTTCGCGGCGCGGCTCGTTCATCCGGTCGGCGTAATGTTGAAAATGCACGCGTGGGTTGCCGATGAAAACGCCTTCAGGGGTATGCGTGAGAAACCACGCCATCGCGGCGTAGGGAACGGGGCAGAGCGTGAGAATAGGTTCATCGCCGCGCAGGTCGGCGCCCATTGCGCGGTCAAGGCACAGGATGGCGCGGGCGGCGTAGCCGTGTTGCCAGAGGTAGTGGCCGTATTCGAGGGCGGTGTGGTAGAAACCGGCGCCGCGATCCTCGCCATGCGCGTCAAACACCCGCCAGTCCATCTGGGGACGGGGCGCGGGCAGGTGGGGGCAGGGCGGCAGAGGGATGCTCATCGGGTTGCGTTGCTGACGTCTCCAGCGGGATGGGTCAATCTTCGGAGCCGCCTTTGCCCTTGTCGGAGCCGGTCCGCGCCGCTAACGCTCGGGGCGTCCTGCAAGGGCGCCCGTAGCTCAGCTGGATAGAGCACCTGCCTTCTAAGC
>FJVV01000709.1_pt1 | contig 15978 bp, 8 predicted proteins | sample 1011911 | NCBI WGS metagenome assembly FJVV01 (sample SAMEA3912450, study PRJEB9761) | metagenome | biome: forest; material: soil | place: USA | collected 2011-06-22 | depth 0.1 m
GTGTCGCCGCTGGGCGCGGGCGTGGGAGGGGGAACGGTGTTGTTCACATTGACGGATACCGGGGTCGAGGTGGTCTGATTTCCGGCGAGGTCGCGGGCGATGGCGGTGAGGACATGGAGGCCGTTGGTGCCGGACGTGGTGTTCCAGGTGAGGGCGTAGGGCGCGGCGAGGACTTCGGTCCCGAGGTTGGCACCGTCCAGCTTGAACTGCACGCCGACCACGCCGACGTTGTCCGTGGCGTTGGCCGAGACGGCGACTGTTGCGCCGCCGACTGTTGCGCCGCCGGCGGGCGCTATGAAGGAAACCGAGGGGGCGGTGGTGTCAGGCGTCGGCGCGGGCGTGGAGCCGACGGTCCAAAAGACACCCTGGCTGGCGTTGTTGTAGCTGCCGCTGGGCGTGCTTTCCAGTTTCACGGCGCGCACCATGTAGGTCGCACCGGTGGTGGCGTTGGCATCGACGTAGGTGGTGGCGGTGATCAGCGAGCCGGTCAGGCGGGTGAAATTTCCGGTGGCCGAGGGCGCGCGGTAAACGTGATAGCCGATCACGGCGTCGGTCGAAGGCGCCCATGTGAGCGTGGCCACGCTGCCGATGAGCGATCCGACGAGCGCGCCGACGGGAGCGACCGGGTGCAGGCGCAGCGTGGGATCGCCCATGAGCGCGACGTGGATGAGGTTGGCGGAGCTGTTGACCTGATTTTGGTAGAGGCCGGTGTTGTTCTGCGTAAGGCGTGCGCATGAACCGATGGTTTCGCCGAGGCCCATCGGATGGACGAACCAGTGCGGACGGCCCGACCAGACGGAAGCGAGACCGTAGGTGGGCGTGGCGAGCACGGAGCGGAGGATGTTGTCCTCGTGGTCCCAGTCGCCGAGCCAGCTGCCGAAGAACATCACGAACACGGCGCGGATGTCGTTGCCGACGATCTCGGGCGTGGTGGTGCCGTTGTAGTTGGCCGCGTTGCCGAGGCCGCCGATCGCGCTGTAGCTGCCCGCTCCGCAGCCGTAGGCCCAGAGATAGTTGTTGGCGGCGAGCGTGGGAACCCAGACGCCCTGGGCGTCGTTGTTGAGCACGTTCAGATTGGTGGTGGTGGCGGCCCCGAAGAAGGGTGCGAAGGCGCGGTAGCCGCTGGCGGCGAAGGCCTCGCCGTTGCGCACGCCAAAGTAATCGCCGACGATGCCGCGCCGCTGGACGTTCAGCACGCGGTGGCGGTAGTTGTGATCCTTGTTCAAATACTGGCGGAGCAGCTCCTGCTCGGACGGGAACGTGGCCGGGCCTCCCCAGGTGACGCGGCCGGGAAGGTTGGCGAGGTCCACGCGGCCGACCTGGAGGGTCACGGCCGCCGGGAGCGTCGTCTGGTCGAATTTGCCGTCGCCGGGAATGTTGGTGAGGCGCGCGGCGTCGGCGGGATCGGTGTTTACGGTCTGCTGATAGTTTACGGTTTTGTCGGTCCAGGTGCCGGTCATGTCCCCGTAGTAGGCGTCGGCCGGCCAGGCACCGACGTGGTCGGGATGGCCGTCGGGATTTAGCTGGCCGGAGTAGGGCACGGGCACGTGGCCAAAGAGAAACACCGCCTTCACGTTGGAGGGATCGGCGGCGTAGTCGGCCTTGATGAGGGTCTTAACGCTGACGACCGTGGCGGTGCGGCTCACGTCGTGGCGCAGCACGGTCCAGCCGTCGCCGGTGAGGTCCTGCTGAAGTCGGGTCAGCTCGCTCGCGAGATTCGCGGCGTAGGTGCTATCCACGACGAGCACGACCTTGCCGCGGTTTTCAACCAGAGGGACATTGATCCCCGTCTGGATGTAGCCGTAGCCGGTGTAGCCGCTGGCGGCCTTGACGATGCGATATTCGTAGGCCGTGCCGACCGCGACCGAGCTGTCGGCGTAGCTGGTGGCGGAACCGGGCAGGGCGGTGCCCGTGCCCCACGAGGTGGCGCCGGGGGCTTTGCGATAAACCGTGTAGCTGGAGGGGACACCGTTGGTGTCCTGCGGCCAGCTCAGGGTTATTTTGGCGGGGGAGGCTTGCACGGCGGAACTCGCCTGCACGCTGTAATCCCAGGTATCTTCAACGGCACGGCCGGTGAGGGCGGCCAGGGTGGTGACTAACAGTAACAATACGGCACGGGTGACATTTCTCATAGCACCGACCAGTGTGCCGATTCCGATTTTTATTATTAATCGGTGTCGGTCTGATTAACCGGTCGGCGCACGCGCCGTTTCCCTGTCAGTGTTTGTCTGACAAAAAGTCCGCAATGGTGAGCGGGATACGCACATCATTGCGGGCATGGTTTTTCCGGACGCTGATTTGCCGTTTCGGGCGGCGTCGCCGCCCGGTCATCGCGCCGGACGGAAACCGCCGGCGTGCGAATGAAAATACCGGGCCGGAGGCTACGGGCCGACGGGCACGTTCACACCCACGGGCACCGTGGTGTTGGAGATGGCGCGGGCGCCCTCGTTCACGCCTACGGTGCGCACGAACGTATCGAGGATGAGATCGGCGTAGCGCTTGAGTGTGCGGTAGGGGATGTAGGGCACATACACGATGTCATGCGGCTCCAGCAACACGTCGGGCGACCTGCCGTGCACCACGGCCTGGTAGTCGATGACGGCGATCTGCGGTTTCGTCAGAGAACCTCGCACGATGGCGACATGGGAGAGGTAGGCGTCCTTGATCGTACCGCCGGCGTTGGCGACAGCCTGGACCAGGGTGAGCTGGTTGACGAAATTCACCGTGCGCGGCTGCGTGACGGCGCCGAGCACATGCACCTCTTGGGCGGACGCCGAGGGTAGGTAAACAAAATCGTCTGCCTGCAGGTAGATGTTTTGGGAAAGATCCCCTTCGCGCAGCAGCCGGTTGAAATCAACCGTCAGAAGCCGTCCCTGCCGGATGACAAAGCTGCGGCTCAGGTCGGCCGCCTCGTCCGTCGCGCCTTTCAGGCCGACTCCGGACGCGCTGGCCATCGAGGCAAACGACGATGCCGACATGGGGCCGCCGGCGAGCGAAATGGCCTCGAGCAGCGTGGTCGGCCCGGTGATCGGGTAAACACCGGGGGTGCCCAGCCGGCCGAGCAGCCAGATCCGCTTGCTCTCCACGCTGCGCAGGGTGAGGGCCACCGGCTGTTTTTGCCGCACGTATTTTTGAAGCTCGCGCGAAATCAAGGCCTGGGCCTCGGGCAGCGTGAGTCCCCAGACGTCGAGTCCGGGCAGCAGGTAGAAGTAGATTTTTCCGTCGGGGCCGACGACGACGCGCGAGCGGGTCGAGACATCGCCCAACACTTCGATATCCAGCCGGTCGCCGGGGCCGAGCGTGAAGGCGTCGTCCGGCTGACGTAACAACGCGGAATCCGCCGAATGTTCAGCGGTCGCGGGCACGACGGTGGTGGCTGCAGCCACGGGCATGGTTTCCGGGGTGGGTCCGGGTACACCTGTGCAGCCGGCAAGAAGGCACGCGATGATCATGCCCGCCAGCAAACGGGCCGGGGATTTCCAGTCGCGTGTTTTCATGGTGCGCCGTGAAGGGGTTATCTGCCAGTGGGGGTGACCCGGAGGCCGGTCCAGGTGACGACGGCTGATTCAACAAAAGCCGTGGCGGCCGTATCCAACAGTTCCTCGGCGCGGATCCAGGGGCGGTTGCTCACGTAAACGATATCCTTGGGCTGAAGCCTGAAGTCCGCAGTTTTTGCGGAGAGCACCTCGTTGGCGTTCACGACAAACATCTCGGGGTGGTTCAACGAACCGCGGATGACGAGCAGGCGTTTTTTCCAGGCGCGGTCGGTGAAACCGCCGCGGGCCGCGATGGCCGCCAGGGCGCCGGTGTCCGGGCTGAAGGTCAGAGCGCCGGGTTGAAAGACTTCGCCAAGCACATAGACCTCCTTCAGATCGCCGGCGGGGAAATAGAGGTAGTCGCCGGGTTCAAGAGGGATGTTCTGGGTGAGATCGCCGTCGAGGAAGAGTTTCTCGAAGTTTACGGGCATGTGGTGACCGCCGCGCGCGAGGAAGCTGCGGGAGAGGTCGGCAAGCTCGACTAGGTTGCGATCAGAGAGGCCGGTTTCCAGTCCGCGGGCGCGCGCCACGGCCTCTATGATCGTGATGGGCCGGTCGAGCGTGAAGACCCCTTTTTGCACCACCTTGCCAAGGACGAAGTATTTTTTGCTGCGGTAGACCGCGGGGGTGATGATCGGCTGGGGCGCACGCCGGTATTTGGCGAGCTCCTCGCCGAGATGTTCGCGGAACTCGTCGATGGTGAGGCCGGCGGCGGACACGTTTTGTGCCTCCAAGTAACTGATACGACCGTCGGGGCCGACGGGGATTTCCTCGCGGGTCAGCTCGGGCGCCCCGAACAGGCTGAGGTTGAGAACATCGCCTGGACCGAGCGTGAGCCGTTGCTGCCAGGCGGCGCGCCGGGCGGGGGCCACGACGGAAAAGGCAGGGGCGGCGTCTTCCCTGGACTCGGCAGCCGGGGGCGGGCCGGCTTCCTGCGCGGAGAGCGGATGGGGAGCCATGCCGAGGATTGCGAACAGGAGCGCCCAGCATCCGAACCAGCGGGCGAAGCGGCCGTTTAGCAGCGTGTCGGGCGCGCGGTTGAGCACGGAGCCGACCAGGTTGCTGCGGGCGTGTCGCAGCGTTTCGAGCTGGTTGCGCGTTTCCGCGGCGTCGGAGCGGCCGCTTTCCGACAGCCAGATCAGATTCGGGAGGTTTTCCGCCAGGAGCACGGACTCGGGGATCGAAGAGGGAGGGAGTTCGACCAGGATGACGATGTTGTCGATCCGGCGCCACAGGCTGAGAGCCGCCTGCCATTGCTTGCGGCGTTCCAGGTTCCAGACCCAGCCGGGCAGCGGAATGTGGACCATCGGCTGAGAATCGGGCCCGCTCAACTTCTCCACTACCTCCGCTGGTGTCGAGAGCACGTCGGTGGTGATCGTGGTGGACTCCTCCTGCGGTCGGCCGGCATTGGTCGTCTCCGTGGAGTTATCGTTGTCACGGTTGGTCCATGTGTTTGTCGCGGAGCTTGTGGAGATGGTGAGCACACGGAAGCCGCAACGACTGGCTGCCTGTGCGAGCAGGCGGACCCAAGTGGAGCGGCCGTCGCCGGGCAGTGAGGATGTGACGCCGCAGACCAGACCGCAGTTGGGTGAACGGCCCAGGCGGTCCTGAAGCGATATCCAGGTGCGGAACGCCCAGGTGTCCTGTTCATCGGAAGGCATCCGGCGCAGGTCGCCGAGCGTGGCCAGAAGGGGCAGGCGTGTGACCCTTTTTACATCTGCACCGGTTTTCAGCCGGTTATCGAGCAGCTCACGCGAGATAATTTCGCCAGCGCCGGCGGCCAGCCCGAGCAATCCCAGGAATCCGGAGAAAACGATGATCTTCAGCCAGGGGCGGTGCGCCCAGGCATCCTCCGGCGAAGCCGGAATCATGACACGGAAGTAACCCGGGGGGCTGTTCTTGAAGATATTGATGAGGCGCTGCCGGGTGACGAGTTCCGCATGGTTGTTCTCAAGGGTGCGCAGGCGATTGAGCACAACCTCGTAGTCCATGGGTAACCGGGCATTCCCTCCGTTGCCGGTCCCGGCTCGGTTCAGCGGCGTGTCCGGTCCGATTTTTCCCGAGATGTCGGAGGCGGCAAACTGCTCGGCGAGGGCGGCAAGTTTGGCGCGTTGTTCACGGACAAGCGGGTGCGCCTCGGTGTAGCGAAGCAGCAGGTTGGCGAGTTCGTCGCGCGCGGCTTGGATTTTGTCGGTGATTTTCCCGGCCGGCAGCGAGGAGGAGATGGATGACCGGACGGAATCGGGCACCGAGTTGCGCAGCGTGACGAGGTCCGTTTCGGTTTCGTCCAGTTGCTTGCCGAGATAGGCGCCGGCCTCGTCCGCCTCCCGGCTTTGCAGATCCTTGGTGAAGCGGATGGCCTCCAGGCAAAACGCGTTGGCGAGGGCGGCCGCGGTTTGAGGAGTGGGGGCGGATGCCGTGATGGTGGTGAGGTCGGTGCTGCGCTCCGCAGTGACTTTCAACCGGGCGGCGACCTGACCGGCGGAGAGACTCGGTTGCATCCGCGCCCCGGTTTTTTGAAACACCGCCGGCGACTGGATCATGCCGATGAGCGTGGGCGTCGCGAGCGCTTGCGGCCTGACAATTTCACTGATGGCCGAGGAGTCGCTGCGCCCGAGTTGCACCGTGCATGCGTAGCTCGTCCGCCCCCAGATGCCCAGGGAAACGAACAATCCCAGAATCAGCATCGCGCCTCCTCCAATGGCGAGGATCTGCCAGCGGTGGACCAGTGCTTCGAGCAAGGTTGCCGGCTCGATGTCGAGCCGGCGGCTTTTCCCGAAAGCGGCGGAGATTGACGCCTGCCGGTCCGCCTGCTTCGGCCGGAATGCCCTTGTGTCGGCAGGACGTCGCGTCGGATCGGACACCGACGGCATGTCTCCCGCGTAATCTATCTCATCGGCATCGCGACTCGCTGAATTTTCATCGTTTATCATGGAGACGTCGTGGGGGGCGGTGAAAAGAAGGCGGGCTTGCCTCGGGTGGAAACTAACGGATTTTGCCGTCCGGAAGCAGTGGGTGCAGTCCTACCTTGGCCGGAGTGCAGACCCCAACGGGCCGGAAGACCGCGGTCATTCCACCAGATGGTTTTGGAGGGCGTAGTGGGTGAGCTCGGAGTTGCTGGTCATGCCGGTTTTTTCCAATATGCGGGTGCGGTAGGTGCTGATGGTTTTAACACTCAGGGAAAGCTCCTTTGCGATAGCGCCCACGGGTTTGCCGGACGCGATCAGGCGCAGCACGAGAAACTCACGGTCAGAGAGGCGTTCGTGCGGCGTGGTCTGCACGTCGAGGGCCAGGTAGGAGGCCATTTTTTCCGCGAGAGCCGGGCTGACGTAGCGGCCGCCCGAAAGGAGTTTTTTGACGGCGCCGACGAGCTCCTCAGGGGCGCTTTCCTTGTTCATGTAGCCGGAGGCGCCGGCCTTGAGCAGGCGCACGGCAAACTGGTCTTCCGGGTGCATGCTCAACATGAGCACGGGGAGTTTGGGGCGGGTCTGCTTGATCTCCTTGAGCACCTCCAGCCCGCCACGGCCCGGCATGGTGACGTCGAGAATGGCGACATCCCAGGATTCCTCCCCCAGCTTCTTGATGGCTTCCTGGGCGTTGGCCGCCTCGCCGAACTCGGCTTTTTTGAACTCGGCGGCGAGTATCTGCCTCAGGCCCCGGCGCACCACCGCGTGATCGTCGGTAAGAAGGATTTTCATCGGGGTTTCGGGGTGCGTGCCCGGAAGGGCGTTCAGTCGCGGCGAACGGGCAGGGGGATGCGCACCGTGACGATCGTGCCGTGGCCGGGCGCGCCTTGAAAATTGATCTCGCCGCCGACCAGCGCGGCGCGTTCGCGCATGCCGATCAGGCCGATCGAGCGGGTATTGGCGACATCGGCCTCGGTGATGCCGCGTCCGTTGTCCTTCACGATGAGAATCAGGCAGCCGTCCTGCTCGGACAGCTCCACCTCGACGCGGGTGGCATTGGCGTGTCGGATGATGTTGGTGAGCGTCTCCTGGAAGATGCGGAAAAAAGCCGTGCTGAAGTCCTCGTCCCAAAGCGTGTCCGTCACCGTGGAGGCGACGGTGCAGGTGATGCCGGTGCGTGTCTGAAATTCGTTCGCCTGCCACTCAATGGCCGCGACGAGGCCAAGGTTGTCGAGTATGCCGGGCCTCAGTTCGGTGGCGATCCGGCGAACGGTCTGGATGGTGGCGTCGATGTCGGAGGACATCGTTTTAACCTTCTGAAGGAGGGTGCGTCCGTTTTTGGCCAGCTGGCCCGCGATCCATGCGAGGTCCATTTTCAACCCAGTCAGCGACTGTCCCAGTTCGTCATGCACCTCGCGCGCGATGCGCGTGCGTTCCTCCTCGCGGACGTATTGCAGGTAGGAGGTAAGCGCGCGCAACTGCTCGTGCGATCGGCGCAACTGTTCCTCCGCGCGCTGTCGCTCCCTGCGTTCCGCCGCCTCACGCAACGCGCGTTGCACGGAGGGAACCAGACGGGCGAGGCGGGTTTTCAAAACGTAATCGGTGGCGCCCTTCTTGAGTGTTTCGATGGCCACCTCCTCGCCCATCGTGCCGGTGACGAAAATAAACGGCACATCGGGGGTTTTGTCCTTGGCGATGGTCAGAGCGGCGAGGCCGTCAAACGACGGCAAGGCGTAGTCCGAGAGGATCAGATCGGGCGGGTGAAGTTCCAGTTTCTCCCGAAAGGCCGGTCCGGTTTCGACACGTTCGATTGAAAACCGAATCCCTCCCTCCCGTAAAACCTGTTCGACGACCTCGGCGTGCGACCGGTTGTCCTCCACCAGCAGGACGCGCAGCTCCCCTTGCCTCGCGATGGCCGGCGGGTGGGGAAGGGCGTCGCCTTGTCCTGAAGGGCTCAGCAACGGCGGCGAGGGAGGGGAAGGAAGGGAGAGGGTCACGATATCGTTGTGGTTGGTTCGCGGTGGCCGGCCCCGCGATCTCTGATCGGAGGGGGCGGGCGGTTGACCTGCGTCCAGAACACCCCGAGTTGCTGGATGGCCGTCATGAATTCCTCGAACACGATGGGTTTGACCACATAGGCGTTCGCCCCGGCCTGATAACAGGCCTGCAGATCATGGTCACTGTGGGATGCTGTCAGCATCACCACGGGCGTCATTTTCAAGCGTTCGTCGTTTTTGATCCGTCGCAGCACCTCCAGCCCGTCGATCCTGGGCATTTTCAGGTCGAGTAGCACCACCGCCGGCGGGTCCGGCGGATCGGACTGGAACTTCTCCCGCATATGCAGGCAGTCGAGCACCTCCACGCCATCGGATACATGCACGATGGTCGCCGGAGGGCTTATTTTCTCCAGCGCCATGATAAGCAGGCGGGCGAGGCAAGAGTCGTCTTCGGCCAGAAGAATACGCGGGTCAGAGTTCATCGCGGGACTCCTTCACGTCGGGCAGTGAAAAGTAAAAGGTGGCGCCGCCATCGACCGCCGCCTCGGCCCACGTTCGGCCCCCATGCCGCTTGATGATGCGACGGACGTTGGCGAGTCCGATGCCGGTCCCCTCGAATTCGGCGGTGGAGTGAAGCCGCTGGAAAACGCCGAACAGCTTGCCGGCATAGTTCATGTCGAAACCCACGCCGTTGTCGCGGACGAAAAAGACGGTTTCAAGGCTGGTGGCCTTCGAGCCGATTTCAATGCGAGCCTCCTCCCGTTTGCGCGTGTATTTGAGGGCGTTTGAGACGAGGTTGAGCACCGCCTGGCGCAGGAGGAACGGATCGCCCTGGATGTCGGGCAGTTCGCGGACGACCCAAGTGATCGCACGGCCTTGCACCTCGGGCTGGAGGTCGCCTTGCACACTCTTGACAATCTCCGCCATGTTCACGCGCACCTTGTGCATTTCCATCCTGCTTGTGCGGGAGAACGCCAGAAGGTCGTCGATCATCCGGCCCATCCTCCGTGTGGAGTCGCGGATGGTTTGGAGATAGTTTCGCGCCTTCTCATTCAAGGCCGCCTCCGCCTCGTCTTTCAGGAGTTCGGCGAACCCGCCGATATGGATCAAAGGCGCGCGCAGATCGTGGGAGATGGAATAGGAGAACGACTCCATCTCGTGATAGGCCTCCTGGAGCTCCGCGGTGCGTTCGTCGACCCGACGTTCCAGATTCGTGTTCAACTTGTGGATTTCGTCCTCCGCAGCCTTCCACCGGCTGATGTCGCGCGTGATCACGGAAAAGCCGGAGAGCTTTCCTCCCTCATCCCGCAGGGCGGTGATCACGATGGTGGCCCAATAGCGTGAACCGTCCTTGCGCACCTGCCAGCACTCGTCCTGAAACCGGCCCTCCGCGGTGGCCACGGCGAGTGCTTCCTCCGGTTTTCCCCGTTCGCAATCTTCGGGTTGGTAGAAACGGCCGAACTTCCGCCCGACGATCTCCTGCATCCGGTGTCCTTCGATCCGTTCTGCACCGGTGTTCCAGGTGACGACCCGTCCGTGGGTGTCGAGCATGTAGATTGCATAATCCTCGACCCCCTCGACGAGCAGTCGAAACCGCTCCTCGCTACGGCGCAGAGCCGTCTCGGCGCGGCGCCGCCCGGTGATGTCACGGATGAAGCCGGTGAACGTCGATGGTCCTTCCCCGGAAATCTGCGTGATGGCGATCTCGACGGGAAACTCCGCGCCATTGGCCCGTATGGCCGACATTTCCTGGCGTTGTCCGATGAGGCGGCCCCGGCCGGTTTTCAAATACTGCGCCAGTCCCTGCCGGTGGTCGTTCACCAGTGCCGGCGGCACGATCAGTTCCGCCATCTCCCGGCCAAGCGCGAATTCCCGGCTGTAGCCGAAGACCTGTTCAGCGGCCGGATTCCACTCTATGATCTTCCCGTTTTGGTCGATTGAGACAATGGCATCGAGCGCGGTTTCGAGGATGGCCGTCTTGCGCGCTTCGCTCTGACGCAGCGCCCGCTCGGCCCGCTTCCGGTCGGTGATGTCCCGGATGAAGGCGGTGAACAACGGCGGTTCCCGGTTGGGGTCACGCGTGATGGCCAGTTCGACGGGAAATTCCTCGCCGCCTGTCTTTCGCGCCACCAGTTCGATCGGACGCCCGATGAGGCTTCCCACGCCGGTCATCAGGTAGTTCGCCAGGCCCGGGAGGTAGCGCTCCTTCAAGGCGGGAGGGACGACGAGGTCGTCGAACCGGCGGCCGATCGCATCGTTCCTGGGGTAACCAAAAATGCGTTCGGCGGATGTGTTCCATTCCTGCACGACACCTTCGTGGTCGATGCAGATGATCGCATCCAGCGAGGTTTCAAGCATGGCCGTCTTTCGGGCCTCGCTTTCGCGCAAGGCCGTGGCGTTCCGCTCACGTTCCGTGATATCGTGGACAATGATCTGGATGGCCGGCTGGTCTTGGAACGTCAGGCGTGTGGCGGTGATGTCCGCCACCACCATGGTGCCGTCCAGCCGCTGGACGGTTTTTTCGGTGAAAGCCGTGGGAAGGACTGCCTGGGGAACTCCGGCCGGCTTTATCCAAGGGGCGGTCGATCCCCTCTCCGCGATGTCGCGAAGAAACCGCCCGAAGGCTTCGCGTCCGTCGGCGTGGATAAAGCGCTCCATTGGCTGATTGATGATCAGGTCGGGACGGTCGGTGCCGAAAAGCCGCTGCACGGCGATATTGATGAAAACGATCTTTCCGCCGACGAGCACCAGCAGGGCGTCCGGACACAGCTGGATCAGGTTGCGGTAGCGTTCCTCGCCTTTGCGCAGTTGCTCCTGGGCCTGCCAACGCTCGGTGACATCGCGCATCACCTGCGTGAATCCTTTCAGGAGGCCGCTTTCGTCTCGGAGGGCCGTGATGATGGTGTGGCCGCGAAACTGCGAGCCATCCTTGCGCACGCGCCAGCCCTCATCTTCAAAGCGATCCCCGGCCGCGGCCTTCAGATCCCGTTCGGGTTTCCCTTCGTGTATTTCTTCAGGCCGGTAGAAGCAGCCGAAGTGACGGCCGATTATCTCCTCCGTGGCGTAGCCCGCGATCATCTCCGCGCCGGTGTTCCAACTGGAAACCCTGCCCTCGGGGTCGAGCATGCAGATGACATAGTCCTTCACGCCGCCGATCAGCAGGCGAAACCGCTCCTCGCTTTCACGCAGTTCCCTTTCGGCCTGTTTGCGCAGGGTGCGTTCCTCGGCGAGGTGCAGCGCTCGCTGCACGGCGGGAACGAGGTTGGGCAGCCGGTCCTTCAATACATAGTCCGTCGCGCCGCTGCGCAGCGAGTCGATGGTCACTTCCTCGCCCACGGAGCCGGTGACAAAAATAAAGGGGGTGTCAGGGCATTTGTCCTTGGCGACGGCGAGCGCGCTGAAGCCGTCGAAGGAGGGAAGCCCGTGGTCGGAGAGGATCACGTCGGGCGGATCCCGGTCGATTTCCTGGATGAATTCATCCCTTGTTTCGACCCGTTTGGAGTGAAAGGTCAGGCCGCCGCGGTGCAGTTCGCGATTGATGAGGACTACGTCGGCGGGAGAGTCCTCGAGCATCAGGATGCGGAGATCTTTGGCTTTGTTCACGGCGACGGAGCGAGGTGGCATGGGGAGTCGGGGTTTACTCCGCCGGTTGACGCAGGATCAGGGCAAGGTGACGATCAGCGGATGGGTGCCGGCCAGCGGCACGGGAGCGGCTCCATGGGCGCCCGCCAGCCGGGTCGAGGCCAGCGCCTTTTGCAGGTTAAGCCGGCCGCCGGTGGCGCACCGGCCGGCGAGATCCGGCAGAGGATCGACCGAGGACAGCACACGGGTGATGACCTGACGGTAGGTCAGGAAGGGAGAGCGGGCCCACACCAAGGCGCAGGCGCCGACCACATGCGGCGCGGCCATGGAGGTGCCGTCATCATAGCGGTAATCGCTGTCCGACCCGTTCCAGCAGGAAAAAATGGGGGAGCCTGGCGCGCCCAAGGCCACCGTCCTGGCCCCGTAGTTCGAGAAAAAGGCCCGGTGATCGGTGCGGTCGGTGGCGGCCACCGCGATGATGTTATCAAGGTTGTAGCAGGCCGGATAGAGCGGGTTGACGTCGTTGTTGTTATTATCGTTGCCGGCGGCGGCCACGAAAATGATCCCGGCCTTGCGGACGCTGTCGATGGCGTCGTAGAGCGCGGTTGAGGTGAAGTTGTAGCCGCCCCAGCTGGCATTGATGATTTTAGCGCCCTTTTTGCGCGCATAGGAAATGCAGGTGATGGCGTCGGAGATAGATCCCTGCCCCTGCGAGTCGATGAACTTGCAGGCCATGACGGGCACCTGCCAGGCGACTCCCGTGATGCCCACGGTGTTGTTGCCCACGCCGCCGATGATGCCGCTCACGTGGGTGCCATGACCGTGGTCGTCGTTGGGGTTTCCCGTGCCAAGAATCGCGTTGATGCCGTGGACGTCGTCAATGTAGCCGTCGCCGTCGTCATCAAGTCCGTTGGAGCTTTTGTCGATGCCCATGCCGGGCAGCCAAGGGCCGCTTTCGCCGGGATTGACCCACATGTTGGCGGCGAGATCCTCATGCGTGTATCGTGCTCCGGTGTCGATCACGGCCACAACGATGGCCGAGGCCGTGTGTTGTAGATCCCAGCCTTGCGGAGCGTGAATGTCCGCTCCGGCCACGCCGCCATAGATGCCGGTGTTGTGGAGATTCCACAGCGATCCGTCCTGGTAGCGGAAATCGTTCGGCTCGAGCAGGGCCCTCACAATGTAATCGGGCTCCGCATACTTCACCAGACCGCTTTTCCGGTAGGCCTCGAGCATGGTCGCAATGTCGTCTCCGTCGGGCAACTGGAGAATCTCCAGTCCGCCCATATCCGGGAACAATTTCAGCATCGTCACGCCCAGCAGGGTGTTGAATTTGAGCAAGGATATCCCCGGCAGTGGTTTTACCAGAATTCTGTCCGGACGGAAGGTTGCCGGAGCGGCCGGATCCAGTGTCAGCGGCTGGGCGGAAGACGAAAGAACCAGGAGACCGCAAGCCAGCAGGGCAACAGTGGTCAACAGGGCTTGGAACGGTCGGTTGCTCCACGCGCGACAGGAGCGAGGCATGGCGCCTTCGGAGGCAAGAAGGGCAGGGAATGTTTTCATGGGGAGGGTCGTCTTGGTTGACGGGCAGGGGATACCTTCGCTGTTTCGGGTCATTTTAAGGTGATCCACGCGCACCGGGCAGTAGGTGCGCACCTGAAAGACGGGAGAGATCAACCCCACGCGGGCCGTGTCACCGGTTCGGAAACGATGCCGGCCGCGGCCCGTGCATAAACCTCCAGCGTGGCGGCGGCGGTGCGGTTCCAATCGAACCGGCGGGCATGTGTAAGCCCTGCGCTCCGCAGGCGCTCGCGCAGCGCATCATCACCGGCGATTCGCGCGAGCTGTCGCTCGATGTCCGAGATGCTTAGCGGATCGACCGGTTGGGCGGCGTTTCCGACCACTTCCCCGAGCGCCGCACCGGTGGCGGTGACCACCGGGCAGCCGCAAGCCATGGCTTCCAGCGGCGGCATGCCGAAACCCTCGAAGAGCGACGGATAGACAAACGCGCCGGCCGCGCGATACCAGGCGGGCAGATCCTCGGGAGGCACAAACCCCAGGCGAAAAATATCATCGGAAAAGGGGGATTGGCGGATCAGCGCATGGATGGCCTCCGCCCCGTGCCAGTCGCTTCCGCCCAGCGCCAGCAGCCACGGCGAACGCGTCGCGGTCTTGAAGCGGTTGAAGGCCTCGATCAGGCGCGCGTGGTTTTTGGCCGGGTGTTCCAGGCGCGATACGTAAAGGAAGAACGGATGACGCAGACCATGCCGCTGCGCGATGCCGGCCCGGGCCTCGGCCCGGTTTCCAGGCGTGAACCGGTCGTGGTCGAGCCCGTTGTGAATGACGGTCACCTGTTGCGGAGACAGGCCGAAAAAGGCGTGCAGATCGTCTGCGGTGGCGCGACTGACGGCGATGATTTCATCCTGACGGCGCGCCAGACGGCGCACGACGACACGCCCGTAAACCATGCGCTTCCAGTCGTATTTTTCAGGCAGGCGGAAGGGCGCGAGATCGTGGATGGTGGCGACCAGCGCGCAGGGCCGGGGCCAGAGCAGGCGCCGATAGCTGGGCACATGAAGGACATCCAGCCGCGCTTGCCGGACCAGGCGCGGCAGCTCGGTCTGGTGCCACAAGATATTTTTCACCGGCGGGCGATGCCGCTCGGGAACGGGAACCAGCCGGATGCCGGACGCCGCGAAGGAGAACAGTGGCATATCCTCCTCAAGCACGTAGAGCGTGAATTCGTGCGGGCCCGGAGCGGCGGCCAGCGCGCGCACGAGCGCCAGCACGTATTGGCCCACGCCGGAATGACCGCGCTGGATGACGGAGGTGGAGAGCCCGATCCTCATGCCGCGTCTTGCAGCAGCACGCTGTCGAGCCGGGCCAGTTGCAGCACGTTGAGCACGTTGGGCTGCGGATCGGCGAACCGGACGTCGGTTTCATGCTGCCGGCCCCAGCGGTTGATACGCAGCATCAACCCCAGTCCCGAGCTGTCGATGAAGCGCAGCTGCGACAGGTCGATCACCATCGGGAGACGGATGGCTCCGAGGGAGCCCAGGAGACCGGTGGTGTGCTGCCAGACCTGTTCGATGTTGTCAGCCGTGACTTCCCCCCGCCATGCCAGCGGTCGCGACCCGCCTTTGAACGTGACCGGGGATGCGGAGGGCGGGACGGTCCGGATCATCCGCTGCGCCTCCGGCCAGTCCGCGGCGATCAGGAAGTGATCCTGCAGTCGCAGGTCTTTCAACGCCCCCCTCATTGCGACGCTGGGCGCGAGCAGCACGAGCTGGCGGCTCCTGGCGTGGAGATGCTGTTGCCAGCGTGCGAGCAAGGCCGCGCCGGTGCTGTCGATGGCGGTCACCTGGGAGAGGTCCAGCAGGCAGTGATGATTCTCCCGCGACGTTTCCTTCCAGAACCGCGCCTCTTTCATGAGTGAGGCGGCGGTGAGGGTCTCGCCGGCCCAGATATGTATCCAGTTTGATGCGAAGAACAGGGCATGGCGCGCCGGGGGAGCGGCCTGACCAGGCTTCGCCGACAAGTGGCGCCATTGCGTGGCCAGCGCCGGAGCGAAGCGAAGGATGTCGTTGGCGTAGCGGCGAAACAGGCGGCGAGGCTCCTGCATCAGGCGGTAGCTCCATTCCATCCCGCAGCGTTGCATCCAGAGCGGCGCGCGTCGCACCCGATTGGCCAGAAAATCAAGGGTTGCACCCACGCCGATGACCACCGGCACACCGAGCGAACGGTAATGCATGGCGATCCATTTTTCCTGCTTGGGGCAGCCGAACGATACGAGCAGCACGTCGGGGTTCGCCTCGCGGATGCGTTTGACCGTCTCTTCGTGATCCATCTCCAGCAATGCGCTGAAGGGGGGAGAGTGGTGTCCGGCGATGATCAGCGAAGGATATTGCCGCCGGAGCCGCTCGGCAGCCTCGCCCGCCACGCCTTCGCCGGCGCCGA
>FJVV01000610.1_pt1 | contig 15952 bp, 14 predicted proteins | sample 1011911 | NCBI WGS metagenome assembly FJVV01 (sample SAMEA3912450, study PRJEB9761) | metagenome | biome: forest; material: soil | place: USA | collected 2011-06-22 | depth 0.1 m
CCTCACCGGCCTCTTCCTCGCCAAGGGCATCACCCACCCCCTCCGCGGCGAATACCGCAAGCTCCCCGACGTCAAGAAACCCGCCGACTGGCTCACCCTCGACAACGTCCAGTTCCGCAATCTCAAGAACTTCGACCTCCGCCTCCCCCTCGGCCGCCTCACCATGGTCGCCGGCCCCAGCGGCGCCGGAAAATCTACGCTCTTCCGCGACGTCCTGTATCCCGCCGTCACCCACGCGATCAAGGCCAAGAAGTCCAAGCTCTCCGGCAAAGACTTCGTCAAAACCACCGGCTTCGCCTGCGAAGGCCCCGCCTCTCCGATCTCTGCTTCTGGCTCTAGACTCTCAGCTCTAGACTCTCAGCTACCGTTTGAAGAGCTGCGCAACGCGCAGCTCTTCAAATCGGTCATAGAAGTCGACCAATCCCCCATCGGCAAAACCCCGCGCTCCACCCCCGCGACCTACCTCGGCATCTTCGACCTCATCCGCCAGTTCTTCGCCTCGCTCCCCGAATCCAAGATGCGCGGCTACTCCGCCGGACGCTTCTCCTTCAACACCGCCGGCGGACGCTGCGAAACCTGCTCCGGCGGCGGACGCATCAAGCTCGAGATGGCCTTCATGCCCGACACCTATCTCCCCTGCGACGACTGCCGCGGCACCCGCTACGGCCCCGAGCTCGCCGACATCCAGTGGAAAGGCAAAAACATCGGCCAGGTCCTCCAGCTCACCTTCGAAGAAGCCGCCACCTTCTTCGACTTCCACTCGCAGCTCTCCCAAGTCTGCCAACTCATGGTCGATTGCGGACTCGGCTACTTAACGCTCGGCCAAAGCTCCCCGACCCTCTCCGGCGGCGAAGCCCAACGCCTAAAACTCGTGACCGAGCTAGCCAACGGCCTCGCGAGCTACAAAGAACGCAGCCGAGGCATCGCCGTCCGCAACCTCTACCTATTAGAAGAGCCCACAATCGGACTCCACCTCAGCGACTGCGAGAAACTCATCAAAGTCCTCCACTCCCTCGTCGAACAAGGCCACACGGTAGTCGTGATCGAGCACCACTTGGATCTGCTAGCCGAAGCCGACTACATCATCGAACTAGGCCCCGTCGGCGGCCCCCAAGGCGGCGAACTCCTCTACCAAGGCCCCCTCCCCGGCCTCCTAAAACTCAAAACCAGCCCGACTGCCCCCTACTTGAAAGCGAAACTGAAGAAGTGATCCTCCATCCCGCTCAGAAGGTGGACGGCGATCTCCGAGCGCCGTCTTTCGAAGTCAGGGCGTGACCGCCGGGCGCGCCGGTTTGGGAAAAATGTTTCGCCCTTTTGAGCATCACGCCAACCGATGCTTCCAGTAACCCGGTCGCCGCTTGCCATGCGCCACAGCCAGCACAACCAGATGCGTCGGCCGTTCCACATAAATCAATGCGTAGGGAAACTGCCGCCCAAGGTGCCGACGCGCCCCATGCCGCCACAAACGAAACAAGTGCGGCGCAGCCTCGATTTCAGCCGTCAGTCTGATGATCTCGTCGTAAAACCGATCACCTAGCCCCGCTTCCTGTCCGGCATAATAACTGATTGCCGCCGCGAACTCGTCGTCCGCCTCAGGATGAAAGATCGCGGGCTTCACCGTCCGAGAATACGACGGGCACGGGCAAAAACTTGCTCGGCCGGCACACCCTGCACACGGCCACTGTCGATGTCCTCAATACGACGCTTGATTTCCGCGTCCCACGCGTCCTCGGCATCCGCATCAAACCCCTGCGCAGCCAGACGCGATTCCAGCCAGGCAGCGACTTCACGCTGGGCCTCAACCGGAAGCTTTTCCAAAGCAGATTCGATTTCGATAATCGTGCTCATGCCGGTAACGATGCTGGATTCATGCCCGCCCGCAAGTCCACGGTCAGCGTGCTTCCGAAAGGCCGAAGCCGACTACATCATCGAACTCGGCCCCGTCGGCGGCCCCCAAGGCGGCGAACTCCTGAAAAAATGATAAGTATGGATTCAAGCGTATAGAAAAGCATCGGCTTCTGCTAATTATCGGCACAAAGAAGAATGATGCCTGTGACCTCATCCAACCCAGCCTCAGCACCTTCCGGAACTGTCGTTGCTCCCTCAGTTCATCTGACAAGCGCATCATTCAGCGACGGCACAAAGATTGAATTCGGACAAAATGATATAATCGTTTTTGTAGGTCCGAATAATGCAGGGAAAAGCCAAGCGCTTCGAGACCTGCGGGGATTGGCAGATAAAAAGGCCTTTCCTGCCATCGTAGTGAAGCAAATCGAGTTCTCGTTATCAGGCAGTGACACCGACATCGAACGCTACATTACACAACAAGGTAAACGGGAGCCAAATGGTCCAAACTACAATTATCACATCAATGGTGCGCAGATAAACTCGGGGTGGGGTTATCTCTGGAACAATGCAAGGAATAGTGGCGGTCTTCAAAATCTCACCCCGTTATTCTTCCATCACTTGGACGTAGAGTCCCGTCTTTCGGCAGCTAACACAGTAAATAGCTTCCCACGTCTATCTGGCCATCCGTCTGTTCCCGCTCACTACCTATACTTATATCCAGAACGCGAAGAAGCAATTGCTTCAGCTTTTAGACAGGCATTTGGAAAGGGACTGGTGATCAATCGAAGCGCGGGTTCAGAAATCCCGATCCTTTACGGAGACCGACCCACAAAACACAACGGAGAGGAGGAACACTCAGAGGCTTTTCAAGCCAAGTTGAGTGAGCTCCCATTGATCTCAAAACAGGGAGACGGCATGAGGTGTTTTGCGGGCATTCTACTTAACGTAATCGCGACGCCCACCAACGTCCTTTTAATAGACGAACCGGAAGCATTTTTACATCCACCGCAGGCAAGAATTCTTGGCAGGTTCTTGGCAACAAATCAAAAGTCGGGCACGCAACTGTGCATTTCAACCCATAGCAGTGACCTGCTTCGTGGATTACTAGACGCCAATACTGGTCGAGTCCGTGTTGTGCGCTTAATGCGGCATGGCGACGTGAACCACGTCAAACAACTCAACAACGACGATATCTCTCAATTCTGGCGTGATCCCCTTTTGCGTTTTTCTAACATCCTTGATGGATTGTTTCACGACAAGGTCGTCGTCACCGAAGCTGATGGGGACTGCCGTTTTTTCTCCGCGATCGCTGATGCCACAGCTCCGGCGGGACCGGGGGCCACGCGTGAGCCAGACGTGCTCTTTACCCCAACTTTCGGAAAGGACCGACTATTAGTGGTCATGAGGGCGCTGCGCGCGATTGGTGTTCCAACCATCGCGGTATCCGATTTCGATTTTTTAAACTCCGCCAAACGCGTGGAGGATGTTTATACGGCACTTGGAGGCACCGCTTGGGAGCGATTACGTCCGTTATTGAACCAAGTAATGCAATCGGTGGAGTCGAACAAACGTTCCCTAGACGCCAAACTGTTGGTGCCATTTATAGATAGCCTACTGAAGCAAAATTCTACCGATGTGTTCGCTGAAGCCGACGCGAAGGAAATACGCAAACGGCTAAAACTCGAAAGCCCATGGGACGATATGAAACGAAGTGGGATGTCGGGCCTGCCAGGAGGACCAGTGTTCAACGCGTGTGAGCAACTACTGACCGCCTGTGAAGCAGTTGGACTCTTCATCGTCAGGAAAGGTGAATTGGAAGGCTTTGATCCCTCGATAGGGTTGCACGGGCCAGGATGGGTTGCAGGTGTGATGAGCAAAAACCTAGCTACTGATCCTGCTTTGGGTGATGCCCGAGCTTTTGTCAGATCACTTGTTGGCTGGACCCAGCAATCGGAATAAACGGTCCCGAAATGAGGTAAGGGCCTATCGTCGTAAAAAATCTAGCGGATGAATACCCCAGACGATTCCCGCTGACCGAAGACGACCGCCGCCTGATCGGATTCTGGGCTGCCGATTGCGCCGAGCGGGTGCTGCCGCTGTTCTAGAGGCAAGTCTTGTCACTTTGAGAGGATCCGGCGGGATTTGCTCAGGTGTTTCAGCCAAGATTAAGACCAGAGCCGAATTTCCCACCGTCCCTGTCGCCAGTTGCGGCTAGTTTGGCCCCGATACGACTCCATTTCCCCGATCTTGCCCCGTTCCTGCGCGCAAGAACGCTTCACCTGCATGATTACCCACTGCACCTGCGCGGAAGTATCGTCCACCTGCGCACAGGTGCAGTGGGTATGAGCGGAAGTATGCTTCACCTGCGCACAGGTGGACTTGGTATGCGCTCAGGTGAAAGCCTCCTCCGCACAAGTATCGTGGGTATGGACACAGGTGCAGTGGGGATTCGCGCAGGAATCGGGGAACGCCAACGATCACCGTGCCTCTCCCCCTTCGGGCAGGGCAACTCAGGCCTTGAGCGCCGCTCGGATGGCCTGCGCCAGCTCCGCCGGCCGCAGCGGCTTGAGCAGGCATGCCGAAAGATCAGCGATGGCCATGCTGCGCGAGAGCAACTCCGGATTGATGTAACCCGTGAGTAAAATGCGCCGCGTCTGCGGCCAGCGCTCCGCGCAGCGCACCAGAAAATCCAGTCCCATTTCCCCCGGCATCAGATAATCGCACACCACGACTTCGAACCGGCGCATCGCCATCAGCTTTTCGGCCGCCGCCGCCGATGTCAGGGTGATCAAATCAAAATCATCGGCGAACGCCTGTTCCAGCATGTCCAGAAAGGGCTGCTCGTCATCCACGATCAAAACCAACGGCTTGACCGGCGACGGCACTGGCACTGCCTCGGTCATGAGCCGCTTGCCAATACCGCCACGTCATGCAGCTTCACCGCTTCCTGCACCGTGTTGACCAGTTCCACCATGGAAACCGGCTTGAGCAGATAACGGAAAAGCGCCGCCTCGTTGACGCTGCGCAGCAGCATCTCGGGCTTCATGTAACCGGTCACCAAAATGCGCTGCATGTGGGGAAATTCCTCACGGGCGCGCACCAGAAAACTCATGCCATTGCCACCGGGCATGAGGTGATCGGCCACCACGACCTTGAACGCCTTCTTGCGAAGGATGAACTCGGCCTCGCGCGCCGACGTCGCCGTGGTCACGTTGAACCGCGTTGAGAGCGCCTCCGCGAAAACATCGAGCAGCGGACGCTCATCGTCTACGATCAGGATTTCATCACGGGAAACCGCAGAAACAGCGGCAGGGGATTCCACAACATCGCTCATAATTTCAGCCGTCAGGTTGAATGGAGCCCTTCCCATAGCAAACCCAAAGCCATGGGGATTAATCCCTTTTTTAGTTTTGCGCCTGTCTCCCTGCGCATGTCTAATCGGCGCATAGCATGGAAACCGAAGCGCTGCTTGCCTCGATACGTGACGGAACCCTTACGCGTGACGCCGCCCGGACCCTGTCACTCGAACAGCTGATCGCGCGCAACGCCGCCGGCACTACCGCCCTCCACGCCGCCGCCAAATACGGGCGCCTCCGCGACCTGTTCCTCGACTTGGTCCAGGCCGAACACTTCCTGCTGCGAAACGATTCCGGCTACACCCCCCTTCACCAGGCCGCCTACAGCGGACATCTGCGTCAGATCCCCCCTCACCTGCTGTCGCGCGAAAACTTCCTCGCCCGCAGCAATGCCGGCTACACCGTCCTGCACATCGCCGCCTCTTCGGGCACCCTCGACCAGTTGCCCGAGGGCCTGCTCGACGCAGACCTCCTGCTGCTGCGCACCGACATCGGCAACACGCTCCTCCATGAGGCGGCCGAAAATGGAGCGCTCGACCGGTTGCCCGCCCGCTTCCTTACCGAGACGCTGCTCACTTCCCGCAATCTCAGTGGCGAAACCATCCTGCATGTGGCCGCGCTCAACGGCCATCTGGACCAAGTCCCCTCCTCTTTGCTCACCGCCAAGACTCTGCTGCTCAAAACCAAGAATGGCGACACCGTCCTCCACGCCGCCGCCATTTCCGGCCACCTCGACCAGATTCCCTCCAACCTGCTCGTGCGGGAAAACATCATTATTCCCAGCAAGAACGGTTACACCGTGATTCATGCGGCCGCCGAGACTGGCCAGCTGGACAAGATCCCGGCCAACCAACTCACGTCCGACCTGCTGCTAACCCGCAACGACCACGGCGACACCCCGCTCCATGCCGCCGCCTGCGAAGGCCACTTGAACCAGATTCCGCTCGGGCTCCTCACGTCCGAGCTGCTGGCCGTGCGCAACTACGACGGCGGCACTCCCCTCATGGCCTCCATCGGCTCCGGCCACGAGGAACAGATCCCCGTGTCACTCCGCCCCAAACCCTCCGGCCCGTTCAAGCGCCTGCTCGTAAAACTGGGAATGTCCCGCCCGCCCTTCTGAAGGTAGGGACGGACCGCCGGGCCGTCCGTGCTTGGCTTACCGGAGTGGGAACCTGCCGATCCCCGTCATGCGCCCGCCGGGCCCGCGCCGCCACCCTTGCGCAGCCTTCGCCAAGCCTTGCGCAGTGATTCTGCTTCCCACCGGCGCGCCGTTTGCTTCACTGACGATTCCTTTTCCTCATGAGCAATACCACGATCACCGCCATCACCGCCCGCGAGATTATCGACTCGCGCGGCAATCCCACCGTCGAAGTCGACGTCAAACTCGCCTCCGGCGCCTACGGCCGCGCCGCCGTTCCCTCCGGTGCTTCCACCGGTGAACACGAGGCCCACGAACTTCGCGACAGCGACGTCACCGCCAAGTCGCTCCCCAAGGGCGTCAACGGCAAGACCCGTTACCTCGGCAAGGGCGTCCTCGCCGCCGTCGGCAACGTGAAGAACATCATCGCCCCTTCCCTCATCGGCTTCGACGCCGTTGACCAGGTCGGCATCGACCACGCCATGATCAAGCTCGACGGCACCAAGACCAAGTCGAAGCTCGGCGCCAACGCCATCCTCGGCGTCTCCCTCGCCACCGCGCACGCCGCCGCCAACGCCCTCGACCAACCCCTCTACAAATACCTCGGCGGCCCGAACGCCAAGGTCCTCCCCGTGCCCCTCATGAACATCATGAACGGCGGCGCGCACTCGGACGCCCCCATCGACTTCCAGGAGTTCATGATCGTCCCCAAGAACTTCGACACCTTCAGCGAAGCCCTCCGCGCCGGCGCCGAGGTGTTCCACGCCCTCAAGAAGGTTCTCAAGGCCAAGGGCCTCGCCACCGCCGTCGGCGACGAAGGCGGTTTCGCCCCCAAGCTCGCCTCCACCACCGACGCCCTCGACGCCATCTCCGAGGCCATCAAGGCCGCCGGCTACAAGCTCGGTAAGGACATCTTCTTCGCCCTTGATGTCGCCGCCTCCGAATTCTACGACAAAAAGAGCAACAAATACGTCTTCAAGAAGTCCGACGGTCGCCAGTTCACCGGTGACGAATTCGTCTCCTACTACAAGGACCTCGTCGCCAAATACCCCATTGTCTCCATCGAAGACGGCTGCGCCGAAAACGACTGGACCACCTGGAAGAAGCTCACCGACACCCTCGGCGACAAAGTCCAGCTCGTCGGCGACGATCTCTTCGTCACCAACGTCGACTTCCTCCGCAAAGGCATCGAGACCGGCACCGCCAACTCGATTCTCGTCAAGGTCAACCAGATCGGCTCCCTCACCGAGACCCTCGACGCCGTCGAGCTCGCGCAGAAGAACCGCTACTCCGCCATCATCTCGCACCGCTCGGGCGAGACCGAGGACGTGACCATCGCCGACATCGCCGTCGCGACCAACGCCGGCCAGATCAAGACTGGTTCCGCCAGCCGCACCGACCGCATTGCGAAATACAACCAGCTCCTCCGCATCGAGGAAGAGCTCGGCGCCACCGGCATCTACGCCGGCCGCCTCTAAGCGATCCCCTGATACGTTTCCTGAAAATTCAAAGGGCGGACCTTCACAGGTCCGCCCTTTTTCGCGTCCACTCTCATGATTCCAAAGTAGAACCAACCCGTGTCAGTCAATCCCGGCGGCATCAGCCGCCTCTCCGCTTAACCGTGGAGGCCATTGGCCGAAACTTCTCCGAGAGAATCGCCCAATTGGGCAATTCCATAAGTGGTTAAAAAACCCGTATCTCCGATTACGGTTTCCCTGAACCCGTTTAGTCCGCCAAAACCGCCTTCAATTCCGCCAGAATTTCCTCGCGCGGCAGGTCCTTGCGGATGAAACCGTCCGCGCCCGCGTCCACCGCCTCGTTGACCACGCCCGCCTGCACCTCCGTGCTGATCATCACGATCAGCACATCCTCATCCACCGCCCTGAATTCCCTAAGCAGGTCCATACCGCTTCCGCCCGGCAGATTCACGTCCAGAGTCACCAGGGCCGGCGAATGCTCGGCGAATTTTTCCCGCGCTTCATCCATGCGCCCCGCCTCGTAGATCGTGGAGACACCGAGCTTTTCCAGCACGAGCTTGATGAACGCACGCACATGGGCCTCGTCGTCCACCACCAGCACGCTTTCGGGAATTACCATGCTTCGAAGAGCTAACCCGCTTTCCGAAGCATTCAAGCCTGCGCCTACTTACCCGCGGACGGCAGACCGAGATTCTTCGCGTGAAACTGCAGTGCGTCCTGAATATGCGTATCCCAGTAATCCCACGTGTGCGCCCCAGGGAACTCCCGGTAAACATGCGGGACTTTCGCCCCGGTGAGATCGCGTTGGAACTTACGGTTGTCCTCGATCAGGAAATCTTCCGCTCCGCAATCGAGCAGCAGCTTCGGCAGTGTGCGCGCTTTTTTGGCGCGTTTCGCCAGCGTCAGAATATCATGCCCGGAGCCCATGGGAGATGTGCCAAACACGCGCTTCAACTCGGTCGAAAAATCGTCAGACCAGCCGCGCCGCTCTGCCTCCGCCCAGTAGCCGGCATCGCCTTCGATGCTGCCCCAGCCCACCGCCCCCGAGTGGCTGTTCACCGAACAAAACCGGTCCGAGTAACCCAACCCCACCCGCAGCGCGCCATAACCGCCCATCGAAAGCCCGCCGATGGCCCGCGCCCCGCGCTCGGCCTTTGCATGAAATGTCTTCTCAACGAACGCCGGCAACTCCTCGCCGATATGCCGCGCGTAGGCTGGGCCCTGATCGTTGTCGGTGTAGAAACCACGGTAGCCGTCCGGCATCACCACGATAAGCGACAGGTCGCGCACATACCATTCGATGCGCGTGCGCCGCAGCCACATCGTCGAGTCGTCGCTCAGACCGTGCAGCAGGTAAAACGTCGCATAAGGCCCCTTGCCGGTTTCGGGTAGCAGCACCTGCATGGTGGTCTGCTTGCCAATGACGTCGCTTTTCCAGTGAACAGTGCTCCAAGCCATGGTCGGAATTTATCTGGAAAGCGGGAAATCAGGAAAGAACAAACCCGGAGATTTTGCAGTTTACTGAATCGTCTCCGATTCCTGATTTCCAGCTTTCCAGATAAAACAGCTTAAAGTCCGCCCTTATTCCACGCGCACGATATAACCGCGTAGATATTCGCTCTCGGGCATCGTCACCAGCACCGGATGATCCGCCGGCTGGTGGCAGAACTCCACCACGCGCACCTTGCGCTTCGCATCGGTCGCCGCGTCGGCCAGCACGCTGCGCAGCTCCGCATCCTGCATGTGATGCGAACACGTGTAGGTCGCGAGAATACCGCCCGAAACAAGACTCTGCATCGCGCGCAGATTGATCTCTTTGTAGCCGCGCAACGCACCCTCCAGCGCGCTCTTCGACTTCGCGAAGGGCGGCGGATCGAGCACGATTACATCCCACAATGGCTCGCCGTGACGCGCCGGATCGTTGAACCAATCAAACACGTTGGCCACGGCGAATGTCGCGTTCACCCCGTTGCGTTCGGCATTCTTCTTCGCCTGATCAATGGCGTCCGCCGCACTGTCGAGGCCGAGCACTTCCTTCGCGCCCGCCCGCGCCGCATGCAGGGCAAACGGACCCTGATTGCAGAACGCGTCCAGCACCCGCTTGCCCTCGCAATGCTTCGCCAAAATCGCGTGCTGCTCGCGTTGATCCAGATAAAAACCGGTCTTCTGACCGCTCTGGAGGTCGAGCCAGTAGTCAAAGCCGTCGATCTTCTCCCAACGCGGCGCCCACGCCTGACCACTGCGCGTATGCACGCCGAGCGGCAAGCCCTCGAGCTTCCGGATATGCGCGTCATTGCGCACGATGATCTCGGTCGGCGAAAGCAGTTCGGCCAGCAGCTCGACGATCAGGTCACCGCGCTGATCCATCGCCAGCGACTGGATCTGCAGCACCAGCGTGTCGCCAAATTGGTCCACCACGACACCCGGCAGATCATCCGACTCCGACCACACCAACCGGCGGTGCTTCAAAGCCGAATCGCGACGGGCAATCGCCCGCGTCAACGCCCCGCGCAAATAGGCTTCGTCGAGCGTCACCCGCTGCGCGCTCAACCGCCGCCAGATGATCTGCGACTTTGAGTTATAGATGCCGCTGCCCAAAAAACGCCCGGCACGGTCGCGGCATTCAACCACGGTGCCGTCGTTCTCAGCGGCAAGCAGCGCCTCCACCTCGTTGGCAAACACCCAAGGGTGGCCGGAGAGAACGCGCGACTTGGCGTTAGCTTTGAGTTTCAGCGAGGGGACGGGCGTCGACATCCGGCCATCATCACGCGCCGCCCTGCCAGTAGAAGCTCAAAGTGCGGGATCGTCCGTCAACGGTCCCCGTCCGGCATGAAATCCCTCTTGGTCCTCAAAGCCTTCGGGCGCGCGCAACAACGCCGCCGCCAGCACAATCAGGCCGAATAAATAGACGCATGAGATAATGAAAGCTACGATCATCATGAATGGGGTTCTCCGTATGATGTTGGGCGACAGACCAGACTCCAGCATCTAAGTTGCATGATCCTGTAAAAAATTTTCCGCCTTTTAAGGGCGGAAATCATCCCGCCATCCACCCGACTGTCACATCGCTACTTAAGGCTTTCCCTCCCTGCCCGCGCCCTGTTGCCTTGCCCGTTTAGCCATGACGCCCGCCCAGGAAATCGCCCGCCGCCGCACCTTCGCAATCATCTCGCACCCCGACGCCGGTAAAACCACGCTCACCGAGAAGTTCCTCCTCTACGGCAACGCCATCCATCTCGCCGGCACCGTCACCGCCCGCAAGAGCCAGCGCGCCACCACCTCCGACTGGATGGAACTCGAAAAGCAGCGCGGCATCTCCATCTCCTCGACCGTCCTTCAGTTCGATTACCAAGGCTACGCGGTCAATCTCCTCGACACCCCCGGCCACAAGGACTTCTCCGAGGACACCTACCGCGTGCTCACCGCCGTCGACGCCGCCCTCATGGTGATCGACGCCGCCAAGGGCATCGAGCCGCAGACCCGCAAACTCTTCGAGGTGTGCAAACGCCGCGGCGTGCCCGTGTTCACCTTCATGAACAAGTGCGACCGTCCCACGCTCAACCCCATCGATCTCCTCGATGAACTCGAACGCGTGCTCGGCCTCGCCCCCTGCGCCGTCACCTGGCCCCTCGGCAACGGCCCCGGTTTCCGAGGCGTCTACGACCGCCGCTCCAAGGAAGTCCACCTTTTCGAGCGCACGCCCCACGGCTCTTACCGCGCCCCCGTCAACGTCACCGGCCTCAACGACCCCGTCGTCCGCGACAAGCTCGACGACTACACCTTCGACCAAGTCTCCGAGCAGATCGACATCCTCGATGGCGCCAGCGCCCCCTTCGATCTCGCCGCCGTGCAGGCCGGCAAGCAGACGCCCGTATTCTTCGGCTCCGCCGTGAACAACTTCGGCGTCCAGCTCCTCCTCGAAGGCTTTCTCAAGAACTCCATCCCGCCCACCACGCGCCACTCCGTGAGCATGAGCGTGCCCGGGGCGCCCGCCCCGACGACCGACCGCGACATCCCCGTCGCCTACGAAAAATTCTCCGCCTTCGTTTTCAAGATCCAGGCCAACATGGACCCGAAGCACCGCGATCGCATCGCCTTCATCCGCGTGTGTTCCGGCAAGTTCACGCGCGACATGAACGTCGTCCACCAGCGCACCGGACGCACCGTGCGCCTTTCCTCCTCGCACCGCCTCTTCGGCCAGGAACGTGAAACCGTGGACGAAGCCTGGCCGGGCGACGTCATCGGTCTCGTCGGCCACGACTCCTTCGGCATCGGCGACACCCTCACCGAAGACCGCACCATCGCCTACGACGCGATCCCGCGCTTCCCGTCGGAGGTGTTCACCTACATCTCGAATCCCAATTCCGGCGACTCCAAGAAATACCGCGCCGGCTTGGAACAGCTCTTGCAGGAAGGCGTCGTGCAATCCTTCCAGCCGCGCAACGCCCCTCCCGGCGCCACGCTCCTCGCCGCCGTCGGCAACCTCCAGTTCGAGGTCGTGCAGTTCCGCCTCAAATCCGAATACAACGCCGAGTCCCGCCTCGAAGCCACCCCGTGGACCCTCCTCCGCTGGCTCGAACCGCACCCCGCGTTGAAAGACCCTCAGTCCCTCATCGTCGCCAGCGGCGTAAGTTTCGGCACCGATAAGTTCGACCACCCCATCGTCCTCTTCCCCAACGAATGGACGATGCGCTACTTCACCGAGAAGAACCCCGAGCTGAAGCTCCACGAACTGCCCCTTGAGCAAACCCGCACTGCAATCTGATCCGTTCCCTGCCGTCTCCAGCATCGCCTAAAATTTTCCGCTCCGCGCATGAATTTCTCCCGCCTCGCCGCTCTCGCCCTGTTCTCCATCGCCGCCCTCGCTCCGGCCACCCACGCCGCCAAGTCCAAAGGCGAAGCTCAGACCGGCGAATGGAAAGGCTACATCGCCATCGACGCCACCACCGGCCAAGTGCTCGCCGAAGACAATCCCGACCTCATCACGCCGCCCGCCAGCATGACGAAGCTCATGACCTTCGCCGTGCTCTACGACAAACTCCAGAGCGGCGCCATCACGCTCAACACCGACGTCAAGATCACCTCCGCCGACGCCAAGATGGGCGGCACCCAGGTGTTTCTCGATCCCAGCGAAACCTTCCCCGTCGAAGATCTCATGTATGCCATGATGATCCAGTCGGCCAACGACGCCGCCCACGCCCTCGCTCGCGCCTCCGCCGGCTCGGTCGAAGCCTTCGTCGATCTCATGAACGCCAAGGCCCGCGAGCTCGGCATGGCGCACACCACCTTCCGCTCGCCGCATGGCCTGCCGCCCGCCAGCCGCCGCATTGCCGATGGCGATCTCACCACTCCCCGCGACTACGCGACGCTCTGCCGTTACCTCCTCACGAAGACCGACGTCCTCAAATACTCTTCCGTCAAAACCCGCGACTTCGGCCTGAGCCGCGCCAAAGGCCCGCAGCACATGATCAATCACAACAAGCTCCTCGGCACCGTCGCGGGCGTTGACGGGTTGAAAACCGGTTACACCCAAGGCGCCGGCTATTGCCTCAGCGCCACCGCGCTCCGCAATGGCCACCGCGTGATCGTCGTGATCATGGGCTCCTTCGGTCCCGGCGGCCAGATTGACAAAGGCGTCTGCCGCGATCGCAAAACCATCGAGATCTTCGACCGCAGTTTCGCCGCCCTCCCTGCCGGGAGTCCCGCTTTCACCGGAGCCACCGCCCCCGCGCCGTCCCCCATCAGCGCCGCCCCTCCCGCTCCAGGAAGCAATGATCCCGGCGCACCGATGGTGAAGTTCGCCATTCCGGGCCGCTGAGCCTCGTTCGCCACCCGCAGGTTTTCGGCCTATAAAATGGTTGAGCCTCCTCGAACGGGATCGGGGAGGCTCATCATCGTGCGGGTCGAACCCGCGAGCGCGGCAAGGGCGCTTATCTTCGTCTTGGGTTTGGCGGAGTCTACTGAGTTTTTAACTTTTGGACTGCACTACCTAACCTGGCACTGACCCGACATCTAACATCTAACATCTGACTCTGACACCTAACCTGACATCTGACCTGCTATCGAACTGACCTGTTCACTGGCCTTCACTTCTGACCTGACCAACAACCTGTCAGCGATCTAACCTGTCAGCTATCATGTGGCCCCGTGACCACGCACGGACGATAAACCCGTCTCTCCGGTAATGCTAGAGGACCCTTTGTAATAGGTTACAATCCGCTCCTGCCGCCCTCCGCAGCTCGGCCTCGAACTTGTCGAAAATAGACGCCCAAGTGATCCCCTCGGCGGTCCTCCGCGCCGCCATCCGGATCGCCGGCCATTCCTCCTTCTTCACCATGATATCACGCGCGGCCGACAGAAAGGCTTCGTGATCATCGAACTTCACGCTCAAGCCGTTTTCACCCGACCGCACATGTTCGCGCGTCGCCGCGTAGTCGTAGGCCAGCACCACCAAGCCGCTCGCCAGCGCCTCGGTCACCACGTTGCCGAAGGTCTCCGTCACGCTCGGAAACACAAACGCATCCGCCGACGCATAGTGCGCCGCCAGCGCCTCGCCGCGTTGCATCCCCGCATAATGAAACTGCGGATAACGCTTAGCCAGCGGCTCGCGCTCCGGCCCGTCGCCCACCAGCACAAACTTCGCGCGCGGTTCCATCTCCTGTATCGCCAGAAACGCCGCCACCGTCAGCGAAAGATTCTTCTCCGCCGCGATACGTCCCACGTAAATCACCACAGGATCCTCCGCCCGCACGCCCCACGTCGTCCGCAGCTCTTCGCTGCGCTTCGCCGGCGAAAACAATTTTCCGTCCACTCCGCGTGCCAGCACGGTGAGCCGCTCAAAGCCATCCGCCGCGAGTTGCTCCTTCAAATCGGACGCCGGCACCATCGTGCACCGCGTGCGGTTGTGAAACCACCGCATATACCGCAGCGAGAGATCGCGCCCAAGCCGCAGTCCGTAGTGTCCGCCATATTGGTGGAAGTTTGTATGAAAACTCGACGTGACCGGCAACCCCAGCAAGTGCGCCGCGCGCAAAGCAGCGAGTCCGAGCGGTCCCTCGGTCGCGACATGCACCACATCCGGCCGCCGCTCGCGCCAGCGCGCCTTCAACCGTCCCGTCACCGGCAGCCCCATGCGCAACGTGGTGTAAAACGGGATCGGCATGCCCGGCACGAGCAGGTCCGCCACGGGCGTCCGGACGCCGGCGGCCTTCTCTTTGATCTCAATTTTTTGGCGCGGTCGCACCACCTCGACATCGTGCCCGCGTGCACGCATGCCCGTCACCAGCCGGCTCAACGTCATGGCGACGCCGTTGACCTCCGGCGGAAATGTTTCGGTGACGAGGGCGATGTTCATGCGTCGTAACTCCTTCTTTGCTGACGCGACTGTTCCAGCCGCGCAACCACGCGGACGTTCTGACGTGTCACATTTGGGCAAAGAAAAACGCCTCCGTTTTTTAGGCGGAGGCGTTGAACAAAACGAAACCCGTCGGATCGATTACATGCCCGTCGGGGCGGAAACCGCCGGAGCCTCGGCAGGAGCAGCAGCAGCGGGAGCGGCGGCCTCGGGAGCGGGAGGAGCCTTGATGTCGAGCAGTTCGACGTCGAAGATCAGCGTCGCGGCCGGAGGAATGGCGGGGGGACTGCCCTTGTCGCCGTAGGCGAGATTAGAGGGGACGTAGAGTTTGATCTTACCACCCTTGTTGATCTTTTGCAGACCCTCGGTCCAACCGGGGATCACGCCGCCGAGGGGGAATTCGGCGGGCTCGATGGCCGCGCCGGGCTGGCGGGGCTGCAGCGAGCTGTCGAAGACTTTTCCATCAACCAGCTTGCCGGTGTAGTGAACCGTCACGATGTCGGACGCCTTCGGGAAAGCGCCGGTGCCTTCCTTGACGATCTCGTAGCACAGGCCGCTCGGAAGGGCGATGACACCCTTCTTAGCCTTGATCTCGGTGAAGAACTTGGCGCTCTCGGCCTGGCTTTTCACGGCGAGCTTGGCGGTGTATTCCGCCTGCTTGGCCTGCATGAACTTGTCGAGCTCGGGACCGACTTCCTCGACCTTGAAGGGGGATTCCTTGCCGGCGGCGGCCGATTGGATGCCCTTGATGACGGCGGCGGTCTGGTCGGCGGTGAAG
>FJVV01000127.1_pt1 | contig 15672 bp, 12 predicted proteins | sample 1011911 | NCBI WGS metagenome assembly FJVV01 (sample SAMEA3912450, study PRJEB9761) | metagenome | biome: forest; material: soil | place: USA | collected 2011-06-22 | depth 0.1 m
GTCGATGGTTACTTCCTTTGGAGCCTTCTTGATAACTTCGAGTGGACTTCCGGCTACACCGAACGCCTCGGGCTTATCCATGTGAACTATGAGACGCTTGAGCGCACACCGAAGCTCAGCGCGCAATTTTACCGCGACGTCATCCGGCGCAACGCGCTCGGCGAAGCCTGATCACAACCCCCTTTTCTCAAAATGCACCGCCATGTTCTCAGCGCCTTGTTTTCATGTGCAACGGCTTCGTCCGCGGTGCTCCCCCTGCCCAACGGCAACTTTGAAGACGGCCTTGCCGGCTGGACGCTCGAGGGCGGAAAGCCTGGCGTGGTCAGTGTCGTCGGCGAGGCCGCCTCCCTCGGTAAAAAAGGCCTGCGTGTGCACGACGAGTCCGCGGAGCGCTGGCAGCTGTTAAGTGCTCCGCTGCCTGCAAAGGCGGGGAGCACCTACGCGTTGAGCTACTGGGCGCAGGGACGCGGCGAGTCCGGAACAATCAACGTCAGCATCTTCTTTCTCGGTGACGCCGGCCAGCGGCTCAAAGGCGGCACAGTCCCCCGTTTTTGGCCCGGCGTGCCGATCAAGACCCGTGACTGGTTTAGCAAAGCCGTCGCCAAGTCCGTCGCGCCGGAGGGCACGCAGTCGGTGGTCGTGGCCATCACGCCCATCGTGCGCACGCTGCGCTCGGCCGACATCGATGACCTTCAACTCGTCGAGGAAGTCGAGGGCGAGGTGCTTCCATCGCAGCTCGATTCCTGGCTGGCCGAGATCAAAGCGGATCCCGCTCGCGATGCGCCGCCGCCCGCCATCGTGCTCAAACTCGATGACCTGGCGGACCGGCGCGGCAAGGTTCACCCGCGCTGGCAACGCGTCGTGGGTTTCGCCCACGAGCGAAAAATCAAGGTGGACCTCGGCGTGATTGCGCAGTCGCTTGAGGGCGACAAGCCGGAGTATTTCAAATGGATCAAGGACCAACGCGCGACCGGTCGCGTGGGTTTTTGGTGGCATGGCTGGGATCATGCCGAGTGGAAGGAGGGGGGCAAAACGTTGCGCGAGTTCAGTGGCACGACTTACGAGCACCAGAAGAAACACCTCGATGACAGCAACCGGCTGGCCCGGGAGAAACTGGGTTTCCCGTTTGTGGCTTTTGGCGCGCCCTACAACTCCACCGATGAGACGACTCTCAAAGTGATCGGTGAAAGCACCGACATCCAGGTGTGGATGTATGGCCCGGACGCAGCCGTGCCGAACAAGGTGATGCTGGGCCGTGCCTTTTCAGTGAACATCGAGCAGCCCACCTTCGTGGCCAACTACGAGGCCTTCATTGAAGGCTACGCGCATAACCGCGGTTCGGGCTATTTCGTCATTCAAGGCCACCCGATGCAGTGGAACGACGAGCGCTACGACAACTTTGTGCGCATCGTGGATTTCCTGATCGGGCAGCGTGCGGGCTTCGTATTCGCCGAGGAGTTTTCTTCAAACGAAGAGCTGCGAGCCCGAATGCGCAGGTATTGAGCCCCTTTTGCTTTCCCTACCCCCCAAATGAACCCCACAATATCCCTCACTCACCGGGCTTCCACTGTGCTGCCTGTTTTTTCCCTTCGCCGGTTCAGGACAGCCATCAAGAGAGCAAGACAAGGGCTCTTCTTCACCGTGCTGGCATGCGCTTCCGCACACGCAACGAGTGCGAACACCCTGTATAATGGCGATTTTTTGACGGGGACCAGCCCTTGGGTTGTCTTCGTCGGCAGTGGCGCGGCGGCGTCGCTCATCAACGACGCGGGCCAGGGCAAAATTGATATCGTAACGGCCGGTGCTGCGAAGACGGACATTCAAATGCAGCAGGGGCTCTTTGCCGACTTGGTGGCGGGCACACGCCAGGTGATCTCCTTTTCCGCGCGCTCGGCCTCGGGCCGGACGATCGACGTGGTCGTGCATGATTCGGGCGGTGGAGTTCTCTGGTCACAGACGGGCATCTCCACCGGTGTTTCCATGGCATCATATTCCTATGCGTTCACTCCATCTGCCACTCACACGAAGGCCTACGTCGCATTTTATGTGGGCGGCAGCATTGCGGATGTGTGGTTGGACAACGTAAACCTGCTTCCTTCCGACAAGCTCACGTGGGCACCTCCCTTTTTGAACAATCCCGTCAGTATCAATCTGGGTGCATCGAGCTCCGTGCCCGTCCTGAGTTCGGGGCAGGATTATCTCATCACTCTGCCTGCGGTCACGCGCACTGCACGCGTGCAAATTCAGGGCGGGCGCAATGTCGTCATCGTCGGCGGAGCCGTTGACATTTCCGCCCCGGATAATGCGTTTTATATTCTCGACGGAGACGCAGGCCGCGTCGTCCACATCGAGGGCTGCCTGGTCACGCAATCCGGATTGGGCGAAGGCGACGCCTTCGGCATCAACGCCCCCGCCTCCATCGTTCAAATCGAGAATGTTCGCGTCGAACACCTGCACGGCGCGGCCGCTGACTTGCACGCCGACGTCATCCAGCCCTGGGGCGGAACGCTCGACCTGCGCGTCGATCACCTGAGCGGCAGTAGCAATTACCAAGGCTTTTTCCTCATCGCCAATTATAACAAAAACACGTCGTTTGCCTTCAAAAACGTGAACCTCGTGATCGAGCCCGAATGGTATGCGGGCGCAGGTGGTGGAGACGTGATCTGGCTCGACCGCGGTCGCAGCGGCAGCATGGGCGGCCCCGTCCCCACCGTGTTCGCCAACTTTCATGCCGAGGTTCGCAGCGGCGATACCCTGCCCAAGGCGGTCAGCCCGGGAGCCGGCGCCACCTCTCCGGACTCACCGCCCACGCTCCTCAATGGCTTCCTGAGCTGGCCCGCTCTGACCTACGTCACCGGGGGCATCTACGACGGCCCTCCTCCCGGCGGCGACTATGTGCCGGCCGGCACGGCCGGATTCGGTTATGTCAGTCCCGGTTATATCGAGCGTCTCTCCGAAGTGGAAAGCGTCGCCGGCGTGACGACGTCCGATACCGTGACCGTGGTCGGAGAACCCGGCGCCAGTGGCGGCGCGGCGGAAAAACTCAATGCCAACGCGGTCGGGGATTACGTGGCTTACACGCTTCCGGACGTGCCGGCGGGAACCTATGATATCGCTGTAGGCGTGAAGAAATTTTCATCACGCGGACAGTTTCAGCTGTCCATCGGAGGAATCGCCCAAGGAGGGGTGCAGGACCAATACGCTGCGTCCACCGGTTACGAGGAGCTGGCCTTGGGCCAAAAGACGTTCACCTCTTCCGGAGCCAATATTTTCACGTTCACGGTCACGGGAAAGAATGCGTCCAGCCCGGGCTACAGCCTGATGTTCGATTACATCAAACTCATCCCGCGTCTCCCGACGATTCACTTTTATGAGGCGGAGTCTGCAACGCTCGCGGCGGTTTCCCCTTCGGTGTCGACGGTTGCCGAAAGCGGCGCCAGCGGCGGGGTGGCTCACAAGTTGAACGCTACAGCCGCCGGTCACTATGTTCGCTATTCTCTGGCTGGTGTGCCGGCCGGAACCTACCGCGTCAAAGCCGGCGTCAAGACCGCCAATTCGCGTGGGCAATTCCAAATGTCCATCGACGGGATAAACCAAGGTGCCGTGCAGGACAACTATGCGGTCACGGCGGTTTACACGGAACTGGACTTGGGCCTGAAAACGTTTCCCACGACCGGAAATCGCGATTTCACCTTTACCGTGACCGGGAAGAACGCGGCGAGCTCCGGCTACGGTCTGGTCATCGATTACATCAAGCTGCAGTAGCCTTTCCCGGCCGGAGCATGCGGTCGCACGGGCGGCAATATGGGTTCGGGATTGTCGGCGTCGTCTCTACGTGTAGAAAAACTCCATGCCTTCCCGTGTGACCGTCCGCGACATTGCCGCCAAGGCCGGGGTGCATTTCACCACCGTGGCACTGGCGTTGCGGGACAGCCCGATGCTCAACGTGGAAACGAAGCGCCGCGTGCGCGAGCTGGCCGAAGAGCTGGGCTACCGGCCCGATCCGATGCTCACCGCGCTCAATGCCTACCGTAAAACCCGGAACCGGCCTCATTACCAGGCGACCATCGCCTGGATCAACAACTGGCCCGAGCGGGCCGCGCTGCTGAAGATCCCCGAGTTTGGCGAATACCATCGCGGGGCCTGCGCCCGCGCCGACGAGCTCGGCTATGTGATCGAGGAGTTCTGGCTGCACGCCCGCGGCATGACGCCCGACAAGCTCCGTCGCATCCTGCGCGCCCGAAATATCCAGGCCGTCATGCTCGCGCCCCAACCGAAGCAAGGCATGTGGCTGGACTTCGATTATAAGGAGTTTTCCGCGCTTTCACTCGGCTACAGCCTGTATCCGCCCCGGCTGCACGTGGTCACCAATCACCATGCGCACTCGATGAACCTCATGATTGAGCGGCTCTATGGCCTGGGTTACCGCCGCATCGGCATGTATGTGGGCGAGGACTGGGACGCCAAAGTGGGGCACAGCTGGCTGAGCAGCTTCCTGCTCGCCCGCTGGCTGCACCCCGATCTGGCGGATCTGCCGCCCGTGTTGAAGAGCGACCGCGAGGGCGGTGAACTGGAAGTGTGGTTGGAGCGGCACCGTCCCGACGTTGTTGTATCCTACGGACGAATACTATCTCAGATGAAAGCCATGAAGCTGCGTATGCCGGATGAAATCGGCTACGCCGGCATCGATCTCCTGGAGGGGAACCGGACGGTGTCGGGCATTTATCAGAACAACGTCACCATCGGGCGCAAAGCCGTCGATTTCCTCGTCGACATGATTCATCGTGGCGAGCGCGGCCTGCCCGGCGTGCCGATCCGCACATTGGTGGAGGGCGAGTGGCGCCCGGGTGCCACCGTGCGCTCCGAACCCGTGATCATGGGGGCGCGAAAGGCAGCGGGATGAGGAGGCGCCCGGTCTCTACGGGTAGAGACCGGTGGATATTGCTGACGTTCTGAACTGAGCCGAGGGTGAAGCCGTGAACACCCCGCACAATCCAGCCTCGTTTGGACTGACCGCCGGAAAGCCCCGTGGTTTTACGCTGATCGAACTGCTTACCGTGATCGTGATCGTCGTCATCCTGATGGCGCTGCTCTTGCCTTTGCTGGGTCGCATGCGGGCGCAGTCCAAGACCACCGAGTGTATTTCCAACCTCAGGCAGATGGGCGCGGCCTTCCAGCTTTACGCCGCGGACAACCACGGTTGCTTCCCCGCCGTCAGCAAGCATGCCGACGCCGATACTGGCAAAGGCAGCGTGAATGTGCTGGGTCACTGGCAGGTGGAAATCAGCCCGTATTTTGGCCGTCAGCTGGGCAAGAACATCCAGGATGCAGCCAACGACAACGACCGCCAGGCCCAGTGCCCGGAATTTATCATTACCAGCACAAGTGTGGTGAGCCGTGGCTACGGCATGAATGACAAGCTGACGTCGCGCGGCATGGTTCAGGCGCTGACGAGTTCCAGCAGCAAATCCAACTACAGCTACAATTTCCGCGTGCGGGTGGCCGAGGTCGCCGAGCCGGCGCGCACCATCCTGGCGGCCGACAGCGATGGTTTGGTTGCCGGTTTTTTCGCGCGCCACGCGGAGCGCGTGAACTGCCTGTTTGTCGATGGCCATGTAACCAGGCACACGCTGATCGAGGCCACTGACCTGAAGGCATCGGCGGTCTCCAACTGATCAGTTTGCGGCGATTGATTACGGTGCGACCAGGTCCGCCGGCAGGATGACCTGGATCTTCGGGCTGAAGAATACGTCCGAGATAACCTGGTTGCCGGCGCGTGTGCGGTAGAGGTCGAACCAGGCCCACAGCGGGGCACGTTCGTAGTATAAAACCAAATACACACGGGTGACACGGGGCGTGATGATCGCCACCCGCATGACTTCGCCGCTTTCGAAAAGCCCGTAGGTGGCATCGGCCTGCTTGAGCGCGGCGAGTTCGCTGCGCAGCAGAGTGGTGCGGTCGAGCAGGGAGTTTTGGAGCCAGAGTTGGAGAGCGGTGTTGAGCCCGCTCTGGGCGTAGGCATTGAGGCCCTGGTTGATCAGCTCCGGCACGGGGGGCTTCGGCTGCGCGAGGGCGGCGGGCGGGAGGGCGAGGAGGAGGGCTCCGAGGACAATTAGGACGAGGAAAGATTTCATGCGAAGAAAGTGAGGGGCTTTGTGATGAATAGCGAAGACCCGCCATTTAAGACGTGGTATCCACCGGAGGATGTTACGACGATGCTGAAGAGGCGCCGGAGATCTCGGCGGGTAGATTTAGTGTTTCGCGCAACCATCCGGCGAACGCATCGGCCCGGTTGGGTAGCATCCACGAGCCGAGGTCGTATTTACGCCTTTTCCCAAGGTGACCACGCCCTGTTTCAAGGGAGGCTTCACGCCGTCCTTGGATATTTCCCACTTCACTTTTTCACCGTCGAGCAGCTCCCCTTTTTTGGTGAGCGAGATCGTAAAGGTGACGGTTTCGCCCCGGTGATAATAAGGCGCCGCGCGATCCGTCACAATCTGCAGGGCATAGTCGGTGGGCTTGAGCTGCCTGGCCTGCGCTCCGAGGGCGAATCCCACGCTGCACCTGACGGCGAGAATGAGAGAGGAGCGGAATGTGAGCATGGTGTGGACCCTGGCGCCGTCGATGGCGAGCGCCATGAGACCTTTGACGGGGATGGTCACGTGTCCGTGCCTCACCGGCTTTGTGCGGCCAACTGATCAAGTTCGGTATTTAACCATGTGGTCGCGGAATCCATCCCGTTCTGACCCTCCACGAGCGCATCCAGTTTAGCCGCCGTGCCGGTCTCCTCCCCGGTGCGGGCCTGAAGCGAGCGCAGCGCCACGAGGACAACATCCTGCCGATTGGCGTTCAATTCACTCAGCCGCAGGCTTCTTCTCAGATCGGCTTCGATTCCTTCCGGCAACTGGGAGGCGAGCGCGGAGCGAAACGCGTCAACCGACCCCTCTGGCGAATAGAGACGATCGGTGGTGCTGTCGGTGATCCGCTGCGCGTTGGCCCCGATGTAACTAAAGTTGAAGTCGAAGCCCGGCACGTAGCCGTCGGTGTGGGGCTTGAAAGGAATCATTTCAGCGGAGGGCTCGACGCCGATGACCGACGGCAGCCAGCCGCTCAGGCGGGCGAATTCGGTATTGCCCGGATGGCTGGTGAGGAAGCGCAGGAAATCCAAAGCCACATCGAACTGCGGCGTCTGCCGGGTGATGCCGAAGGAAAGCCCGCCGGCGATCTCGGCTTCGGACGAGTGCCCCAGCAGATTCTTCCCGTAGCGAGGATGCTCGCGGGTGGGCAGCGGAATATCGAACACATCGAGGTCGAATCCGACCTGGGTGCGGAAGCTTGGGCTGTCCCAGCTCCCGGTGGTGATCATGAGCGCCTTGCCCTGGACAAAATAGAAGGTGGCTTCCTCGCGGCCGAGCTGGCTGAACCCGGGTGGCATGTGCAGCGCGACCTCGCGGGCAATGGTCAGCGCGTCGGTATAACCCGGATCCGCAAGCGTCCACTCCCCCCGGAGAAAACGAAGGCCGATCTCCTGCGAGGTGACGCGGAGAGTGGGACCGGCGATCTTCTCCTGCACCAGGCGCTGGGTCTGATTCTGGAGAAGGGCGCTGATGAGCATTCCGGCGTTCAGTTTTGAGCCGGCGATGGGCAGCAGGCGGCTGCCCGTGCGGACGTTGTAGTCGTCGATGCGGGGAAACAGGGCGAGAAACTCGTCATAGGTGGCGGGCGGCGGAGTGTCGCCCAGCACCAGGAGCCAGAGATCCCGGTTACAATACATTCGTATTGTAAACATAGATACGGGAGCGCCGTAGTTTTCCAGCAGCTCGGACTGGTAGCTCGGGGCGACGGTCATGCCGTCAATGACGGTCTCGCGCCAGGGCAGACCGGCGAGCGGGGTGCCTTCATTGTAGGGATTGGGCTGGCGGACGTATTCGGTGATCGGGGTGAAGAAGCGGGCGACGATCTCGATGTCGGACCCCAGGCCGAGCTCGATGATGTCGGGGGCGGTGCCGCCGATGAGCTGGGTCCTGATCCACTGGGGGTAGGTGCGCTCGGGGATGGCGATCTGCTCGACGCGGACACCGGGATGGAGTTGTTCGTAGTGCCGGGCGAGTTGGTCGAAGGCATCGCGCAAGCCACCCTCAAGCTGCCAATGCGCGAAGCGGATCACGATCTTGCCGTCGTGGGTGACCGCGCGCTCGCGTCCGAGGATGCGCACGAGCGCGACCAGGAAGCAGGCGGCCAACAGGCAGACGCCGACGGTAGTGAGCACGTTTTCGCGTTTCATTAGGATCCGTTCTCCCCGGTGGATTTCACCGCAAGGGAGTGAAGCTTGTCCTCGACAAGGGCGCGGCGGTGGTCCCGCTTGAATTCGTCCAGGAATCTTTCGAAGTAACGGCGGGCGAGTTCGTCTTGACCCAGGCGGCGGGCCAGTTCGCCGATGGCGACGGTGACATTGGCGCGCAGGATGGGGCGTTCGACGCCGGCCTGGTCAGCGTCGAGGTAGTGACGAAGGCAACGCGTGTCATCGAGCCGGAGGTTGGCGCAGGCGGTGGCGAGCACGAGATGCAGGTCGCGGCGCGATCCGGGGCGGGTGAGCCTCTCGGCCCGCTCTCCGAAGAGGTCGATGCGCGTGAGGCGTTCGTCGACGGGGAGCCCGGGTTCGTAGATCTCGATCAGGGCGAGTTTCACCAACGCCTGATCGGCGAGGAAGTGATCGGGATGTTCGGCGATCAACCGCCGGTAGTGACTGGCCGCCAGCGCCGGATCGGCCGGCGTGCGATGGGCATGGGCGATGCGGCCGAGGAGATAGCGGGCGGAGATGGCGGGCTCGTCACCGGGTCCGGCGGCGTCTCCGGCCAGTTTCTCCAACTCGGCGACGGCCTGATCCAGGTTGGCGTCGGTCTTGGGCTGCTGGAGCAGCAGCAGCGCGGCGTGTCCGAGGCGAGCCTCGCGCGAGTCTTGGCCCTCGAACCGCTGGTAAGATTCCTTGAAGAGGTAAAGGCTGGCCTTGTGCCAGCCGTCCTCGATCGGATCGGCCGCCAAATCCTCCGTCGCAGTAGCGCCAAGCGTGGAGAGCGTAAGCAGACCGGCGAAAAGGGTCGGGAAGATACTGTTCATGGACAGAGACAACGTGAAGGTGGCGGGATCATTCGGCCCAGATCTCCGTTACCGGCTGCTAGCGGGGGAAAGTTCTTTCCAAAAGATGGCCAAGGTATTCCCCGGTCGGGCTCAACGAGCCGTCGGGTTTTCGCAGCCAGAAGCCATTCAGTTCTTCGGCGGCATACCCCGGCTTGTCCTTCTCGACGCCGTCCTTGATCTCGTTGTCGTAGAGCTGCCATTGGAAAATATAGGGGACATCGAGGGCAAACAGAGTCGCAAAAGCGCCGTCCCAGATGGCCTGAATATCCCGAAGCTGCAGGTTCTTCTGCTCGGGGATGCCGATTTCACCGATATAGACGGGCACATCGCGTCCGCCATGGGCTTGGCGGGCAAAATGACGAATCGTTTCGATGCCCTGCCGGAGTCCGACCGCGGTCTCTTCCGCCGATTTCCTGCTCACGTGCATTCCGTCGTAGCACGACCACGCCACGAGGTCGGTCTTCGCGCGGGGCAACACGTGTGAGGTGAGCGTGGGAACGTTTTTCCAAGTCGCCAGCACCTGATTGACCTCCACCGCATGCAGCACTTTGCACTGCGACCCGGTGTGGTCGGCCCGGGCTCTTTCCACGCCCCGTTGCCGCGCCTCAAGCCAGCGGATAAACGCATCCACCCGGCGATCGAGATCGGGATACTCGCCCTTTGCCCACGGGTCTCTCGCCCCGCCGCGGAGCATCCAATCCCCCTCCCAATTCTGCAGGATGAACGTGACTTTGCGGTCACGGAACTTTTCCAGCAGGTAGGAGGCGAGTTCGTAAATCTGTCGCTCGTCCTCCGCGAAGTCGGAAGCCGGATCCATCGCGAATCCCTTGACCGCGCTTCGATCCGGGGCCGATACGGGCTGCACCTCGAGGGCGAACACCTCAAAGGGCATGGCGAAGACGGTTTCGAAATACGGATGCCTCGCAAGGTCGAGCAGGGTGGAACCGGCGGGAAGATTCCACTCGGAATTCCAGGGATAGGCGTGCTCGACTTTCGTGAACCACAGCTTCACAGCTCGAATACCGAGCTTTTGCAGGTCTTCACAGCCTTCGATGAGAAAGGGCTTCTTCGTAAAATGGTATCTTCCGTCCACGTGGGCGGCGCCGAGGCGGGAAGCAATATTAGCGGGAATGGGTCCTCCGGCGGACGGCAGCGCGGTGCGAAGTTTTTCGAGAATGGCCTCTCGTGGCGTGACATAGTCGGGAGTGGGTTCCGCGGAGGCCATGAGCGGCAGGAGGAGAAGGGTTGCGGGCAGGATGCCGGCAATCTGTTGAAGAATCTTTGTTAAAGGGCCCATCGTCAGGTTGTGGCCGTCATCAGACCGGGCACTGGCTCTGCGATGGGCGTTTCGACCTTCTTTTTCGACCATTCCAGGATTTGCCCGTCGCCGAGGAGGCGGTTGCGAAGCGATCCGTAATCCAGGTTCTGAACAGTCTCCCCGGCGTCGATGGCGAGGCATGCCGCGGTCGCCGCCGACTGGCCGAGAATCATGAACACCGGTTCCATGCGCACGGATCCATACGCGGCGTGCGTGGCCGAGACGCAGACCGGCACGACGAGGTTGTTGCACTCATAGGCGCGTGGCAGGATGGCCCGGTAACTGATTGGATAGGGCTCATCCAGGGGGATATAAAACCCGCCCTCCGTGCGCAAAAACCCGTCCTGCCCGACGCAGTATTGCGTGTGATGCGAATCCATCGCGTAGGAGCCGAGTCCAATCGGATCGTCGGGCGTTTGCTCCCGGCGCGCCACGTGTTCGGTGATGACATAATCGGAACGCATCCGTCGCGCCTCACGGATATAGATTTGCTCCGGCCAGTGCCCGGATTCGGTAAACTCATCGCGCGGCAATCCCCAAGGGGCGTAGAAATCGCGAATTTCCTTCGGCACGCGCGGGTGATTCTGCACCGTCCACACCAATCCGGTTTGATAAGTTCTGTGCGCTTCGCGGAGGCGTTCGCGTTCCGCATAGCTCGCACCCACGTAATCGTGGTTCATGCCTATATAATCCGTCGAAATGCCACTGTCGTTGTTGGAATCCGACTTTCGGTTGGGCAGCATGCGCAACTTGAAAAATCGCCGGGTTTGTCCGGCGGCGATCGCACGGAACAGGATCTCATAATCCTCCTCGCGATAGCCCGTGGGTTTCCACACCGGCAGGCGGTTCTCGGGGTCATCCGTCAGGCACATGCGAAAATTATAGGCCTGCAGTTTGGGGTCACCGTCGCCGGTTTCGCCGCCGGGAACGGCGTTCACACGCGCCAACAGCCCGCTCGCCGGATCGCCTGGAACAACATAGGGGTCGATGCCGGAGGGGAGTTCCGTTTCGGAGCGGATTCCGTTCTGAGTTTCTCCATACAAGGCATTGTTCTCGCGCCCGGTTACAAAGGATACGCCGGCTGCCGCCATCAGATCTCCTTCGTAAGTGGCATCGATGAACATTTTGCCTGTGAACACCGCCCCGGATTCCATGCGGAGGGAAAGGATCCGCGCTCCGGACTTTTCCACTCCCCGCACCGGGTCGAGACGCGCGCTATAAAGAACTGGTATATGATGGGCATTCACCAGTTCGCGAAAAACGTCCAGAGCGACCTTCGGCTCGAAAAACCATTCCGGACGGGGACTTCCGTATTTCGTGCCCACCCTTTGGTAGAACTCCAAGGCCAGACCTCCGATGCTGGCTTCGATGCCTGCGTCAGTGTCGCCCAGCCCCCCGGTCGTCATGCCGCCAATCCGGCGTTCGGGTTCAATGACCACGACGCTCTTTCCCATTCGGGCAACTTGGACGGCGGCGATGATACCGGCGCAGGTGCCTCCATAGATAACCACGTCCCACGGCAGGCCGTTTCCACGGAGCAAGGTCTTCTTTTCTGTGATGTTTTTTTTCATATAGGGTTCTGAATCATCGCACTCGTCCTGCCCAAGCCTTGGCCCGGATATTTCACCAATCATTCAAATGCCTGCGTAGGGGGTGGCGCTTGCGCCATGTCGTCCGGCAGACTAGGCACGTCGCAAGCGACGGCCCTACGAGGACTTCTGAAGTGAAGGCGATAGGTGGGGTTAAGTATTCAGGTGGGGTCCGCGACTGGGATATCCTTCCTGCTGCAGGGTCAGACCGGGCAGGTTAAAAGGTAGTCCACCAAGTCGTTAAGGCGGCAGGTGGCGACGCCGGCATACTTGTCGGCTCCTCCATAATAGAGGAAGAAGGTGTCGCCGATGACCACGTTGCCGCACGGGAAGACCACTCCTTTATAGGGCCCGTTGATCTCGAAGTCCTCCTCCGGTTGCATGATCCACTGCCGGGAGCGATAGCGCACAAGGGACGGGTCCTCGAGGTCCAGCAACAGCGCGCCCAAGCGGTAGTGTTTATCCGCTCCGACGGCATGATAAATGGTCAGCCAGCCGTGCGGGGTTTTGATGGGCGGGGTGTTGCCGCCGACTTTGCATTCCCAGTCGAATTCGGCTTTCGCGAGCAGTTTGGGATTTTCCCAATTCAGCAGGTCCTCACCGCTGCTGATCCAGATGGCAGGGTGTTCGGTGCCGTAGTGCGGGCCGGTCCACTCCATCGGACGGTGCATCATATAATATTTTCCACCGACTTTTTCGGGGAAGAGAATCACGTCGCGGTCGTCGACCAGCGGGCTGGTGAGTCTGCCGGCCCTGATCCATGTTTTGAAATCCTTGGTGAGCGCGAGACCGGTGGCCGTCGCGTTGTAGCGCATGATCCTCGGAAAATCCGGAGGGCAGTCCAGGCGGCGATACGTTTGCTCTGCCGCCGGCAGCCAGTATTGGCCGGGCGGGAAGGGACGTGAGGCATAGGTGATGTAATACCATTCGCCGATCTTGACGATGCGGGGATCCTCGACACAGCCCGCGTCGAAACCGTCTTCGCTCGGGGAAAAAACCGGCTCGTTGGAAACGCGTTCGAAGTTCAGGCCGTCCTTGCTCTTGGCCAGGCCGAAATAAACCTTATGTTCGGGATCGTTCCCGGCGGCACGGTAGAGCAGGAGCACTTCCTCATTTTCTGCGTCATACCAGGCGCCTGGATTGGTGACGACCAGTGATTCCCAAGCCGAGGAGGGCAGGGGGGAAAGAATGGGATTTCCAGCAAAACGAGAGAGGAGAAATTGCATGAGTTTCACCTAGGGCCAGACAGCGGGGAATCTCAGCACTTAAAGCTTGTTTTTGGTTCGCCGAAAAAGGACGTTGGCTAATCCGGCAGCGCCACCGAATCGGGATCTGCTTATACCGAACCATGCCGAAAAAATCAGCCCCGCTTAAGACGGCGAAGAGAAACCTCAAGAGGCCGACCGTCCTTCTCGGCCTAGGGTGGTATGCCGCCGCGCTTCACCGGGGAATCGCCCGTTATGCCGGGCAGGCGGGATGGATCCTGGACATCCGGATGCTGCGTTCAGGTCATCCCCCGGCCTATTGGGAGGGCGATGGAATTATCTGCAGTCTGCGGATGGATTCGAATCTCGATCGACTGGCGGAAAACGCCTCAATGCCGGTCGTAAACGTGGGCAACCTGGTGCATCCGCGAATCCCTCATGTTTCGTCCGATAATGCCGCGGTCGGACGGCTCGCGGCGGAATATTTTCTCCAGCGCGGCTTCAAGAATTTCGCATTCTTCTATCGCAGCGGTTCGCTGGGCGAGCGCGCGCGCGCCGACGCCTTTCGCCAGCGAATCCGGGAGGCCGGATGGAGGATGCACGAGATGAACTGGCCCGTGAGCAGCAAAACGTTAAGCGATCAGGAGAGGGACTCGCGGCTCATCGGCTGGCTCTCTGGCCAGGTCGCCAGTTTGCCCAAGCCCGTGGCAGTCTTTTCAGAGTATGACGACTTTGCCGTTGAGGTGCTCAATGCCTGCAAGTCGGGCGACTCGCTGGTCCCCGAGCAAGTGGCCGTCCTCGGCGTGGGGGACGATCCCTTGCGTTGTGAGTTCGCCCCGGTGCCGCTTTCCAGCATTGATGACGATGAGGAATTGATCGGCTATGAGGCGGCCGCGCTGCTCGGACGCCTGATGAAAAAGGAGCGTGTGCCCAAGGATCCGATCCTCATTGCGCCGCGCGCCGTGACCACCCGCCTTAGCACCGACATCCTCGCCGTCGAGCACCCCCTGGTCGCCTCGGCGCTCCGCACGATCTGGGACCATTACACCGAACCCATCGGAGCCAAGCAGATCGCCGCCACGGTGCCGATGTCCTACCGGCGTCTGCACGATGCTTTTGTGCGCTATGTCGGCCATTCCATTCCCGACGAGATCGCCCGGAAACGGCTCGAGCTCGCGAGGAAGCTGCTGGAGGAAAGCGACAAGAAGACCACCGAAATCGCCTGGCTCTGCGGATTCACGGACCATGACCGCATGGGCAAGGTCTTCAAGCGCGTCATGGACGTGACCCCCACGGCCTATCGCCGCCGGTTCAAGAATCCGGATGCGGCTGCATAGAGCCGCGATTCAACCACAAAGACAAAGGGACGCGTGGATTTTCCTTCGCGGCCTTTGCGCCCTTCGCGGTTATAATCTCCGGAGATTGAACCGCGAAGTTCACGAAGGGACGCGAAGAAGAAGCTCCGCGGACTCAGGGCTTTCATAAGGGCGTAAAAAAGCCGGCTCCGAAAAGGAGCCGGCTGGAGTGACTAACGTAAACCCGCTCAGGCGCACGTGCGGCGGCGGCGCCAAAATGCGAAGGCCAGCAGTCCGGCGCCCGCGACCATCGCGTAGGTAGAGGGCTCGGGGACGGCGACAGCGCTGAAGCTGAGGACGCCGTTGCTGCCAAGGACCGCGAGCCAGTTGATGGTGTCGTAGCCGCTGATGTTAAGGCCGCTGACCGTGCCCGAGCTAAAGCCGTTCAGCAGGGTGTAGGCCACGCCATAGCCGCCAAAACCGCCGTTGGTGACGTCGAGGACGAGCGCGCCGCCGGTGATGCTAAAGGTGCCCGCACCTGAGCCGATCAGACGGTCGGAGGTAAGCGCGCCCACCAGCGTGCTGTTGAAGGTGCCCGCGCTGAAGACGAAGTTCTTGCCGTTCGCGAGCGTGTAGCTGCCGATGCTGGTGCTGTTGGCATCGAGCGAACCGCCCGAGAGGGTGAGGTTGCCCAGGTTGACGTTGGCAACCGTGCTCGTGAGCGTGCCACCCGAGACGGTGGTGTCACCCGTGGTGCTGCCGAGCGCGCTGGCGTTAGCGGCCACCAAGGTGCCGAGGCTGACGGTGGTGCCGCCGGTGTGGGCGTTGGCGCCGGCGAGGGTCAATGTGCCGTTGCCGATCTTGTTCAAGGCCCCCGTCGTCGCGGTCGAGGCGCCGGAAACGGTCAGGTTATTGGTGGTTACATCGAAGGTGGCCGTCTTGCCGGCGTTGATCGTGAAGTTGCGATTCGTGCTCGCGGTGGACCCCGTGTATTGCAAGGTGCCGCCGTTGAAGACGAGGTTGGCCGCGGAGGTGCTGGCCTGGCCCAGGTTGCTCGCGACCCCGCCATTGCCGATGGTGGCAACGCTCAAGGTGCCTCCGCTGATCGTGGTGGCGCCGGTGTAGGT
>FJVV01000256.1_pt1 | contig 15645 bp, 8 predicted proteins | sample 1011911 | NCBI WGS metagenome assembly FJVV01 (sample SAMEA3912450, study PRJEB9761) | metagenome | biome: forest; material: soil | place: USA | collected 2011-06-22 | depth 0.1 m
GCGGGCGTCGCGGGTGATGGTGTCGAAGAGCTCCTGCTGCTCGAGCTTGCCGACGAGGGACTGGCCGATGGTGATGAGTGATTCGAGCTGGCGGGCCTTGCCACTGAGATGACGGAGCTGCCAGAGGCGCTGCATGACGGCGGTGGCCTCCTCGGTGAGGCGGACGAAGAAGGCGAGGTCGTCATCGGTGAAGCCACCGAGAACGTCACTGTCGAGATTGATGACACCGAGGACCTGGCCGCCGCCTTCGAGCATGGGGGCGGCCATTTCGCTGCGGACTTCGGGGCGGAGGGCGATGTAGCGCGAATCTGCGGCGACGTTGGCTACGAGTTGGGGGCGTCCGTGAAAGGCGACCCAGCCGGTGATACCCTGGCCGAGACGGAGGGAGACCTCGTCGCTGTCGGGGGGGAGGCCTTGCTGAACCTCGATTTCGAGTTTTCCGGAGTCAGGATTGAGCAGGGAGACGGTGCCGGAGGAGGCGTTGAGCACCTCGATGAAAATTGAGAGGATGGCGGTGAGCGCCTCTCGGGGATCATTTATGCGTCCCGCGATGCTGCTGATGCGATAAAGCCCTTCGTGGAAAATCGGGAGATGGACACCGGAAGCCGGAGAGTCGGAAGAAGGCACCTTTTGGATTGGCACGCCAGACAGCCTTGAGGGAGACGGAGCTGATGGCGAGAATTTCGCCAGTACTTTCCTTAAACAGCCTCCGCCTGCTCGGTCACGGGCATGATGATGGCGGCGAGGGATTCGCGGAGCGCGAGCAGGCGGGAGGTGTCCGCGGTGGGCTCGTGATTGTCGCTCTCGATATAGAAAGTATCGATGGCGATGCCGCGTTCCGTGCCAATGCGGGCGAAGGTGATGTCGAAGCCGTGGTCACTGATGGTCTTGCCGAGGCGGAAGAGCAGGCCGATCTCGTCGCGTGCCTGAACCTCCACGATGGTGCGCTGCATTGAGAGCTCGTGATAGACGTCGACGGTGGGCGGGAAAGAGGACTGCACAGCTTCGCTGCCGGTGGGCGTATTGTAGCGCTGGGTGGACGCGAATTTTTTGGCCTGAGAGACGATGTCGGGATAAAGATCCTTGTTGGCCACGAGGGATTCCTCGACGGTCTTGGCAAAGATTTCCTGGGCCTTCGCGCTTTGCACGACGCCGCGGCCGGGCTCGACGACGTAGAAGGTGTCGATGGCGATGTGGTCGCTGCGTGAAATGACTTTGGCGCCGAGAATGGAAAGGCCTGCGACGCTGAAGGCGCCGGCGAGCTTGTAGAAGAGTCCGGCGCGGTCCCAGGTGACGACGTTGACCACGGTGAGGGAGCGATTGATGTCGTCCTTCCACTCGATCACCGGATGCAGGGAGCCGACCGAGTCCGCCTGAGCGATGGACTTCAGCAGCGAGTTGACCATGCGGATGTGCAGGGCGATCTCGGCCGTTTCGGTGTGGATGAAATAACGCTCGGGCAGCAGGTTGAAGTGCGCGGTGATCTCGTCCTGGCTGATGCCGGGGATGTTTTGGGAGACGAGTGCCTGGAAAGTCATTTTCAGCCGTTGGGAATTATGAGTCGCGATCGCCGGTCCAAGAATCAGGTGTTCGAGGGTGGAGCGATAGAGCGAGGAATGGAGCGTGTCCTTGTAACCGCTCCAGAGTCCGGCCGCAGTGCCGCGGGCGTCGCAGAAGGTGTGGACGTAGAGATAGCGGAGCTTCTCGGCGCTTTCGACCAATTCGGCAAATGCAGCAGCTGTGTTGGGATCATCTACGTCTCGCTTCTGCCAAAAGCGTGCCATGATGAGATGATTTTTAATTACGAAGATAACGAGCTCGGCATTTTCGTCGGAAACCTCGAGTCGTTTGAGCAGGGGGATGGCGATTTTTACACCGCTCTCGGCGTGGCCCTGAATGCCCATGGCCTTGCCGATATCGTGCAGCAGAAGAATCAGATAAAGCAGGGTGGGCGCAGCGGTTTCGTGAAGTGAGGACCGGTATTTAAGGGTGATCGGCTCGGCTTCTGTAAAGATTTGGTCAAGTTCGCGGATCGCGTTGAGGGTGTGGATATCCGCGGTGTAACGATGATAAAATTCGTGCTGCACGAGGCAGGTGAGGCCGTCGAACTCCGGGATGAAGCGTCCGAGGACTCCGAGCTCATGCATGAGGCTGAGGGCGGGATAAACCGCCCCGGCCTCGTCGAGAATCGCCTTGAAGCTGGTGTTGGCGTCGGCGGAGTGGGTGACCTTGCGCGTGATGAGCGGGAGGGATTCGCGGATGAGTGTCTGGAGTGAAAAATCGAGCTGGGCGTTGAGGCTCTGGCAGTGGCGGAAGACCCGGATGAGGCGGACGGGGTCCTTGCGGAAAACGTCGGGGGACTCGGCACCGAGCTCGCGGCCCCGCAGGATGAAGCCGTCGAGGTGCTTGCTGTGCTGGTCGCGACGTGCGCGCACGGCCTCACGGAAGGAGCCGATGAGGCCGGTCTTGGGTTTTTCCAGGGTGAGGGCGAGCCGGCTTTCGATGATCGTGGAAACGCGGAAGATGGTCTGGGCGGACTTGTAGTAGTCGCGCATGAAGTGCTCGACGCGGCCGAGCATGGTGCGCTGGTGGTAGCCGAGGCCGAGGGCGACGTGGGTCTGGGCTTCCAGATCGAGGACGTCGGTGGGGCGCTTTTTCAGAAAATGCAGCTCGTTGCGCACGCGCTGGAGGAAGTCGTGGGCGCGCTGGAAGTCTCGGAGTTCATTTCGCCGGAGGTAATTTTGTACGGCGAGTTCATCGATGGAGTCGATGCCCAGTTTGACGCGGGCCATCCAGAAGGAGTTTTGATATTCCCGCAGGCCGCCGACGCCGTTTTTGATGTCGGGCTCCTGCAGGAAAACGGTGTCGCCATATTTGGCGCGACGGGTGGCCTGGTCGGCGAGGCGGGCTGCTATGTAGGCCTTGGGGTCTTCGACGGTGTAGTAGGCGCGGTAGGCCTGCTTGAAACCGTTGAACAGCGCGGTGGAGCCCCCGAGGAGACGGGCCTCGAGCATGGAGGTCTTGCTTTGGATGTCCTTGCGCGCCTCGGCGAAGACCTCGTCGATCGTGCGGGTCGAGTGGCCGACCTTCAGGCCGCAGTCCCAAAGAATGTAGAGAATCTCGTTTATCAGATGCTCCTGCAGCGGCTGGATCACCGAGAGTTTCACCTTTGCGGGAAACAGGAACATGATGTCGATGTCGCTGAACGGGCTGAGTTCGCCGCGCCCGTAGCCGCCGATCGCGAGGAGGGCGACGGGGGCGGGGAGTTGTTCATGCCGGCGTTCGTAGGAGGCGGCCGCGTAGTCGAAAAGATGGCGGAGCATCACGTCCACCATGCCGGCGCGCGCCTGCGCGACCACCAGGCCGGATTCTCCCGCGTCGTGGCGCATCCGGATCATCGCGCTTTCGAGACGGAGGAACGTCTTGCAGGCGGACAGGCGTTTGGCAGTCGGAACATCTCCGGTGAAGTTCAGGCGTTCTTTGGCGTGTTTCTGGATGCGTCCTAACATGGATGTTGGTTAATTGAGGGAATGAGCGCCCGCAGTCGAGCGGCCAATCCTCCGCTTGCCACGCGCCCTCGCGGATGGTTGCGTGACCGTTCATAATTTTCCCATGGCCGACATCACGAAGAGCTACGAACCGAAGGACGTTGAGGACAAGTGGTATGCCGCCTGGCAGGAGGCGAAGTGCTTCGCCGGCCACGCCGCGCCCGGACAGGAGACCTACACCATCGTCATCCCGCCGCCCAACGTCACCGGTATCCTGCACATGGGCCATGTGCTCAACAACACCCTCCAGGACGTCCTCATCCGTCGCGCCCGCCTCGAAGGCAAGGCTGCCTGCTGGATTCCCGGCACCGACCACGCCGGCATCGCCACGCAGACGATGGTGGAAAAACACCTCAAGAAAACCGAAGGCAAAGGCCGCCGCGATCTCGGCCGCGACGAGTTCCTGAAACGTGTGTGGACGTGGCGCGATGAGAAGGGCGATCACATCCTCAAACAGCTTCGCCAGCTCGGCTGCTCCTGCGATTGGGACCGCACCGCCTTTACCATGGACGCGGACTACAGCCGCGCCGTGCTCACGTCATTCATCAAACTCTTCAACAGTACCGACGCCCAGGGCCGCAGCCACATCTATCGCGGCAAGCGCATGGTCAACTGGTGCCCCGCTTCGCTCACCGCGCTCTCCGACGAGGAAGTCGAGATGCGTCCGACCAAGGGGTTTATTTACAAGCTCCGCTACGAACTTGTCGAATCCTCCGGCGAGCTCACGCACCTCACCGTTGAGACGACGCGCCCCGAGACCATTCCCGCCGACGTCGCTCTCGCCGTCCATCCCGACGACGAACGCTACAAGCGCCTCATCGGCAAAACCGTCTGGCGTCCCCTCGGCGAACGCGCCCCGTTGCCCATCGTCGGCGACACCGCCGTCGATCCCGTGTTCGCCGCCGGCGTGCTCAAGGTCACGCCCGCGCACGACAAGGTGGATTTCGAGATCGGCCAGCGCCACAAGCTGCCTGTCATCGATCTGCTCAATGCCGACGCGACCCTCAACGAGCTCGCCGGCCCTGAGCTTGCCGGCATGGAGCGCTTCGCTGCCCGTAAAAAATCCGCCGAGCTTCTCCGCGAGTCCGGCTCGCTCATCGAGGAGAAGCCCTACGAGAACAACGTCGGTTACTCGCAGCGCGCCGGCGTGCCCATTGAGCCGCGCCTTACGCAACAGTGGTGGTTGCGTTACCCGCGCGTCGAGGAGGCGAAACAGGTCGTGCGCGACGGCCTCATCCAGATGCATCCCGAGCGCTGGTCGAAAGTTTACCTGAACTGGCTCGAAAACATCCAGGACTGGTGCATCAGCCGCCAGCTTTGGTGGGGCCATCGCATCCCCGTGTGGTATGCGAAGGGCATCGACCGCGAGAAACTCACCGAGGCCGATCTTCGCGATCCGAAAAAAATACACGTCTCTCTCGACGGCCCCGCCGATCCTGAAAACTGGGATCAAGAAGACGACGTGCTCGACACGTGGGCCTCCTCGTGGCTCTGGCCCTTCGGCACGCTCGGCTGGCCCGACGCGGAAAGTCAGGCGAAGGCCAACTTCGACGCGTTCTATCCCACGACCACGCTTGCGACGGGCGCGGACATCATCTTCTTCTGGGTCGCCCGCATGATCATGGCCGGCCTCGAATTCGCCCGTCCCGGCGCGCCCGTGGAGCAGCGCATTCCGTTCAAGCATGTTTATTTCAACGGCATCGTCCGCGACAAGCAGGGCCGCAAGATGTCGAAGACTCTCGGCAACTCGCCCGATCCGCTCGATCTCATCACCGCCTACGGTGCCGACGGTCTGCGCTTCGGGCTCCTCCAGATCGCCCCTCTCGGCCAGGACGTGAAGTTCGATGAGACCCGCGTTGAGGCCGGCAAACATTTCTGCAACAAGCTCTGGAACGCCTGCCGCTTCCGCCAGATGAGCGGCGAGATGGCTGACAACTCCTCGCTCGCCGCTATCCTCGGTCGCATTGATCCGGCCCACCTCGACGACGACGATCACGCGCTCCTCGGCGCGCTGCTCGACACGATGAACACACTGGAAAAAAGCTTCGCCGGGTTTGAGTTCGCCGGTGCGACGCAACGCTTGTATTCGTTTTTCTGGAACGACTTTTGCGACTGGTATGTCGAGGTCGCCAAGGCCCGGCTTCAGGAGCCCGCCGCCAAGGCCCATGTGCTCGCCGTGCAGGATTTGGTCATCCGTGAATTCCTGCTCATGTTCGAGCCGTTCGCGCCCTTCATCACGGAGGAGTTGTGGCACCTGCTCGGCTATGGTGCGGAAAAATCCTTCGTGCAGGAGACGCGCATCGAAACCGCCGACGGGCTGGTTGCGTTGTTCGCAAAGCGCGGCGTGACGGTTGACGCCGCCGCGACGGGTCGGGTGGAGCAGCTCAAGCAATTCGGCACGCTCGCCCGCGAACTCAAAGCCGACCAATCCGTGGCGCAGAAACGCGACGTGAAGTTCTTCGCGCTCGCCGGCCAGCCCGAGTGGCTCGCGCTGGAGAAAAACCTGAGCAAGCTCGCCCGCCTCGTCGGTGCGGCGGAAATCTCCCGCACCACCGAAAAGCTGTCACTGCCCGCGACGGTGACGTCGCTCGGCACGCTCTACCTCGATACCGGCGTGAAGGTTGACCCCGCCGCCGAACGTGCGCGCCTGACCAAGGAAATCCACGCGCTCAACAAACACATCACCGGCACCGAGGCCCGCCTCTCCAACGAAGCCTTCACGAGCAAAGCCCCGCCCGCTGTCCTCGAAGGCGCGCGCAAACAGCTCGCCGACCAACAGACCAAGCGCGCCGAACTCGAACGTCTGCTCGCCGCCGTGCAGTGACCGCCTGGCCCTTGCTCATTTCAAGGGCTATTTCCCTTAAATTAAATGGGGATTTAACATTCTTTTAATTATTGGGTTAAGATTATTATCAAGGGTAATCTTTACTTAGGACATGAAGTAAGTATTGGTTAGATCACTCGATGAACGCCGCCGCTGAGCCAGTAACACCAAGCACTTTGGATTTGGAGAAATCAACGGCTCAGGAACGGGTGAAGTGGGCGTTGGATCAGTTTGGTGACGGTCTCGTGCTGACGACCAGCTTTGGGATTCAGTCGGCGGTGATGTTGCATCTGGTTACTCGCATCGCTCCGAAGATTCCGGTGATCTTTGTCGATACGGGTTATCTTTTTCCTGAGACCTACCGGTTTGCCCGCGAGCTGACCGAGAAGCTTTCACTTAACCTGAAAACTTACGTGCCCGCGCAGACCGCCGCCCAGCAGGAGGCACTTTACGGCAAGCAGTGGGAGTTGGGCATCGACGGTCTGAAACGCTACAACCACCTCAATAAAATCGAGCCGATGGACCGCGCCGTGCGCGAACTGAAGGCCACCGCGTGGCTCGCCGGGCTGCGCCGCTCGCAGGCGAGCACCCGCGAGGCCCTTCCAGTGGTGCAGCGTCAGAACAAGATCACCAAGGTTCATCCGATCATCGATTGGGACAACCGCACGATTCATCGCTACCTCACCGAACACGGACTCAACTACCATCCGCTTTGGGAGGAAGGCTACGTCTCCGTGGGCGACTGGCACAGCACGTCGAAGTTGGAAGTGGGCATGTCCGAGGAGCAGACGCGCTTCGGCGGCCTCAAGCGCGAGTGCGGCTTGCACGAGAGCAGCGGCCGCGTGGATTTCCAGATTTGAGGACAGCTCAGGACTGCCGTTGCTCGTAGGCCCGTTTCACGCACAGCACGATGGCGATGCCCGGTGCCCAGAGGGTGAAGTAAAACCCGAGCGTCTTTGAGCCGTTGAGGGCGAGTTCGCCGATTGAAAAATCCGCGCCCGTCACCAGTCCGAACAGCACGAACGCGAGCGCCCCGAGCACCGCCCCCGTCACGGCGATTGCCGAGACGATGACGAAAAAATAAAGCGACCAATGCAGGCGGGTGAGGCTCATGAAGCGTGGACGTCCAAGGTAGAGTGTGCCGACTCCGGCGTGCAACGCGAAGTTGCCGGCATGCACGCACTCCCCGCTTGCTGGATCACGTTTCCCCAGGCTGAATCTTCGGCCAGACCATGGCCTTCCACGACGAAGACGAATCCCCAGTGAACGATGGCGCATTCCAGAAAAGCTTCTGGGCGCACCTCGACGACCTGCGTTCCGCGCTCGTCAAATCGGCGATGGCGGTGGGCGTGGGTCTCTTGATCTGTCTGTTCATGGGAGACCGGCTGGTGTCGCTTTTGGAGTATCCGCTTCACCGCATGGACATGTTTGAGAAGCCGCATCCCTCGGTGGCTTTTCAGATCGGCGATACGAAGCTCGGCCCGTATCCGGTTTCGGTGGAACAGTTCCCCGGGCTGCCGGAGGGCAAGAACCCGCACGTGCTTTTTCACGTGGGCACGGCGGTGGTCAACGGCCGGCAAGTCGTGACGCTCACGCCTGATCCGTCGGCCCCGTCGGCGAGTGCCACCGTGAGGGTTAAGCTGCATAACTTCAGTCCGACGGAGGCGTTCTTCGTGGCCTTTCATGTGGCGATCTACGGCGGGCTGGTGCTCTCGTCGCCTTTCTGGGTGTTTTTCATGGGACAGTTTATTTTGCCCGCGTTGCACATCCGGGAAAAACGCGCGCTGGGCACATGGTTGTGCTGGGGGACGGCTCTGTTTCTCGCCGGCGTGGCGTTGACCTACTTTTTTCTCCTGCCGATCGCGCTGCGTGCGTCCATTGAGTATTCGCAGCTCATGGGTTTCGAGGCCTACGACTGGAAGGCGGATGACTACATCGGCTTCGTGACGAAGTTTATCTTCGGCATGGGGCTCGGGTTTCAGTTTCCGGTCATCGTGTTGCTGCTCGTGAAGATGGGCCTGATCACTCATCACCAGTTGGGGCGTTACCGCCGGCATGTGATTGTGCTGTGTCTCGTGCTCGGCGCGGTGCTGACGACGCCGGAAGTCATCACGCAGGTCGCTATGGCGGTGCCGCTCTACATCCTCTATGAGGCCTCCATCTGGATCGCTTGGTATTGGGACTGGAAGAAGCGCAAAGCCGCCCGGCTGGCCGGCGAAGAGGTCGATTGACCTCGGCCGGCCTTTTCATCCTTGCGCCGGTCGCCCGGCGTTGCGGTCATGACTCTTTCACATGATCGCTCCAGAAACTTTTTCCCACATCGAGAACATCAAAAGGCGCGCCGGGCACCTATGGAGGTTTCTTTGACTGCGATCAAAAGCAGCGTGAAATAGAAGCTCTCGACGCCCAGATGGGCGACCCCGCGTTCTGGGACAATAACGAGCGTGCTCAAAAACACATCGTCAAGGTCAACACCCTGAAGCGCGCCGTCCTCCCCGTCGTCGCCTTCAAGAAGCGCGTCGACGATCTCGATGTGATGATCGAGCTGATCGAAGCCGGCACACCTGAGGAGCAGGAGGAATATTCCAAGGAGCTCACCACCCAGGTTGAAGCGATGGTTCCCGAACTCGACCAGATCGAGATCGGGGCATTCCTCACCGGCCAGTTTGACCGCAACAACGCCATCTTCTCCATCCAGGCCGGAGCGGGCGGCACCGAGTCCAACGACTGGGCCGACCTTCTCTTCCGCATGTATTCGCGCTGGGCGGAACGCCGTGGGTTTACGACCGAGCTCATGGACGTGCAGCCGGGCGACACTGCCGGCATCGCCAAGGCCACCATCCTCATCAAGGGCGAAAACGCCTACGGCTACTGCAAGGCCGAGCGCGGCGTTCACCGCCTCGTGCGCATCAGCCCCTTCGATTCCAACGCCCGCCGCCATACTTCGTTTTGCGCAGTGGACGTGGTCGCCGAGGTCACCGACGAAATTAAAATCGACATCCCCGAGGACGAGTTGCGCATCGATGTTTACCGTTCCTCCGGCAAGGGCGGCCAGGGCGTCAACACCACCGACTCCGCCGTCCGTATCACGCACATTCCGACGGGCACCGTGGTCGTCTGCCAAAACGAACGCTCCCAGATCAAGAACAAGGCCACCGCCATGAACGTGCTGAAGGCCCGCCTCTACGAAAAGAAGCAGGATGAGCAGCGCGCCGAGATGGACAAGTTCTACGGCGACAAGGGCGAGATCGGCTTCGGCGCACAGATCCGCAGCTACGTGCTCCAGCCCTACCAGATGGTGAAAGACCTGCGCACCGGCGTTTCCACGAGCGACACCCAGGGCGTGCTCGACGGCGACATCGACCGCTTCATCACCGCCTGGCTGCGCGCCGGCTGTCCGCGCCACCGCAACAAAGACATCCAGATCGACGATGAATAACTCTTTATCGTTATTCTTTCTCTTTCGTCAGCCCCGACTGGAGAAAGATTAAGATAACGATAAAGAGAAAGAGTAACCATGCCCGACCTCACCCACGACCAGCTCCAGTCCGCTTTTGCCGCCACGTCGTTGTTTGAGGCCAAGTCGTGGCAGCTTTCGCCCGAGGCGTGGGCGCTCACCCCTGAGCAGGTTGCCCAGCTCGAAGCCATCGGGGTGGCCTGCCTGGAGTATCATCAGGCGTTGGAAACGCTCTATCTCCGCTCGGCGGCAGGCAAAAACCTCCTTCGTAACAAGCCGCTCCTCACGCCGTGGGTTGCCGACTACCTTGACCGCGGTAAACCGGCCCACCTCGTCGCCCATGCGCGCGATCCGAAAAATCGCGGTGTTTTTCCGACCGTTCTGCGGCCCGACCTGCTGCTCACTGACGAAGGCTTCGTGATGACCGAACTCGACTCGGTTCCGGGTGGAATCGGGCTCACGGCATTTCTCAACAAACTCTACGCGGATAACGGCACCATCCTCGGCGCGGGCGATGCGATGATCCGCAACTTCTACGAATCGCTCGCCGCGCTGCGCAGCGACATCCGCAATCCGCTCATTGCGCTCGTCGTCTCGGACGAGGCTGCCACCTACCGGCCGGAGATGCACTGGCTCGCCGAGCAGCTCCAGGTTCAGGGCAAGCGCGTGTTTCTGCTAGAACCGGACGATATTTTCCCGCTTGGCTCGTCGCTCTGTTTCGACGTCGAGGGCAATCCCGAGAAAATCGACATCATCTACCGCTTCTTCGAGTTGTTCGATCTGGAGAACATCCCCACGGCGAAGTTTTTCTTCGAGGCGTGGGAGGCGGGGGAAGTGGCGATCGTTCCCCCCATGCGTCCCTATCAGGAGGAAAAAATGGGCCTCGCGCTTTTCCATCATCACCTTCTGCAAGACTACTGGGCCGAGGCGCTCGGCGGACGCACGCTGAAGCTCCTGCGCCAGCTCATCCCGATGTCGTGGGTGGTTGACCCGGCGCCGTTGCCTCCCGGGGCGGTGCTCGATGGCCCGCGCGTCGGCGGACGCCCGCTCAACGACTGGCGCCAGCTTGCCGCCGCGTCGCAAAAAGAACGCGACCTCATCCTGAAAATCTCCGGTTACCATGAGACCGCCTGGGGTGCGCGCAGCGTCATTCTTGGCAGTGATTGCTCGCGCGAGGAGTGGCAGGCCGGGGTGGAAATGGCCGTCGCGGATGCGCCCGCCAATCCGCACGTCCTGCAGGAATTCAAGAAACCGCGCCGGTCAAAACACCGCGTTTATGACCGCGAACAACAGGTGCGCGAGGTAGACGGACGGCTGCGCCTTTGCCCCTATTATTTTGTGACGGGAGGCAAGGCCACCTTGAGCGGGGCGCTCGCGACTTTCTGCCCGCCCGACAAAAAAATCATCCACGGCATGCAGGACGCGGCGCTGTTGCCGTGCCGAATTGTGCCATCGCTTGAAGCTTAGATAGTTCTGGAACTGGCAGCTTGTCTTTTGGGGTGAAAACCCTACTTGGATTGACATGCCCCGTTCATTTACTCCCCTGCCTCTGCACGTTTCTGTTCGAATGGCCTTCGGGCTTGCTGGCTTGCTGCTGATTCTTGATTCGCGATCCGTGGTTCGGGCTGCCGATACAGCCGACATGTCCGCCTTGCGTGCCCGCGCTGACAACGGCGATCCGACGGCGCTATTCAAGCTCGGGACGATGGCGGAAGCCGGCGAAGGGCAGCCCGCCGATCCGACGGTCGCGCTCAAATTCTATCTCAAGGCTGCTCAGCAGGGTTATGCTCCCGCGCAATTCAATGTTGGAAATCTCTACTCCACCGGGGGTGGCGTGAAACAAGACCTGATGGAAGCCGCCGTGTGGCTCCGTCAGGCCGCTGACCAAGGATTGCCCGAGGCGCAGTATAACCTGGCCTTGGCCTACGAGACGGGCAGGGGAGTCGCCAAGGACGATGCCAAGGCGGTCAAATGGTATCAGGCCGCCTCTGACAAAGGGTATGCGCAGGCCAGTTACAATCTAGGCCTCATGGCCGAGGACGGCCGGGGCATGGAGCGCAATGACAATCTGGCTGCCATCGTATACCGCAAGGCGGCGGAAAAAAACTACGGTCCCGCGCAAAACAATTTGGGCATCATGATCGCGGAGGGACGCGGTGGACTCAACCCTGACCAGGCCGATGCCTATGCCTGGCTTACGCTCGCCGTGGAAAACGGCGTCAAGCCCACCGCCCGCGACATCATCCTGCGCCGGCTGAGCGAGATTCAGATGGCCGATGCCCGCGTCAAGGTGGCCACGCTGCGCAACAAGCTTGGCCTGCCTGTGGCCGCCGTTGTCCAGCCCGCGCCGGTTACGCCGACCTTTGTGCCATTGATTACTCCGGCGGCGGCTCCGGTTTCGGCTCCCGTTTCGCCGGATCGCATCAGCCAGCTCGAAGCGGAGGTTGCCACCGCCCGTTCCGCCAACGTGCAGTTGCTCGAGGATTCCCGTCGGCTCGCTCTCGAGAAATCCGCCCTGGAGGAAAAACTTTCGGAACAATCGGCTTTTTCCGCTTCCGCGGCGTCCGCCGATGTGGCTGCACAACTTCAGGCCAGCCAAAAGGCGGTCCAGAAACTCACCGACGAAAATCTCCGGCTCAAGGCCGCCACGGCTCCGGCGGCGGCCGCGCTTTCCTCATCGGCGGCCGGCAACGATCCTGCAAAATTAAAGCAGGTGCTGACTGATGCCGAACTTCGCCTGAAGAGCCTCGCCGATGACAACAAGCGGCTGAACGACGAGGTGAAACGTTCTATCTTTGAGATGGGCAGCCTTCGCCACGAGCTGGATGTGCTCCGCCAGCGTTCCGCTGACAAACCGGCCGTCGCGGCGGATTCCGATGCGGGTAAACGCATCGTTGATCTCACGCAAAGCGTAGCCGTCCTGCGCGCCGCCAACGACAACTTGGAGGCCGATGCCAAGCGTCTGGCCGCCGCGCCGGTCTCGGATGCCGAGTCCGCCAAGCTCAAGCTCCAGTTGTCTGACCTGCAGGCTGAAAATGCCCGTCTGTCGACCGGCTTGCAGGACGCCCGTACGGTCGTCGCCCAGTCCAAGGCGTCCGTCGAGCAGACCGCCGATCTTAAAAAACGCCTCGATGAAACCTCCGCCGATCTCGCCAAGGTGCGCGTGCAACTTGCCTCGGTGAGCATTCCCGCCGGAGTCGACGGCAAGCAAACTGACGCGCTAAGCCAGCAGGCCGAGCAGGCGCGTGCTGAAGCCGCGGGGCTCAAGGTCTCGATTTCAAGGCTTGAGCAGACCAAGGCCGAGCTTCAGGCCAGCCAAGAACAGCTCACGACGGAAAATGCCCGACTCGCGACCAGTGCCCGTGCTCAGGGTGAAAACGTGACTGCGCTCCGTGCACAGCTGGCCACGGCCGAACAAACTCTTACCGATGCCCGCAAGCAGGCTGAGGCCATGGCAGCCTCCGGGCAGCGGGCGGAAACCGAGAAGAGCGCGCTGCAGGAATCCATTGACCGTCTCACCAGTGACAACAAGCGTCTCAAAGACACCACGACCAAGCCGGACGTGAACGTTGATCTCCTGACCAAGCAGGTCGCCGATCTTCAAACGGCGCTCGTCACCGCCAAGACGGCCATGCTTGCGGAACAGGCGCGAGCCTCGCAAGCGTCCGAACAAGCCGCAACCACCGCCAAGAGCCTCGCAGGCAACCAGCAGACGATCGATGGACTGAATGCCAAGATTGCCGAGCTCGGCGCCGCCCAGCAGCAGACGGTTACCGAGAAGAGCGCGCTGCAGACGGCCATCGATTATCTTACCGCAGAGAACAAGCGCCTTGCTTCTACGACCGAGCAACCGAAGCTGGACGTGCAAAAACTGAGCGACCAGATCTCGGAATTGAAGGGTTCCCTGGCCATGGCAACCAGCCAGCAGCAGGCGGTTAAGGCCAGGGCCGATCAGATGGCCACGCAACTTGCGGCAGCCGAGAAAAAACTGGTCGAGGCCAGCGGACAGGCGGCCGGTGAAAAAAGTTCGCTGCAAAGCCTCATCGCCGAGCTTACCCGTGACAACAAGCGCCTGGCCGAAGCGTCCGCGCAACCGTCTGCGGATGTGGTGCGGTTGACCGGCGAGGTCGCCGAGCTGAAAGGGGCGATGGCCTCTGGCGCCACCCAGCGTCAGCTCGATCAGGCCAACGTCGCCCAAACGACCGCGCAACTGGCCGCCGTCGAAAAAAAGCTGGCCGAGGTCAGTGGACAGACTGCCTCTGACAAGAACACCTTGCAGCGCTTGATTGACCAGCTCACCACCGACAATCAGCGCATCACCGGTGAATCCGCCCAGTCGAAGACGACGGCCGAACAGCTGAACAAGCAGATCGCCGAGTTAAAGAGTGCGGCGGACGCCACGACCAAGGAGCATCAGGCTCGCGTGGACCAGCTGACGTCGCAACTGGCGGCGGCAAACAAGACGATGGAAGGACGGCAACAGCTGACCGACCAGCTGATCGTCAAGCTCGGCCAGTTCTCCAGTGAAAACCAGCGTCTCGCCGGGGAGTCCACCCAGTCGAAGACGACGGCGGAGCAGATGAACAAGCAGATCGCCGAATTGAAAAACGCGGTGGCCGACGCCGCCACGGCGCAACAAGCGCAGCAGGCAAAGGCGGATCAGCTTGCCGACCAGCTGGCGAATACGAACAAGATGATGGATGCGAGGCAGCAGATGATCGAGCAACTGACATCGAAGATCGACCAGCTCAACAAGGCGGTGGCTTCAGGCAAGCAGAGTGCTGCGGAGGCGACCCGCCTGGCCGGTGTGAACGAAGAGATGAAAAAGAATTTGGAATCGGTTCAGTATGCGCTGAAGACGGATCGCGAGAAGAGCGCGACCGAGGCGGTGGCGCTGACCACCCAGTTGAAGCGCGTGCGCGACGCCAATCGTGTGCTGGCTGACACCAACAAGGCGCTGATCGAAATCCAGGCGAAGCAGTAAGCCGGGGGGAACTCCGGCGAAGCCTTGGGCCCGTCGGAATTGCCATCGTTTAAAACAAAAAGGCCGCGCTTATTGCGCGGCCTTTTTGTTGAGGAAGGGCGTGAGGCTTAGCTGAGGGTGACACCCCTGGCTTTGGCCGCGCGGAGGAGGGCGTCGGCCATGTCGGAAGGCGTGACGGCGACTTCGATGCCGCACTCCTTGAAGACGGCGATCTTGGCGGCGGCGGTGTCCTCGACTCCGCCCACGATGGCACCGGCGTGGCCCATACGGCGGCCGGCGGGGGCGGTGGCTCCGGCGATAAAGCCGGCGACAGGCTTCTTGCAGTTGGCCTTGATCCAACGGGCGGCCTCGACCTCTGCGTTGCCGCCGATTTCACCGATGAGGATGATACCGTGTGTGTCGGGGTCTTCGTTGAAGAGCTTGATCACGTCGAGGTGGCTGGTGCCGTTGACGGGATCGCCGCCGATGCCGACCGCGGTGGACTGGCCGATCCCCTTCGAGGTGAGTTGGAACACCGCTTCGTAGGTGAGGGTGCCGGAGCGCGAGACGACGCCGACATGGCCCTTCTTGTGAATGTAGCCGGGAGCGATGCCGATACGGCAGCCGCCGAAGGAATCCTTGCCAGTGCCGGGCGTGACGACGCCGGGGCAATTGGGGCCGATGAGGCGGGTCTTCTTGCCGGTGATGGCACGCTTTACGCGGATCATGTCCTTGATCGGAATGCCCTCGGTGATGGCGACGACGAGGTCGAGACCGGCGTCAACACCTTCGAGGATGGCGTCACCGGCGAAGGGCGGCGGCACATAGACGACGGCGACGGTTGCGCCGGTGG
>FJVV01000671.1_pt1 | contig 15632 bp, 12 predicted proteins | sample 1011911 | NCBI WGS metagenome assembly FJVV01 (sample SAMEA3912450, study PRJEB9761) | metagenome | biome: forest; material: soil | place: USA | collected 2011-06-22 | depth 0.1 m
CTCCTCGACGAGCCGACCAACCATCTCGATCTCGAGGCCCTCCTCTGGTTCCAGGACTATCTGACGCGTTATCCCGGCGGCCTCGTGGTCATCTCCCATGATCGCGCCTTCCTCAACGCCCTCTGCACCGGCATGCTCGAGCTGCGCGCCGGCTCGCTCCATTACTACCACGGCAACTACGACAATTTCCTGACCGAGAAAGAAGCCCGCAAGCACCAGCAGGCCGCCGCCTTCAAGAACCAGCAGCGCGAGATCGCCCACCTTCAGGTCTTCGTTGACCGCTTCGGCGCCAAGGCCTCCATGGCCTCCCGCGCAAAGTCCAAGGAGAAACAAATCGAACGCCTCAAGGAAGTCGCCGTCGAGGAGCCCACCGAGGAGCTCCGCAAGATGAACTTCAAGTTCCCGCAGCCCCCGCGCTCCGGCCTGAAGGTCATCGAACTTGAACACGTCAAGCAGGCCTACGGCGACCACGTCGTCTACAAGGATCTCAACTTCACCGCCGAGCGCGGCCAGGGCATCGTCCTCATCGGCCCCAACGGCGCCGGCAAATCCACGCTCCTCAAAATCCTCGCCGGCGTCATCCCCATCCAGGGCGGCGAACGCGAACTCGGCAGCAACGTCGTTCCCGGCTACTTCGCCCAGAACCGTCTCGATAATCTGAATGCCGACGCGACGGTGTTCGAGAACGTGATGGAGCTGCGCACCAACGAAAACCAGCTCACCGAGCAGCAGGCCCGCGCCATCCTCGGCGCCTTCCTCTTCCGCAAGGACGACGTCCACAAGCCCGTCTCCGTCCTCTCCGGCGGCGAAAAAACCCGCCTCGCCCTCGCCCGCATCCTCGTCCGTCCGCCCAATCTTCTCCTCATGGATGAGCCGACGACCCACCTCGACATCCAGTCGATCGACGCGCTGGTCATGGCGCTCAAGAACTACGAGGGCACGCTGATCTTCATCTCCCACGACGTCCATTTCATCAAGACGCTCGCAAAGAACGTGCTCCACGTTCACGGCGGCCGCCTGACCCACTACGCCGGCGACTACGATTATTACCTCGATAAATCCAAGTTGAGCGACGCCCGCGCCGCGATCACCGCCGGTTTCACCGACGCCCGCCCCACGCAAAAAGCCGAGCCCAAGAAAGCCGCCCCCGTATCGGGCGTGGTGAAGCCCAAGCCCGGCGCCAACGAAATCCGCAAGTTCCGCGAACAGGTCGGCGTCCTCGAAAAGAAAGTCGTCGATCTGGAGGCGAAGCAGGCCGAAATCACCGCCGCGCTGGAATCTCCCGAGACCTACGCCGACAAGGGCAAGTTCCACCACCTCAACCTGGAGCTGAGCGCAACCGTCAATCTCGTCACCAAGGCCACCGCCGAGTGGGAGGAAGCCGCCTCCAAGCTGACTGAAATGGAGCAGGCCTGAGCGTCCGCCGGCGTCACCCGATCACTTCGTCCACCAGCCGCGGAGCCGGCACCGGCTCCGCGCTGAAACGAACCGCCTGCGCCGCGCTCTCACGTGCTGCCGCGAGCGACGCATCGCTGTTTGCATGGACGACCGCGATCACCCCGCCTGGCAACACGCGCTCGCCGATTTTCACCAGCGAGCTGAAGCCCACCGCATGATCCACCGTGTCCTCGGCCTTCACGCGGCCCGCACCCAGCTTTAACGCCGCCAGCGCGATCTCCATCGCCCCGACCGTCTGCACATAACCGCCGGTCGAACTCTTCACCTCGGCGCGCAACCGCGCCTGCGGTAAACACGCCGGATCATCGACCACCCGCGCGTCGCCTCCCTGGGCGGTCACGATCTCGCGAAACTTCGCCAGCGCCGCGCCGCTTGAAATCGATTTCTCCAACCGCACCCGCGCCTCCGCCGTCGTTTTGGCGGTGCCCGCGAGCAGCAGCATTTGCTCTCCAAGCGCATAAGTAACCTCCATCAAATCCGCCGGGCCCTCGCCTCGCAGGCACTTGATGGACTCGGCGACTTCGAGCGCATTGCCCACCGCCCGGCCGAGCGGCTGGTCCATCGCCGTCAGCAGCGCGCGCGTCGGCTTCCCCATCGCGTTTCCGATATCCGCCATCGCCTGCGCCAGCGCCCGGGCATCGGCCTTGTCCTTCATGAAGGCGCCGGCGCCAAATTTTACATCAAGCACGAGTGCATCGATGCCCTCGGCGAGTTTCTTGCACATGATCGACGCGCAGATGAGCGGCAGGCACTCGACCGTCGCGGTGACATCGCGCAATGCGTAGAGCTTCTTGTCGGCCGGCGCCAGTTCCTTGGTCTGCCCGATGAGCGCGCAACCAACCTTGTCCACCTGAGCGCGATACTCGTCCATCGACAACCCGACGCGAAACCCGGGAATCGACTCCAACTTGTCGAGCGTGCCGCCGGTGTGCCCGAGCCCGCGCCCGCTGATCATCGGCACCGCCACGCCGCACGCCGCGACCATGGGCGCGAGGTGGATGGAGACCTTGTCGCCGACGCCACCCGTCGAGTGTTTGTCCACTTTCGGCGCGCGCACCGCCGACAGATCGGCGACCACACCCGAGCGCATCATCGCATCGGTCAACGCCGCCGTCTCGGCGGTGTTCATCCCGCGCACAAAAACCGCCATAAGCATCGCACTGAGCTGGTAGTCGGCCCACGACCCGTCGGTCGCCCCGCGCACAAACGCCGCAATCTCCTCCGCCGACAAGACATGTCCGTCCCTTTTGCGGGCGATGACATGCTGCGGGAAAAGCCACGGGCTCATTTTAAAAACCCTGCCTCCCCTACAAGTCCTGCGCAAGCCCCCGACTTGCCGCCTTCCAGAAAAACCTCAGCATGCAGCCATGAAACCCCAAGTCGTCGTCGTTGGCAGCTTTGTGCAGGATCTGGTGTGGCGGTGCGCCGCCTTCCCCAAGCCGGGTGAAACCATCATCGGCAACTTCACCACGGGCCCCGGCGGCAAGGGCTCCAACCAAGCCGTGGCGGCGGGACGCGCGGGCGCGGCCACGCTCTTCATCGGCGCGGTCGGACGCGACGCCTTCGCGGCTGAAGCCAAGGCCTTCTACTCCGCCGAGGACATCGCCGCCTGCTTCGTGGAAAAGCCCAGGCAAGCGACCGGCACCGCCGGCATCCTTGTCAATGCCTCCGGTCAGAACGAGATCATCGTCGCACTCGGCGCCAACGCCCACCTCACCAAAACAGATTTCGATTCCAAGCTTCTCACCGGAGCAAAAATCGTCGTCACCCAGCTTGAATCCAACCTCGCCACCACTGCGTTCGTATTGAAAACCGCACGCGCCGCCGGCGTCACAACCGTCCTCAACCCCGCGCCCATGCGCGCGGATTTTGATCCGGCAATCTTGAAGTATGTCGATGTGCTCATCCCCAACGAAGCCGAGTTCACCGCTCTGGTAAATCTCCTGCCCGCCACCGGACGCAAAGACTTTACCGAGACCGCGCTGAGCCTGCTTTCCAATGACGATCTCCATGCGCTCTGCCGCAAACTCGGGCCGGCCGTCGTCATCGTCACCCTCGGCAAACGAGGCTGCCTCGTATCCCATGCGTCCGGCCCCGTCTTCATCCCGGCGCACAAGGTCAAGGCGGTCGACACCACCGGCGCAGGCGACGCCTTCGTGGGCGGTTTTTCGGCGGGCTTTGTGGAGTTCAAAAGTGACATCGTCGCGGCGGCCCGCTTTGGCGTCGCCGTGGCCGCGCTCTCCGTCACCAAACAGGGAACGGCCCCCGCAATGCCGACCCGGCGCGAACTCGCCAAGTTCCTAAAGAACTGACCCGGCGGCTCCGCCCGACTCCGCCGGATGGTCCACGATCTCGACGGTAAAAACCGTGCCTTGTCCGGGCGTGCTCTCGACTGTGATGTCGCCACCGAGCAGCTTCGCGAGTTCTCGCGAGATCGACAGCCCGAGACCTGTGCCGCCAAATTTCCGAGCGATGGATGCGTCGGCCTGCACGTAGGGCATGAACAACCGCGCATGCTGCTCCGCCGTTATGCCCATGCCGGTGTCGCGCACACTGAAACGCACCCGGCCCGCCGCGACCGCCGCCACCGTCACCGTCACCGCCACGCCGCCCTGCGAGGTGAATTTCAGCGCGTTGGAAATCAAGTTGCTCAGGATCTGCCGCAGCCGGGGCCCGTCGGTGTGAACGATTGCGGGCACGGCGCCATCAACGTGGAGATCGAGCGCCAGCGCCTTCGCCTGCGCCGAGCCGCGGAAGAGTTCGCATATCTCCGTGGTGAACGCCTCGACGGATAACGGCGCCACCTCCAGCTCCATTCGCCCCTCCCCGAGCTGCGCATGGTCGAGCAGTCCGCTGATGAGCTTGAGCAGGCTTTCCGCCGAATGCTCGATCAGATCCAGCGTCTCGCGCTGGTCCGGAGTCAGCGGTTCTTCCTGCAGCAGATTGACCAGCCCGATCACGCCGCCGATCGGGGTGCGGACCTCGTGGCTCATCACCGCCAGGTAGCGGCTCTTCGCCCGATCCGCCTCTTCGGCCGCCTCCTTGGCGCAACGTAGCTCCGCCTCGGTCTTCCGGCGGGCGGCAACCTCTTCGCGCAGCCGTCGGTTCAACCTCACCAGCGGCAGCAACCAGCCAAGCGCTCCGGCCGCGACCGCTGCAAGACCCGCAAGCGACCAATAAATCCAGCGTAAATCGGGCCTGGGATCGGGATCATAAAGAAAACCATCCAAGGGGAAATTCTTCGGCAGCATGCCGAAATCCGCATATGTGTCCGCCATGTGCCGCCAACGTCCCCGGTTCATGTGCCCCACCTCAATCAAGCCGGGATGCATGAGCAACGCGGTGTGTTCAGCCTCGAAGACCAGATGCGCACGGCTGCTCTTGCAGCCGTAGTCCCGCAGCAGCAGGTCGATAATCTCGTCGGGATGCGCGAGCGCGTAGTCCCAGCCCTTGAGGCTCGCCTCGCGAAACGCCTTCACGCGCGCGGGATGCAGGCGAATCTGCTCTTCGGTGGTGAAAAGGTTGTCCCCGTAGAAATCGATGCCGCCCGCGCGCGGCGTGAAGGCCAGATACTCAAACCCCGCCTGATCCAGCACGAACGGCTCGTCGGTCGCATAACCTGACATCGCGGCCACCCGGCCGCGGACGAGATCTTTCACGTCGAAGGTGTGGTTCTCCACATGAAGCTTCGCCGGATTGATGCCCTCGTCCCTGAAGTAGGCAAACAACTCGGCCGACAGCGGCTCGATCATGATCGGTTTGTCGTGGAGGTCTTGAAGATCGTGCACGCCGGAAGCCTTTCGGGCCAGCAATACGAGCGCCGAATGCTGAAAGATCGTCGCCAGCACCACCACGGGTTTCCCCTGGCCGCGCAGCAGCAGGATGTCCGAGGTGCCCACGCCAAACTCGGCGCGGCCGGCGAACACCGTGTCGGCCGGGTCCTGGCCCGGCTTCGCCTCGATCAACTTCACCTCAAGCCCCGCCTCGCGATAGTAGCCTTGCGCGATGGCCGCGTAGTAACCCGCAAACTGAAACTGATGCCGCCACTTGAGCTGCAGACTTACCTGGTCCGGTGCCGGCGTTGCCGGTGCATCCGCTCCGCGCAGCCCTCCCAGGGAAATAAGCAACACGGCCGCACCGGCCCAAACCCGGCCCAAGCGTTTGCTGTTTAGAAGTCGCATGGCATTTCCCGTGAATGGCATTCTCACCGCCATCCACGGCCTAGCAAGGCAAAGCAAGTTCCGGCCAAAAGCGGCTTCCCGCGCGCCACGCAAAGACCCGCCAGCATCACCCAACATCACGAACAGGCGCGGCGGGCTCCTCGTTCCATTCTAGGGGCTCGGCATCGGCTCCGAACGCTCCCACCACCGCATATCCGGCTCCCCTTTCACCAGCATCGTGAACGCGACCCGGTCAAAGGACGGCGCGCGCGCCTCGCACGCAGCCATGAAGTCCTCCAATGTTCCGTCCTTCCCAAGGCTGCCGCATATCGCGAGCCAAGCCGACGCAGGCGACTCGGCGCGCAGCTCCCGGCCGGTGAGCACGTCGTCGTGCGGCACCAGGGGCTCGCTGCACCACAATCCAATCAACCCGCCGCCCTTTTGCCCGAATACCCAACGGCCGCGCCGCACCTCGCGGTCAAACGAGTCCGCCGGCCAGTGCGCATGGGTGAACGCAACCGGATACACATCATAGGGCCGCACCGTCGAGGCGCTGCCCCATTGCCACACATCCTCGGTTATTTCAGGACGCGTCCAGCGTCCGTCCGGAATCACGTAAATCGCCTGCAGCACGTTCCCGCGCTGGCGCAACCGCGGCAGAACCCCGTTGCCATACCAATAGCCCGGACGCGACTTTGTCCCGTCATATGTGCCGCCCGGGTGGTTGACGAAGATGTGGCAATCACGCCCCAACGTCGCCTGCCAGAGATGTTGCTGATAACCGGCGCCGCCGGGCCGCAGGTCGTTGTCAGGGTGCTCGCCTTCGCGCGGAACGGCCGGGACCGCCAGCGAGGTGAGGATGTAGTCGGGGGTCTTCTCCAGAAAGATCTGCGCGTCGGCGTGGCGGTAGACCATCGAGACCGGTTTCTTGATCAACTCGCCCAGATCCGCGGGCGGCCTCCAGCGGACCGAACTCGCCGGGAAGGGCGTCCAATCGCCCTTGGATTGTCCGGCGGGCGGCCTGCGCCCTAGACGCGCGTCGGTGGCCGTGGTCGCAAGCGCCAGCAGCGGCTGCGTGCCGGCATCGTCGGGGAACAACACGTCCCCATAGACACGTCCTTGGGGAGAAATGATGCCTCCTCCGAAAGAGTGGCGCGCCAAGTCGCGATAAATACGGTCCACCTGAGCACCGAGCCGACGCGAGAGATCCGCGTCGCCGCCGAAGTCGATCACGTTGAGCATGGCCGCGATCGTGATCGGCATGTAGGTGCCGCTGTTGAACTCCTCGAAACCCCTGGCCTCGACCGTGTCGGTCCATTTGAGGATATGCGGAAGCGCGATCTTCGCCTGCTCCGCTCCGGTGCGGCCCGAATTCACGAAGATCCGGTCCGGGTAACGCAACCCGGCCACCAATCGGCAGCCCTGAAACAACAACGTGTGGTTCTCGCTCGTGAAACACATTGCGTCGTGTCCGGGCTCGTCGGACCAGTAGCGGAAGTTCAGCGCCGCCCGCTCGATCTCGCGGGACTCCGCCGGCGTCGCCAGCCCGAGGAGCTCCAGCCTCAGCAACGCGGCGAGCACGAAGTCGGCGCAGTCGAGACGGTCGTCGACCATCTTGATGGCAGCCTTGAAATCCTTCCCGTCCTCGGGCGCGGTTTGCCCGAGCAGGCGCCGCGCGAGAAGCGGCAAAGGAATCGTGTTCCAGGAGGCCGGCGACTCGCCGCCGATGCCGGCCTTGGCGACATAGGCTAGATACGCCGCGCGGCGGTCGCCCTCGGGTGGGCGGGGAACGGGCCTGTTGGCCGGAAACTCGAACGAGCGCAGCAGCTCCTCCCCGTCGCCGACCCTCACTGCCACCTCGACGGAGGCCGGCTTCCGTTCGTCAAACGACCATCGCGTCTCGCTGTCGGTCCACGCCTCGGGCTTGTTGCCGAACAGCGTCACCCGCACACCCGCCGGCGCCGGTGTCGCCGCGACCAAACCGCGCCCGCCGTCCCCGTGCAGCGAGTCCAGCCACGCCGCCAACCCCGCCTCCCGCGCGGCTCCCGGCATGACCACCGTCACGCCGCGCGGCTCCGGCAGCGCGAGGCCGAAAAGGATGCGCGTGTCGCGAATGCCCACGCATTTCAGGCGCACGCAGAGCCGGTTGACGCCTTTCTTTAAACGCAGCGTCACATCGCGCAGATCGGGATTGCGATAACGCGTGACGCTGAGGCGCGTGATATGCTCGTCGTTGAGCCATAAATCCGACACCCCCGCCGACCAAAACCGCGCCTTCCACTCGCCCGCCTCGGGCGCCACGACCTCCGTGAACGCATAGTATTCGACGACCGTGATCTGCCGGTAAAACGTCGAGAACTCCATGAAGTCGTTGTTGCCCGCGTAGTGAAATTTCCAACGCGTTCCGAAAGGATCCTCCCCGCCGAGCACCGCCGTCGCCGGCGGCTTCGGGACGAGCGGATCGATCGCCTCGTTCCTCATCACGTGCTCGGGACCGGGCTTGCCGGCGTAGGGCGTCTCTTGCGGCCCCGCCACCAGCCACTGATGGAGATAGCCGCGACTGTTCGGCGCGAACCCGGCGCTGGTTTCGTCAGCAGACGCGGAGTCGGCAAACGCCGTCCGTCCGACCACCAAGCCCGATATGATGCTCATACACAAAAGAAGGGGGATTTTCATCAAACGTCGATTCCCCTGCATCCCAGTCTTACGGACGCAGGAGGAGGGGACTGTATAATCCTAGACTACCACCTGCCGGGGCTCGACGGTTAACATATTGCCGACCGTTTATGTGTCGTTTCCTGACACGGTCCGTCCCATTGTCTGGCAGATCACCGTTTAACACTTGTGTGATCTTGTCGGTAAATCCTTCACGCGCCAATCTTCCATCCATGCCACTCACGTCCGCCGCCCTCGCCGTCTCGCTCGATTCCACCAACCTCCGGCTCGACGCGTCCGAAACCGACATCGAGCAACTGTGCCGGGAAGCCGCCGTCCATCGTTTCGCCTGCGTCATGATTTATCCCGCCAGCGTGCCGCTCGCCACCCGCATCCTTGCCGGCACCGGCCTGCGCATCGGCACCGTCATCGGTTTTCCCAGCGGCCGTTTCTCCACCGACGCCAAGGCCGCCGAGATCACCGCCGCCCACCGCGCCGGCGCGCACGAGGTGGACATCGTGATGAACTACCCCGCGCTACTCGCCGGCCACACTGCCGAAGTCTCCAAGGAAGTCTCCGCCCTCACCCGCCTCGCGCACGACCAAGGCCAGCTCATCAAGGTCATCGTCGAAACGTGTTTCCTCGATGAGACCCGCCGCATGGAAGCCTTGAAAATCTGCGAGGACGCCGGCGCCGACTTCATCAAGACATCCACCGGCTTCGGCACGGCCGGCGCCAAGGTCGCCGACATCGCCGCGTGGGCCGCCGCCCGACGCGGAAAAATTCAGCTCAAGGCCTCCGGCGGCATCAAAACCCTCGCCGACGCACGCTCTCTCATCGGCGCCGGTGCCACCCGCCTCGGCACCTCGAACGCCGCCTCCATCCTCGCGGAACTCGCCGGTGCCGCCGCGCAGAGCGGCACGACCGGCGGCTATTGAAAATGGCTTCGCTTCGCTTCTTTTCCGCCGTCGTCTTGCTGGCGGTCGCGCCGTTTTTCTCCGCCTGCAACCAGACTCCGCCCTACGAAGGGCATCAAGTCGCCGGCCACATGCCGGCGGGTATCACCGAATCGAGCGGTCTCGCCTCTTCGCGCCGTGACCCGCGCCTCTTCTGGACCCACAACGACAGTGGCGGCCAGCCTGTGCTCTACGGCATCGAACCCAATGGCGTGCGGCGCGGTGATCTGCGCCTCGCCGGGGTGCGCAACATCGACTGGGAGGATGTTGCCTCCTTCGAACTCGACGGCAAGGCCTGGCTTCTCATCGCCGACACCGGTGACAACCGCAGCTCGCGCCGGGACTGCGCGCTCTACGTCATCGCCGAGCCAGACCCGGCGCAGCTCATTCCCTTCGAGGAACTCAGCGTGCCCGTCGCCTGGAAAATTCCCGTGAGCTACCCCGACGGTCCCCGCGATTGCGAAGCCGTCGCCGTCGATGCCAAGGCCGGCCTCGTCTACCTGCTCAGCAAGCGCACCCATCCGCCGGTCCTCTACACCCTGCCGCTGCGGCCCGTCGCCGTCACGCCTGCCGCCACTCCGGTCGCGCAATTACGCGATTTCCCCAAGCCCACTTCCATGCAGAACCTGATCCCCCTCCCTTCGGGAAAATACCGGGATGAGCCGACAGGCATGGATTTTGCGCCGGACGGCTCGGCCGCGGCCGTCGTGACCTACGGCGACGTGTGTCTTTTCCCTAGAAATCCGGGCGAGACGTGGACTGCCGCGCTCTCCCGCAAACCGCAGCTGCTCTCGCCCCATGGACTCACGCAGGCCGAGGCCGTGGCCTTCGCGCAAGACAGCCGCACGCTCTACGTTACCTCGGAAGGCGCCAACGCCACCATCCTGCGCTACCGGCCGGCAAAGTAGACGCGGCAAGATGCCGCGCACTTTACCGGGGATCATCCCGTGATGGCGGGGTCCTTGAATTGCAGCGCGTGCAGGCGGGCGTAGAGGCCGCCTTTCGTCAGAAGCTCGGCATGCGTGCCCATCTCGGCGAGGCGGCCCTGTTCCATCACGAGGATGATGTCGGCGTTTTGAATCGTGGAAAGACGGTGGGCGATGATGAAGCTCGTGCGGTTCTTCATGAGCCGCTCCATCGCCTGCTGGATGAGGCGCTCCGACTGCGTGTCAAGCGCGCTGGTCGCCTCGTCAAAGATGAGGATGCGCGGATCCTTGAGAATCGCCCGCGCGATGGCGATGCGCTGGCGCTGGCCGCCGGAGAGCTTTGATCCTCGCTCGCCCACCACGGTCGCATAACCGTCGGGCAGCTTGGCGATAAACTCGTGCGCGTTGGCCGCGACGGACGCGTCGAGAACCTGTTCGCGCGTGGCGTCGGGGCGCCCGTATTTGATATTGTCCTCCAGCGTGCCGGAAAAGAGCACGCTCTCCTGGAGCACGATGCCGATCTGCTTGCGCAGCGAGTCGGTGGTGACCGTGCGGATGTCCGTTCCATCCACCAGCACCGATCCCGAGGCGACGTCATAGAAACGCGCGAGCAGGTTGATGATCGTGCTCTTGCCGGAACCGCTGGGGCCGACGATCGCCACCACCTTGCCCGCCGGGATGACAAAGCTGACGTTGGCCAGCGTCCGCGGGCGGCCCTTGCCCGGCAGCTCGAGATCGTAGTCGAATCCGACGTCGCGGAACTCGACGTCCCCGTGCAGCAGAGGCAGCGCGCGTGCCGTCGGCAGATCGGACACCTCGGGCTTGGTATCGAGCATCGTGAAGATATTTTCGAGGCTGGTGCTCGCGCGCTGGAAAATCGCACTCAAGTCCACGAAGCGCACGATGGGCGGAAAGATGAACGTGATGTAGGCGTTGAACGCGACGAGCGTGCCCACCTGCATGTTTCCCTGCATCACGAGCCAGCCGCCGAAGCCGAGCACGATCAGCGCGCCGAGCGAGCCGAGCACGTCGGCGACGACGGCGAGCTTGGTGTTGCGCAGGACGATGCGGGAATAGTTGAAGTAGTCGGCGTTGATGCCGCCGGAAAACGACGATATCTCGTCGTTTTCCTTCGAGAAGGACTTCACCACGCGGGCCGCGGCGACGCGCTCGTTGAGGAAGCCCATGACCTTGTCCCAGTTGTCGCGATGCGTGCGGCTTTCCTGGCGCATGCGCTTGCGATGATACAGGTAGTTGACGACGAACAGGGGCAGCACCGCCGTGACCGCGAGCGCCAGACGCCACTCGATCCAGTAAAGGAAGCCGAGCACGCACAGCACCGTCACCGAGTCCGCGATGATATTGATGAGAAAGCCGTTGGTCAGGCCGTAGACCTCGCCGGTGTCCTGCGTGATGCGGCCGATGGTGCGGCCGGTCTGATTGGTGTCGAAATAGCGCAGGGAAAGGCTTTGCAGATGGGCGAAAAGCTTGATGCGCAGGTCGCACACGATGCGCATCGCGGCGAATTGGAGGATCCGGTTGCGCAGTAACGTGAGCCAGGCACGCAGAATAAACAGGCCCGTGAACGCCACGAGCAGCTCCATCAGGAACCGCATGTCCTTCTGCGGAAGCGCCCGGTCGATGATCAGCTTGAGGATCCACGGGGCCGGCAGCATCAGCAGCGTCGCGGCCAGAATGAGGGCGATACCAATGAAGATCGGCCAACGTTGAGGAGTGGTCAGGGAGAGAAACCGCCGGAAAGGAGATGCGTTCATTAATGGGGACGAACGCGCCCACCGTTGCATGGTCGCGAAAACGAGGCCAACCGAAACTTGCAACCCGCCCGCCGTTATCCACGTTAACCACATGCGTGCAAGCCGGTTGTTGATCAGGCTTATTTTAACCTGCGCCCTGCTTGGGCCGGTGGCGGCGCAGGCGCAGGAGGTGCAGAAGCACGGACTCGTTTTCGAAGAGTGGATCCGCGACACGTTCTTCGACGGCTATGCCCCGGCCAGCTACACCCAGAAATGGGACATCCCTGCCTCGGCCAACAAACTCCACGGCGGCGTGCCCGTGAATCCCAAGGCCGCCAAGGACCGCACGCCTGTCGATCTCGGCGACGCGCTGCGCCAATACGACATCGCCGAGCCGTTCATCCTCGTGATCGGCTACTGGCGGCAGGAGGGAGATCAAAAACGCTTCGTCAACATCGTGGCCCCGACAATCACCCCGGAGACGTGGCACAAGCTCTGGGGGCCCGTCACCCGTTCCGATCTGGAACACCTCGACGCCATCATCAAAGACCGCACCCTCTCGCCCGCCGAGGCGCGCCGGCAGGCTCAGGCGATCAAGAGCGCGCCGCCCTTCACCGAGTCGGTCATCGTCGTGAATCCCAAGATCGATTCGAAAACCCAGCGTCGCCTGCAATGCAGCCTGCGCTTCGAGGATGTCTTCAAGTTCCTCGCCCCCGGCGTCGATCCGGCGCCGCAGGAAACGCCCACGCTCTGGGGCGTGCCGTTTCCCGGTGACGTGCCCTCCACCCCGCGCACGCTCAGGACAACTCCCCAGCCCTAAACCGCCGCGGGGCAGGCCTGCCCGTCACCTTTTGACGCTGTTGAGTTCAAGCCGGGTATAAACCCCGCCTTGGATGAAATGAGCGTAGGCTGTTTCCTGAACTTCGAAAGCCGGGTATTCCCGCTTGGTCTGGACCCCGACCAGATAAAGCATCCAGTGCGCCGACAGACGTTTCATCACTGTCCTGCCGGTATCCGATTCCTTCGCGCCGGAATCCACCAGGGCACCCTCCTCATATTGCTTTTTGACGACCTGATATTGCACGTCGCCTTGGGAAACGGGCGAACCCACCTCCGCCAGTTTTTTATCAGCTTCCTCCAGTTTCTCCCGGGTGGCCTTCAGGTTTGCCTCAGCATCCGTCAGGTTTGCCCGGGTGGCCTTCAGACTCGTTTCCGTTTCCTGCAAGCTCGCCTGCGCGGCCTTCAGGCTCAGTTCCAGCCGGGCGTTTTCCTTGGAAAGCGTGTAGTCCTTAAACCCAAGCCACGCGCTTAAAATCAGAAAAATCAGGATAAGGGTTTTCATGTTTGGCAGATGTTACCGCGGCGGCTTGCCCACGAAGGACAGGGCATGATCGGGCACAGTTTCTGGTGTTAGCGCGTTTCTCATCAACCGCAGGGTCAAACCACGCCCACCTCCTAGTTGGCCGTTTCCGGATGCTTGTCCTTTATGAACATGAGCACCAGCAGGCCGGGAAGGGTCGTCAGAATCAGCAACCCCAAGATCCAATGGTAACCCTTCGCCTTCGCAAAGGCGCAGCCGCCGAGAACGAAAACCGGAAGCGCGGAGAGAGACACCGGCGGGGCCAGTGATGCGAGAGGCGTCTTGACAATGGTCAGGACGAAACCGGTCACGCTGAGGATGAGCGCGGCACCGATGCAGTTGAAGGCCTTCTTTTTGTAGTTGGGAAGCATGAGAGAGAGGGGACGAATCCGATGATGGGCCTTTAGCATGAAGGGAACCAAGCCCTTCTGCCGATCATGTTATTTAAAGCAGGAGTTTCCCCATGCTGGTCCTGGGCTCAACCTTGTAACCCGTCTTTTCGTAGAAGCCGATCACGGCCTCGTTGCCGTCGGCGATCTGGAGGTTGATCTTCACGCAGCCGCGTTCGAGCAGGCTGGTTTCCGCACGCCGGAGCAATCCGCGGCCGATGCCTTGTTTCCGAAAAGTCGGATCGACGGCCAGCGAGTAAATCCAGCCGCGATGCCCGTCGTAGCCCGCCATCACCGTGCCGACGATCCGGCCGGCGGCCTCGGCGACAAAAAACAACCTGTCGGCCGCCTCCATTTTTTTGCGGATGGAAAGCTCGGGGGGGGGTTGTGCGCAAGGCCGTAGCCGAGAATCGCGGTCCAGAGCGCCACGACCGCCGCATGGTCGCGGTGCGAATCAAAAAGACGGATGTCCGGACCGGCGCTCATCTAAAAAGCATCCTCAACCCACCTGCGCCTTGGCCGCGCTGCCGCCGAAAAGCTCCTTGAGGGAGCCCCAGGCCTTGAGCAGACCCGCATCCTGCACGCCGCCTTCGAGGTGATAGATGCGGGCGAAAGCCTCCTCATGGTCCCGATAACGCGGCGGAAGAATAAACGCCGTGCGGTCGCCGTCGCGAACCGTGGAGAAGAAGAGGCCCTTGCCCACCGACGGACCCTGCAACGAAACCGTTACGGAACGTTCGGCGAGGATCAGCCAGGGCTTGTAGATGAAGGTGAGTTTCCCGTTTTCCGGCTCGTGAACGAGGCGTCCGTAAGTGCGCACCGGAACGCCGTCCTTGGTCAGGCCGGCGCTGGAGAAGAGCTTGTTTTCCCGCTCGGCCGGCGTGAACCGGTGTTTGCGTCCGGTGAAAAAATCCCACGAAAAAATCGACCCGAAAATCGTGAGCCGGAAGGCCCAGCCGGCGACCAGCCAGGCGACCAGAATGACAACGAGCGAGAGGGCCGCGCTCAGCCAGGGATTGAGCGTGGCGGTGAGGGTGATGAGGCCGAGGAGCGCGGTGCGGGCACCCTTGAGCGCGGCGTCGATCGCGCCCCACGGGCTGAGCAGGATGAGGACGTTGATCGCATGCGAGGCCATCCAGACCACGGCGAAAACCGCGACGCCGAGCGGAATGGTGAGGATGTTGAGCAGCCACGACCAGTCGATGGCCGCGATGGTCGCGAGCCCGGTCGGATGCAGCGCGGGATGCGCGACGTGATAGCCCGTGATCATCTTCGACATGGTGTCCATGGTGAAGGGGATGACCGCGCCGGCGGCGATCAGGCCGGTGGCCTTGTTCTCGACGGTTTCGAGGACGTCGAGCGGCTTCTTCATGCCGGGCGGGAGCACCGCACCAAGGCTGTCCTTCGCGGCGCACGCGCCGACGATGAGCAACGCGGGCAGCCAGAAGGTGGTCTGCGCATACCAGGGGAGCTTGGCTTTCTCCTCGGGGGTCTTGGCCTGCCACCACTGGTAGGCCCCATACGCGCCGGTGCCAAGCAGCGGCGAGATGGCGATGCCGGTGACGGTGCTGACGGCGTGCGCGACGGGCGAGGCGGGGGATTTATCCGCAGCGGCAGGCGGTGCGGCGGTGGCCGCCCGGAGCGGGACGGCGCAAGCAGCCAGCAAACCGAGCAACACACAGGCAAAGGATAGGCGCTTCATGTCCGCCAGAGCTAGCGGGAGTCCGTCTGTTCGGCAAGGTCCCCGTCGCCGGCGGACTAATATTTTACGGCTTTTCACGCTCCAAGTTGAGCCACGCGACTTCCTTCGGTGACAGGGTCACGCCGAGGCACTCCATCGAGCCCACCGTCTCGGAGATCATGCGCGGGCCGATCAGCGCGAAGTGCGGAAACGGCTGGTGCAGCACGTAGGCCGCCGCGATGGCGATGGGCGAGACTCCCTTCTGCGCCGCCAGCGCGACCGCACGATCGCGG
>FJVV01000526.1_pt1 | contig 15476 bp, 12 predicted proteins | sample 1011911 | NCBI WGS metagenome assembly FJVV01 (sample SAMEA3912450, study PRJEB9761) | metagenome | biome: forest; material: soil | place: USA | collected 2011-06-22 | depth 0.1 m
ACAGGGCATAGCTCTGAAACATCATCCCGGTGTTGCGCTTATGCGGCGCCAGCCGGGTCACATCTTCATCGCCAAAAAATATGCTGCCTTCCTCGGGGATATAAAAACCCGCCATGCTCCGCAGCAGCGTGGTTTTCCCGCAACCGCTCGGCCCCAGTAGGAAGAACAACTCTCCCGGCTCGATGACCAGATCGAGATTGCGAAGCGCCACGGTCGCCCCAAACCGCTTGGTAAGATTTTGGATTCGGATGGAAATCATGAGGAACGGCCTCGGTTGAGCACGGGGAAACAAGATTTCACCTCAGGTTAAGTCAACGGCGACGCCTTGTAAAAGTTACGCACCAAGCCCACGAACCCCTTGCCCTGCGCCACCTGACAGGGCACAAACCCATTTTCCTCCCATGACCAAGGCCTCCTCTTTCCCTCTCCACGCCGATTTGGAGACCGTGCTCGTATCGGAAAAAGACATCAAGAAACGTGTCAAAAAACTGGGGGCCGAAATCGCATCCGCCTACGGCAACGAGGAGATCACCGTCGTCTCCATCATCAACGGCGCCATCCTGTTCACCGCCGATCTCCTGCGCGAGATACCCAATCCCATCCGCCTGGATTGCATTCGCATCGCCAGCTACCGCAACGATACCAAGTCGCACGGCAAGCCCCAGCTCCTCCAGAGCCTCACCCTCGACATCAGCAACCGCCATGTGCTGCTGATCGACGACATTCTCGACACCGGCAAAACCTTCTCGGTGGTCGTGAACATGATCCAGAAGCTCAACCCCGCCAGCCTCCGCACCTGCGTGCTCCTCGACAAACGCGGACGCCGCGAGGTCGAGTTTGAGGCCGATTTCGTGGGCTTCCAGATTCCCGACAAATTTGCCGTCGGCTACGGCCTCGATTTCGCCGAACGTTACCGCAATCTCCCCTGCATCGGCGTGCTCAAGCCCCACCTGCAAAATCCGCCCGAGTGGGCGTGATCGCAGCCGGTCAACGGGCCTTCTTGAAATTGCCCGCCCCTCGCCCGCGCTTCGGATAAGCCGCGCCTTTTGAACCGGCCTTGGCCGCCTTCCGATAGTCGCCCGATTTCAACGCGTTGATCTGGTCCCGCAGCAGCGCCGCGCGCTCAAACTCCAGCTTGCCCGCTGCCTCGGCCATTTCGTCCTCCAGCTCGGCAATCACTGCTTTTACGTCCTCCTCGCTGCCCTCGGCCACCGCCGCCTCGTCGTTCGTTTCTCCGCTGCCGTCATAAACATGCAGACTGCTCTGCGCCGAACGTTTCACGCTGCGCGGCGTGATGCCGTGCTCCAGGTTGTAGGCGATCTGCTTTTCGCGGCGGGCCAACGTGACCTCCTGCGTCTTCCGAATAGAATCCGTGATCTTGTCCGCGTAAAAAATCACCCGGCCATCCTCGTGCCGCGCCGCCCGTCCCGCTGTCTGAATGAGCGAAGTTTCGCTGCGCAAAAATCCTTCCTTGTCCGCATCGAGAATCGCCACCAGCGCCACCTCCGGCAGATCGAGCCCTTCCCGCAGGAGATTGATCCCCACCAGCACATCAAAATTCCCCAGCCGCAGATTCCTTAAAATCTCCACGCGCTCGATCGCATCAATGTCCGAGTGCAGATACTCCACGCGGATTTTCGCCTCGCGCATAAAACTCGTGAGATCTTCCGACAGCCGTTTCGTGAGCGTCGTCACCAGCACGCGCTCGCCCTTGGCGGTCGCGCGCTTGATTTCGCCAATCAGATGCTCGACTTGTCCCTTGGTCGGATGAATCACGATTTCCGGATCAAGCAGGCCCGTCGGCCGGATGACCTGCTCCGCCACCACCGCCGACTTCTCGATCTCAAACTTCGCAGGCGTGGCCGACACGAACAGCGTCTGCTCCGTGATCGAGCGAAACTCTGCAAACGTCTGCGGACGATTATCGAGCGCCGACGGCAGCCGGAAGCCGTAGTTCACGAGGTTGGATTTGCGCGCGAAATCACCGTTCGACATGCCGCCGATCTGCGGGATGGTCACATGGCTCTCGTCGACCATGAGGATGAAATCCCTCGGAAAGAAATCCACGAGACAGATGGGCCGCTCGCCTGCCTTACGGCCCGCGATGATGCGCGAATAGTTTTCGATGCCGTTGCAGAACCCCATCTCCTGCAGCATTTCCAGATCGTAGTTCGTTCGCATGCGAATGCGCTGCGCCTCCAGAAACTGACCGCTCTTCTCGAAAAACGCCACGCGCTCGTCCAGCTCCGCTTTTATCTCGCCGATGGCTCGGCCGAGCTTGTCCTTGCTGGCGACGTATTGCGTGGCCGGATAGAGGTCGAACATCTCCAGCGGCCGTGTCGTCGTGCCCGTCGTCGGGTCGAACTCGCTCAGCGCCTCGATCTCCTCGCCCCAGAACTCCACCCGCAACCCTAGTTCCAAATACGCCGGCATGATGTCCACCACGTCACCGCGCACGCGGAAGCTGCCGCGCTTCAATTCATAGTCGTTTCGCTCGTAAAGGTTGTCCACGAGCCGCTGGAGCAGCACCTCGCGCCCCAGCGCCTCGCCCTTGCGCAGTGGAATGCGCATCGCCTGAAAGTCCTCGGGCGAACCCAGGCCGTAGATGCACGACACGCTGGCGACCACGATCACATCGCGACGCGACACCAGTGAACTCGCCGTCGCGATGCGCATGCGCTCGATCTCCTCGTTGATCGACGAGTCCTTCTCGATGTAGGTGTCGCTGGAGGCGACATAGGCTTCGGGCTGATAGTAGTCGTAGTAGCTTACAAAGTATTCTACCGCGTTCTCCGGAAAGAAATTCTTGAACTCCGAGTAAAGCTGCGCCGCGAGCGTCTTGTTGTGCGAGATGATCAGCGTGGGCCGGTCACACTGCGCGATGACGTTGGCCATGGTGAACGTCTTGCCCGAGCCCGTCACGCCAAGGAGCGTCTGGTCGTGGTTGCCCGCCTTGATGGATGCCACCAGCTTCTCGATCGCCTGCGGCTGGTCGCCGGTCGGCGCATAGTCCGAGTGAAGTTTGAAAAGCGGCATGAGTGTTCAGAACAAACTCAGAAGTTCGTTCACCGCCAGCTTTCAAAGCCCAAAAACCTTCAGAATCCGTCTGCGCCATGAAGACGATTTTATCCCGCGCTGCGCACCCGGGGTTGCATACACCACAAGTCCGCGGCCGGAAAAACCAGCCTCAAACAACCGCGTTTCCCCGATGTAGTAGCGCCAAAACGAAACCGCGCGCACCGGCCGGCTCTCCAGATTCGGTGTGAACGCGGCCACCTTCGACTGCCTCACCCTGAACACCGGCACCGGCGCAACCGCACCTTCATCCAACCGCTCGGCTTTCAACGTGTCGTCTCCGGCCAGGATCAAACGACAGGGCCCGATAAACTCAAAAAAACGAAATTGCCCGGCCAGCCACGCCTGCCAGCGGAAGAACTTCCAGTGACGCCGGATGACCAGCGGCTCCGTCGTGTTAAAAATCAACCCGGCGAGAAACGCGGGGCGCAAAATAAGCGAGCCACCCTCGGGCACGTCAACCACCTTGAACCGGTCCGCCACCGTACCGGGACCGGCGAGGGTTATCCTCCTCCCGCCGTCGTTGCGGACATTACGCATCTCGACCAGGTTGAACAGGCCGCACGCCAGACTCGAAAAGGGAAATCTCCAACTCATCAGCAAACGCGCTCTCCTGACCAGATCATCATCCGCCGTGGCGAAAAATTTCTTTTTTCCGCGAAACACCTGCCCGGGCCACAGGGCGCTTTCAACCACTTCAGTTGCCGCGTTGATCGTGGTAAAGGCCGACGGTTCACCCGCCAGCCGCAGTGGCCGGCCGCGAGCCACGACCGGCGCCAGTCCATAGTAGAGTCCCAGACATACGAAAGTCGGTCCGAACAGATACACCGCCAGAATGAGCAGGACATAACACCGGCCCTGGTGCCGCGCTTCCTTCAAATAATGCCTCGTCGCGGAAATTTTCCGGTCAAAATCTGCCAAAGTTCTCTCGGCGCTGGCAAACTCCGCCACGGCCTCGCTATGGCTTCGCTCATTCAGGACACGTTCGCGACGTAGTTTCACGAGCTCAACTTCGGCTGATTTCTTGAGAACCTTCATCCGCGCCAGTTGCCCGTCATTCGCCCGCTGTTGGGCGTGATTCCAAATCAGACGGTCCCATGTGTTGTCCAGTTTCCGCAGCGCCTTGATCACACGTCCGGCCAGCATCGCCCGTTGCTCCTCCCCGGCAACCGCCGCATCCAGCTCCGCAATCTGCGTATCCAGTGCAGCCAGCTCTCGCTCACAATGAGCACGATAGGCCGCATGCACACCGCGGTCGTTCTCATAGCCGTCGGCGTCTTGCACAAAAAGCCACAAAGCGGTGGTAACAAAGCCGGCCAGCGCCAACACAACCACCATCACGAGCTTTCGAACCAGCCAGTAACCGAACTTTGAAAAGGAGGAGGACATGCGGGTATCTCCCATGTGAGGGTGAAAGCCCGTCAATTTCAACCCCCTCATGCTCGTGGCCTAAGATTTGCCCTTTTAACGCAGGCGGCTAGGCTCAGCCCATACCCCCATGTCCAAAGTCATCATCTCATCTCTCTACGACTCCGATACCTTCAAGATGGCGTGCCGCCAGTTCGATCAGGCGGCCGACGCCATCAGCCTTCCCGAAGACATCCGTGATCGCACCAAGTATCCCCGCCGCTGCGTCGCCATGGCCCTCCCTGTTAAGCGTGACAACGGCACTGTGACCGTCTTCGAAGGCTACCGCGTCCAGCACAACCTCTCAACCGGTCCCGCCAAGGGAGGCATCCGGTTCCACCAAAGCGTCACCATCGGCGAAGTCGCCGCGCTCTCCATGTGGATGAGCTGGAAAACGTCTCTCGTCGGCCTGCCCTACGGCGGTGCCAAAGGCGGCGTCATCGTGAATCCGTCCCTCCTCTCCGAAGGCGAACTAGAACGCCTCTCCCGCCGCTACATGCAGGAGCTCATTCCCTTCATCGGCCCCCACATTGACGTGCCCGCTCCCGATGTCGGCACCAACGAAAAAATCATGGGCTGGATGATGGATACCTATTCCAACCACATCGGCTACCACTCTCCCGCCATCGTCACCGGCAAGCCCCTCTCGCTCGGCGGTTCCCAAGGCCGCCGCGAAGCCACCGGCGCCGGCGTCGCCCACCTAGTTAAACTTTACCTCGCCGACATGGGCATCCCGATCAAGGAAGCCACCGTCGCCATCCAAGGCTTTGGCAACGTCGGCAGCGAGACCGCCCTCGCCCTCGCAAACTACGGCGCAAAAATAATCGCCCTCTCCGACTACACCGGGGGCATCTACAACGCCGGGGGCATCGACGTGGCCAAAGCCGTCAACTACGTGAAATACCAAAAAGTCCTCAAGGACTTCGACGGCGGCGAGCCCCTCACCAACGAGCAGTTGCTCACCCTCAAGTGCACCGTGCTCGTCCCCGCCGCGCTCGAACGCGTCATCACGCCCGAGATCGCGCCGCAGCTCCAGTGCCGCCTGCTCGCCGAAGCCGCCAACGGCCCCACCACCAACGAAGCCAGCAAGATCATCGAAGAGCGCGGCGACATCGAGCTGATCCCCGACGTCCTCTGCAACTCCGGCGGCGTGATCGTCTCCTACTTCGAATGGCTTCAAAATTTGGGGAACTACTACTGGGGCCGCGACGAAGTCCTCCAAAAGCTCTACGCCATCCTCGACAAGGCCAGGGACTCCGTCGAATACCAGAAGCGCAAGTTCAAATTCAGCCGCCGCCTCGCCGCCCTCACGCTCGGCATCCAGCGCGTCGCCGAAGCCAAGCAAAGCCGCGGGCTGTTTCCGTAAAATCCCGGCGGCATCAGCCGCCCCTCCGTTTAATCGCAAAGGCCATTGGCCGAAGCCACTCCCAGAGAATCGCCCCATTGGGCGATTCCATTAGTGGTTAAAAACTCCGATTCAGCGGTTCTTTCAAAGCACCACAAAGCACACGCCCATGATCACCGTGGGCACCAACGCACCCGCCAGCAGCCCAAGCGGTGCAATCCCCCTGGGGAAATAACGCTGGAGAATCGACTGTCCCGCCGGGTTCGGTGCGTTGGCGATCACCGTGAGGCCGCCACCCGTCACCGCTCCGGCCACCACCGCGTATTTCAACTCATCCGTGAAACCCGGCACCAGCGTCGCCAGGTAAGTGATGGCCGCATTGTCATTCATCGCCGTCAGTCCCGTCGCACTCAAAAACAGCGGGACCGCGCTCAGGCTCTTCAGCACCGGCTCGATCCACCAGCCCTGCAAACCGCCGTGCACAACGAGTCCCGCCAGGAAGAAACCGACCAACATCGGCGACCGCAGCTCAAGCCTTCCTTGGTGGTGCGCCGTGCCCTGTGAGAACGCCAGGAAGAACAAGAACACCGCGATGAACAACGCAGGATAGTGGGCAAAACCGACGATGGCCGCTAAAAACAGGAGTTGCACCACCGTCACCCACACCGGCACCGCCCGGCCCTGACGCTTTTCGGAATCTTTTTTTCCGCCCTTCGCCTTGTTGAGCGAGCTGATTTCCTTTCTGAAAATCACGTAGTAAACCAGCGTCGAAACCACGATTCCCACGACCGCCTTCCAACCAAAGTGTTCTAGCATGTAAGCCATGTTCCACTTCCACGGCCCGGCCACCATCAGCACCGGCGGCGCGGCAAAATGCGTCAGCGTGCCGCCCACCGATATATTGACGAACAACAGTCCGAGCGTCGCATAGCACAGCTTGAGCGACGGCTTGTGCTCGTAAAACTGGCGCGCCAGCAAGAGCGCCGCGATGGTCATCGCCGCCGGCTCCGTGATGAACGAACCCAGCACCGGCGCGATGATCAGGATCGCCAGCCACCACGCCCCCGGCGACTCCTTGCCGATAGACGCGACCACCCGCAGACACTGCTCGGCGAGCCGCAGCACCGGCCGCGTCGAGGCGACCGCCATGATGACCACCACAAACATGGCCTCGGTGAAATTCACATGGTGCCCGACGTAACCCACCGCCGTGCCCCATCCCTGAAAAACCGTGATCGCCCCGATCAGCACGACCGCCCAGATCCCGAAAACCGCCTCTACCTCGCCAAAAAAATGCAGGATCTGCGCCTTGAAACTTACCTCGTCCGGATACCCGTGATCATGATCACCGGACTGCTTGGCCTCTTTGATGGCCGCCTTGTGCGCGGCCTCCACCTCATGCGCCCAATGCTGGAACCGTGCGGCCAAAAACGTATGCACGATCGCCAGTATAAAAATGACCGTCGCCACGAGGTTGAACGGATTCTCCTGAACCCGCGCGACCAACACATCCCACACGCTCGCGCCCGGCGCATCCGCATAAGACGACAACGCCCGTGGAAACACATCCGCCACGGTTGTGAGCACAGCTTCGTTCATGGCAGCACCTTCTCCAGCTCCGCCATCGACGTGATGAACACCGCCGATTCGCGCTTCACCTTTTCGCGCGCCACGTAGCGGCCAAAACCGACAAACAGATCCACCACCGGCTTCGTCTCCAGATCGCTCACCCCGTCGCCCACCATGACGATCTTCGAAGGATTAAGTTCCGCCCGCAGTCGGGCAACCATCTCCGGCTTCCCCCCCGAACGCGTCGTCGGATAAGCCTCGTCAAATCCCGTGTAACGCCCCTGCGCATCAAAAAACAGATCCACCGCCTCCACCCGCTCGATCCCCAAAAAATCTGCCAGCGGACGGATGATCGGACGAAACCCGCCGCTCAAAATCATCGGCGTCCAGCCCGCCGCGCGCGCCGAGGCCAGTGCCGTCAATGCCGTCGGCTCCACTGTCTCGATGTAAAGCTGGCCGATAGCCGCAATGTCCTTCTGCTCCGGCTGGATGATCTCCAGCCGACGCCCAAAGACCGCCTGAACCGGCAGTTTTCCGTTCATCGCGTCGTTGGTCATCGCCTCGATGCGGGCAAACGTCTCCGGCCCGCGTGCACGGCCAAGTTCGTCGATGCCCTCAATGGAGCTCAGCGTGCTGTCGCAGTCAAAAATGAGAAGCTTGGCGGAAGACACAGCCGCCACGAAAACGTCCGCCGCCACCCCGTGCAACGCGTTTCGCCTGTGCCCTCTCTATCCATTTAACCGCAGATTACGCAGATCGTCGCAGATAGAATACCCCAAGGCATCCCTGTCTTGCGAAATCTGTGTGATCTGTGGTCAAAAATCTGGTCCGTGATCAGAACAATTCCGCCTGCGCCCCACCCTGCGGTGCCACGCCAAGAAACGGCCCGTAGCGCTCCAACCAGTCGTCCAGCTTGTCCGTATAATATCCGGGATCATACGGCGCCGTGATCGCGTCATAAAGCGCGACCGGACGTGCCCGCTGCCAATCGCTCGTTTTCCACTTTTGCTTCGGCGTGATGTAATACGCCACCCGCTCGCCCATGCGCGGGCGCGGATTCATCTGCAACGCCGCCTCCGCCGAGGCCCGGCGCGGCTTGCCACCCTCTGCGATGAACCGTTCGTAGGCATCAGGATTCATTCCCAACACCTCGGACTTCGCCACCTCCACGATGGGCATTTGCCGTGAAGTGAGTCTCGCGCGGTAATCGTCCACCAAGCCCAGCGGTGAATCCCCGCTCGCCCCAACCAGAAAATGCACAAGCTGGTTGCCCAGTTTTTTCAGAAACGGCTCGGTCCCGCGCGAGCGCAGCGCGCTGCCGCGAATGGTTATCTTCTTCCCATCGTAGAGCGCATAGTTCTTGGCCTTGTAGCTCCACATCGCGGTGTATTTCCCGTCGTATTCCAATTCGATGCCGGGTGGCAGGATGCCCGTGACCTTGGCCAGCAGCGTGTCGGGCTCGTCGAAATAACGCTCGGTCGAAAGATAAATACCGTCCGTGTCGGCCTCCAGAATCGTGCAGTCGTGCTTCGTAAATTCGTCGATGAGCGCCTGGAGCAACTCGCGTCCACGCCGAGTGACCTCGGCCGCCAGCTCGCCGTCGCCAAAGCGCGCACCGGAGAAACCGAGGTAGCCGTAGAACGAGTTGATGAGGATTTTAAAACTCGTCTGCCGCGCCTGATACTCGGCGCGCAAGTCGGCGCTCTCCGAGGTGCGGGCGAGCTGTTTATATTTCAGCCGGTATTCACGGAGGTTTTTGAGCAGCGGAATAAACACGCCCAGCGTGTCGTTCCGCGGATTGCGACCGATGGCCAGCAACAGGCTCGGATAAAGCGAGGCCACGTCGAAATGCAGCACGTGCTTGAACACGCCTTCCTGAAAACTCCGCGTGTAGCCGCCCTCAAACGGCGCGACCTCCGGCGGCACCGGGCACGCCTGCCGCGCGTGGTAGTATTCCTCAAGGAAGAGCAGATCGATCTTGCTCGTGGTGCCGCGCAGGGTCGCTTCTTGGAGCAGAATCGGAAACGTCTTCACCTGCTCGAAATAGGTAGGCAACAGCAGATCGGCGACCCCTTGGGTTTCGCGCAGATCGTCGGCGAGGTAGGCAAGAAACGTTTCGCGGTCGTTCAGAAACGCCTCGTGGATCTTGTCGCCCGCGAGGTAGGTGCGCTCGTCGTCATCCTCGGTGATGCCGAAATAGGCCGCGACCGCTTTTAATCCGTAGGACGTAAGTTCGCGCGTGGTGATGTCGTATTGCTGCACGAGCAGGTAGGTATCAACCACGGTGCGCCCCGGAAGATCGCAGCGGGGAAAATCCACCATGCGCTCGGCGATCTTGAGGCGGCTGTTGCGAAATGATGCCTTCTGTCCGAAGCGGCCCCACGCACACGGCACCTTGAGCCGCTTGGCGCGCTGACGCAGGTAATCGAGGTCGAACTTGAAGATGTTGTGCCCCTCGATGAGGTCCGGGTCTTCCTCGGCCAGCGCGGTGTTGAGCGATTCCAGCAGACGCTTCTCGGCCTCGTCGGTCATCGCCTCAAGCACGAGGATACGGTTGCGCCCGCCAAAGCGCAGGCCAATCGCCAACACTCGGTCCTCAGATTTGGCCGCATCGCTGAAGCCGCCGTCACCCGACCCCGTCTCGATGTCAAGCTGGCAGCGGCGTAGCTGCCCGAAGGACAGATCGGCAAAGAGCCGGACTTTTCGCTGGAGCAGGAACTGACTCTCCAGCGGCTTGATGGTGTCCACGCCACCGGTTTCCTTGGCGGCCTTCAGAAAGGCATCGAACACGTCCAGCGTTTCCGCGTGCGCAAGCCGCGTGAAAATCCCCTCGCCCTTCAAAGCCTCGATGGAAACGCCCGGCACTTCTGCCGTGACAACATCTTTCAACCACGCGAACGGCCGGAGCGTCTCGACGCGCGTTTCGCGGGTGCCATCGGCCTTGCCCACAGCGGTATGAACCCGTCCATCGTCATCCACCCAGACGCCGCAAAGAGTGTCGTTCATGGGCGCGATCAAAAAACCGACGCTCAGAGCTTAAAGCGGAGGTAGTAAACCGTGAATATACCTAGAAACAGAAACGCACCGATAAGCCCCATGAACAGGCAGGCCTTGTCGCGCTTCCGATAACCGATGCCCATCAGCGCACTCACGCCCAGCCAGGCGATGAACTTTAACACCACCCAGGAGGAAACCTGGTTGCCATGGAGTTTCGAGAGGAGCCCGAATCCGCTGACCAGCATCAGCACGCTCGCGATGCCCGTGATCATGAGGACCTTTTTCTTGGTCTCGGGCGCGCCGGAAAAAGCGTAAAAGGCCCCTGCTGTCAGCGTAAGCAGAGAAAGGAGATGGATGACTTGGTAAATGACAGGGCTCATAATTTAGCTCAGATTCTCAGCGAAACTTTTGGAATGTCTAGAGGCGATCCCGCTCATGAACCGTTTTGAAGAGTTTTCGGCGGGATCGCTGTCTTATCTTTCGGCTCCATGGCCAGCGTGTCCTTATTGGCCATGTAATGAGGCGACATGATCTGCACGCCGTGTGACTGAAATACATCCTGGATACTGGCGTGCAAAGCGGCGATCACGCGATTGCGCTGGCGCGGATCGATGAGGCGGGCGTTGACCTGATACTCGACGTAGAAATCCGACAGCGCCGTCTGCTGCACGAAAGGTTTGGGTTCCCCACTCAGTCCTTCGGTGAGTCCCACGGCCTCGATCAGCATCGCGTGCACCTGCCGCCAGGGCGTGTCGTAGCCGATCGTCACGGTGGTATGCACCAGCACGCCACCGTCAGTGGAGAAGCGGGAAAAATTCTTAACCGTGGTTCCCAGGATGACCGTGTTAGGCACATGCAGCTCTTCGTTTTTCGGGGAGCGAATTTTGGTCGAAAGAAAACCCAGCACCTCCACCACCCCCTCGTAATCGCCGATGCGGACATATTCCCCCGGCTTGAGCGCCCGCGAATACATCAGCACCAGTCCGCTCGTGAACTGCCCGATCACGCTGCTGGAACCGAGCGACACCAGCAGGCCGATGAACACGCTCATGCCTTTGAACGCCGCGCTGCTGCTGCCCGGAATGTAGGGATAGATCATCACGACCGCGAACAGCCAGACCACCACCACGATGATGCGCTGGGTGGCCCGGGCGGCCTCCAGCTCCATGCCGGCAAACTTGATGTGCCCCGTGGCGATGCTGCGAAAGAACGCCCGCACCAGGCCGATCACCCCGCGCGTGATCAGCAGGATGAATGCGATGACCAGCAGGTTGGGAATGGCATGAACGAAGGTGGAACCCACCCTCAGCACGAGGCCCCAGAGATTCTCCTGCAAACCGTCGCCCCACGGCTTGGTGTAGGGAAAGCACCCAAGGCAAAACGCCACCCACTCAAACGCCGCGACGCCCACGACCAGCCAGAAAACAAACCGCAAAATCCAGCGAAGCGTCTTCACCGTATAAGACATGATCTGAAGCCCGCGCTGCTTCAGCTTCTCCGTGAGATGCCGTTCAAACGTAAGCACCCGGTGCCGCATGAGCCGGTTCAGCTTCACCACCAGGACCACCAGCACCGCACACAGCAGCGTGGCGATGCCAACCTTCAAAATTGCCCGCACCAAAAGCCCGACGCCATCCTGCGCCTTCGCCTGCTGCAATGCCTGCGTAAGCGCCTGCACTGCTTCGTCCGCCGTCGCCTCCTGGTTCTTCCCCGCCAGCGAATCCGCATCGCCAGGCGCGAGGGTAAAGACAAGTTCCCCGCCGACCGTGATCCTGATGCCATCCTTGCTTCGTTCGGTTGCCACCGGCCCGAAGATATTCCTGTTCATCAACGAATCGATCCGCTCTGTCGCCCGACGCGTGCGCTCGGCAGGATGACCGCCAAATAAGTCCGTCCGCAAAATCACCACGGGGCGGTTAAAAACAGAAAACAAAGACGGTCCGTCCTCAACGGCAGGCTGATCCGTCTGCGACACCGCAGAGGCCGCGATATCCAACAGAGAGGGCGGCGTAGTGTCTTCAGCCCTCACCATGGCGGCCACACCCATCAATACCACGGCCAGAAAACCGATGCGGATCACAGGAAATTTCATAGTTTCAATGAAACCCTTGTTAATGGCCCGTATCTATTTGCCGAGCCTGATTAACACCGGGAATTTTAAATCCCCCCTTGATCATTTAAAATGAATAACACCCCGCCTGTGCCGTGTGCCCAAAGGCTCGAGAACCTTTTTGAGATAAGGTGGGCGCCTCCGGACGGTTTCATGCTTTCCGATTTACGGCCTAGCACTCCATCGCCCGTTCCGGCTCCCGAATAATTTCAAAGGAAAAGAGCAGTTATTGAAAGCACCTCGAACACTGCAGGGTGTTACTAAGGAGGGTAGGCCGGCGCCGGTCCCGGTCAACCGCCAACGCCCGTTTTACCGGGAGTTTTTTTCTTAAAAAATCCGCGCACGCTCCACACCACCAGAGCCGCGTTGGCCGTCACCGCACAGGCCAGGGAGCCGGTGGAAAACCCGCTTGCAAGCAGCCCGACCGTGAGCACGCCGACAAAAGCGTCAATCCACCGGCGCGCCCCCAGCCGCCACTGCGCCATCACCAGCGCAAGCCACGTGATCATGCCCAATGTAAGCGAGATCGTTTCAAACTTCACGGAAGCCGGCATCTTGCCTTCGCGCACCAGCAGAATCGCCAGCAACCAGAACATGAGCTGGTTGAAAAACACGAAGCCCACCGCCATCGCTGTCAGCAGCGTCGGATTGGCGGGGAACTTGCCGTCCGCATCAACCGGCACACGGCTGGCAATGGCGCAGCCCGAACAGCAAAAATACTCGCGCCCCGGCTGCACGCGGACCGCCTTGAACGGCAGGCCGCAGTAGTGGCAGGAGACCTTATTCATCTTCTTCGATGCTCAACGGATCCAGATATTTCAGGATGATCTTCTGCAACTCATCGAGAAACACGAAGCAGGCGAACGCCTTTTTCTCATCTTCATCGAGGGCGTCCAAAACACTGTCAGCCTCCAGGGCTTCGAGCGCCTCGTCCGACATCCGCTTAAGGCGGGTGCTGCGAAAACGCAGCCGCAACGCCGCCGATGCGCGGAGCACCGCCTCGGCATTGTCACGGTCGAGGGCGATTACGCCTTCCGTGAAAAACTCCTGGTCAAAGAGCGAAAAAAGCCGGCCGCAGTCGTCGCGCTGCGACTGAAGCAGATCCTCGCGCCATACGTCGGCGAAATCGGTATCCGACCCCGTAAGCACGACCGGCACGGCGATATGGATGCGCAGCTCATCCGCCACCGCCTTGATGAGGTCAAGGAGCGGCGCAACGGCAACGATGCTAAGACGGACTTCAACCCTTTTCATCGGTTTCGAGAGTCGCGGACAAATGCCATTGTTGCAGGGAGAAAACGTAGGCCTCGGCATTCTCGCGCAGGCCCGTCCACACGATGGTGCGGCCCTGCTCGTGTGCCTCCATCATGTGACGCGTGGCCGTCTGCTCGTCGAAGCCGAAGACCTTTCGCAGCACCATGACGGCATACGACATGCGCGTAACCGCGTCGTTCAGGAAAACGACGCGCCAGGCGATTTTGTTTTCAACCGGAGCGCTCATGCCCGACCGGATGCCAACTTGATGGCGGCGGCGATGCGATCACCGGCTTCAGCCACGGGGATTTTCTGAACGTCTTTCTGGCCGCGCACCTTCAGCTCGATGACGCCGTCCTTGAGACCCTTGCTGCCAATGACGATGCGCAGCGGGATGCCGATGAGGTCGGCGTCCTTGAACTTGATGCCCGGGCGCTCCTCGCGGTCGTCGATGAGGACGTCCGCACCCGCTTTCTCGGCAATGCCGCCGAGTTCCTTCGCGAGACCAGAGGTTTCCGGCAGAGACGGATCGAGGACGACGATGATGAGTTGGAACGGCGCGACCGCCCACGGCCAGATGATGCCGTCGGCATCGTGACTCTGTTCGATCACCGCCTGCATGGTGCGGCTGATGCCGATGCCATAGCAGCCCATGACCATCGGGTGGTTCTGCTTAGCGTCGTCGGTGTAGACCGCGCCGAACTTGTCGGAGTATTTCGTGCCGAGCTTGAAGATGTGGCCGACCTCGATGCCGCGTTTCACGCTGAGCGGACGTCCGCCCTTGGGATCGGGCTCGCCCACGCGCACGCGACGGAAGTCGCCGAACTTCGTGATCGCGAGATCGCGGGTCACGTTGACGTTGCGCAGGTGGAAACCGTCCTTGTTGGCGCCGGTCGTGCCGTTGCCGATGAGACGGATGGCATGGTCGGCGAAAATGCCCGCAAGCGCCTCCGGGGTTTTGATCGTGCCCTTGACCGCACCAAGGCTGCCGGGCTTCGCGCCCAGCACCGGCTCGATTTCATCGGGCGTGGCGGCACGGAAGAGGGTGAAGCCGAGCGAGCCCAGCTTGGCTTCTTCGAGTTCGTCGTTGCCACGCAGGATCACGAGGAACGGCTTGCCGTCGCCCATGTAGACGAGGGTCTTGAACTGCTGGTCGCCAGCAATGCCGTAGGGTTGGGCCGCGAGCGCAGCGATGGTCACCACACCCGGCGTGGCGAATTCCTCGACCGCTCCGGCAGGCGCGGCGTCCGCGAGGTCGGCGGGCACGAAGGCGCTGGTGGCCTTCTCGCGGTTGGCCGCGTAGCCGCTTTCTTCGTTGTAGATCACGTCGTCGTCGCCGATCTCGGCGGGGACCATGAACTCGTGAGAGAAGCTGCCGCCCATCACGCCGGTGTCGGCCTCGACCGCGATGGCGGTGACGCCGATGCGTTTGAAGAACGCTTCGTAAGCGGCCTTCATCGCGAAATAACTCTTCACGGCGCCGTCATCGTTGGCGTCGAAAGAGTAGGCGTCCATCATCACGAACTCGCGGGCGCGCATGAGTCCGTAGCGCGGACGGATCTCGTTACGGAACTTGGTCCCGATCTGGTAAAAGTTTTTCGGCAGATCGCGGTAGCTGGTGATCTCCTGCTTCACGAGCGGGGTGATGACTTCCTCGTGAGTCGGCCCGAGGACGAACTCCGGCTCTTTCGAGCGGCCCTTGCCGGCGCCGGCGCTGTC
>FJVV01000447.1_pt1 | contig 15446 bp, 18 predicted proteins | sample 1011911 | NCBI WGS metagenome assembly FJVV01 (sample SAMEA3912450, study PRJEB9761) | metagenome | biome: forest; material: soil | place: USA | collected 2011-06-22 | depth 0.1 m
GCGTGAGGACGGGTGCAAAAAGGTCGCCGAGTTTTTTCAGCCGCTTAAGCGCGGCCTCGGGGGTGAAGAAAAGGGCTTCCGGACGTTTGAGGCGTTTTAATTCCTCCCATGTGACGGGCATGGAAATGAAGGGCTCCTCGCGTTTTCCGCGCATCGAATAAACCGCCACCGTGGTCTTGGACCTGTTGTTCTGGCTCCAGTCGATCAGCACCCGGCCGAGACGGTGCTGTTTGGCCATCTTGCTCACGATCAGCTCGGGGTGCTGTTGCTGGAGCAACTCGGCCACCGCCCTGGCGAAACTCGCGGTCGCTTCATAAGTCGTTTTCATATTCAGGGGCACATAAATCTGCACGCCTTTGGAGCCGGACACCTTGGGGAAAGCCTCCAGTCCGAGGCCGTCGGTAATCTCTTTCACCAAGAGGGCCACGCGTGCGCAGGTGAGGAGGTCGGAGCCCTCGCCTGGATCGAGATCGAACACCACGTGCGTGGGCTGGTCGAGCTTCGGTGCCCGATGTAGAAAGGGGTGGAACTCCACCGCCGCGAGATTAGCGCACCACGCCAGCGTCGAGGCATCGTTGATCAGGATGTAATGGGTCTGGCCGGCATGATGCCGGCGGTCCACGGCGTAAGTCTTGATCCAGGGAGGCGCGAATCTCGGCGCGTTTTTTTCGTAGAATTTTTCGCCCTCCACGCCGTCGGGAAAACGAATGAGCGTGACGGGTCGCTGCTTGAGGTGAGGCAGGATGAACGGGGCGACGTCCACGTAATATTGGATCATCTGCCCTTTGGTGAAACCCGTCTTGGGAAAGAAGATCTTGTCGAGGTTGGTGAACTTCACCTCGGGAGCTTTGGAACGGGCCACCATGACGTTGCGCCACTACGCGGCTTTTGCCCGGGGGCGGGGCTTTGCCTGCCTGGATGATTTTGGCCTGGCCGCTGGTCTGGCCGGTTTGGCCTGCTTTGGTTTTCCGCCACTCGCTTCCTTGAGGCTCTGCTGAAGCACCGAGGCGAGGTCGATCACGTTGGTGGCCGGCTTGGGAGCGTGGCCGGCGGTCGGCAATTCCTTGCCGCCGCTCTTCACTTTCTGATCGATAAGTTTCATCAACGCCGATCGGTAATCGTCGGTGTAACGCGTGGGATCCCAGTCTTCGGTCAATTGGTCGACGAGGGTTTTGGCCATGGTGAGCTCCCGTTTTCCCGGGCTTTTTTCCTCGGGAACCTTAATGGCGGACGGCTCGACGATTTCATCGGCGAAGCGCATCAATTCCAACACGAGTAAATTGCCGTTTGCCTTGACCGCCGCGAGATGTTGCCGGGTGCGGATGACGACTTTGGAAATCCCCGCTTTGTTGGTGTCGGCGAGCACCTGTCTTAGCAGATGATAGGCGACCCCGCCGCCTTTCTGCGGTTCGAGGTAATAGGGACGATGGAAAAAAATCGGGTTGATCTGCGTCAGCTCGACGAAGTCGACGATGTCGATCGTGTCGGTCGCCTCGAGGTCCACGCGTTGGAAATCCTCGTCCTTGAGGACGACAAACTTGCCCTTCTCATATTCGTAGCCCTTCACGATCTGGTCCCAGGGCACTTCCTTGCCGTCAACTTCGGCCACGCGCTTGTAGTTGACCGGACTGAGATCGCTATTGCGCAGCAGCCGGAATTTGAACTCCTCCGAACGACTGGCGTTCTGCAACGCCACGGGGATGCTCACGAGTCCAAAGGTGATCGAGCCTTTCCAGATGGAGCGCATGGGTGACGGGAACAAAATAACGAGCGTTATCAGGAGGGCGGGGTGTGGCGGCGGGCTTGTTCGATCTGTTGGGGTGAAGCGGTCGCGGAAGCATCGGGAGTCGCCTCCTCCGCCGAGGGCTTTTCCCTCACCACGGGTTTGTCGCTGAGGGTGCCCCTCGGTGGCTTTGAACGAGCGAGCGCGGCCACCAGCAACCCGAGAAGCACGATTATCAGCATGCCGGCCAGTAGGTATCCCATGGCCCAATGTTACTTGTTTCGGCGATTGCCTGCCATCAGCGGATTTTCCCTGCTTATCGTCGGTGGATATCCGTGTCGGCGTGTGGATCTGGATGGAAGGAAACGGGGGCTTTTTGCAGTGAACCGCGATCGCGCCGAGTGCGCTTTGCACGCCGCCGTTCACCTTCGAAACGGGCGGTGAATTCTTAGGCATTGGGCTGGATGCGCTTGTCGGGACGCTTGGTCAGCCGGCGCGTTTTCAGCACAGCTCTCATTCATGAGCTTCGATAAAAATCACCAAAGTCCCGACAAACTGGTCGATGCCCGCAAGCGCACCACCCAAGTGAATCTCGTCGTGGTGATCGCCGTCGTTTTATTCTTCCTCATAGGCGGCCTCGTTGTGTGGCGGGTAATGCGACATCCGCCGCAAACCCCGGCTGAAGCGGTTGGAAAACCTTGAGACACGCGGGATTTTAATCGGACACTCAACGTCATTTGCGCCTGAGGTCGGGGAACAGGAAGCACCTGATGTTAGTTTGCTTCCTCCACGGTTAACTTGTGGCGCTCACCTGCGACGTCCGAAGGCGGAATCCGTGAGCACCCGAAAAATCCCACAATATGACTACTGAAAATAATGCGACAGGTATTCCCGTGACTGCTTCCACTGCTTCCGCCGAGGTGTATGCACCTTCTTATCGGAGCCTTTCGTGGCGTGCAATCATCGCCGGCACCGTAGCGGGCCTGGCCATTCATCTGCTCCTGACCTTGCTCGGTCTCGGCTTGGGCATCGGTTCTCTGGAACCCATCACCGATGAAAATCCCGCCGCCAAGCTTGGCTTGGGCGCGGCTATCGCCTGGTGCGTGAGCGCATTGATCGCCCTGTGGAGCGGCGGCTGGGTGGCGGGCCGTTTCGTTCCCGCAACCTACAAGCGCAGCGGCTCTCTCCACGGATTTCTCGTGTGGAGCCTGGCGACGGTCGCGATGTTTATCTTTGCCACATCCACCACGGGCATGGCGATCGGAGGCGCGGTCAGGGTCCTGGGTTTTGCGGCCAAGCCCGTGGTGGCGGCCGCTTCCGGGGTGGGCGACATCGCCAAGGACGCGATCAAACAAAATGCCGACGCCATCGGCAGCTATGTTGATGAGGCGATTCAGTCACGCGGTCAGAACGCAAACCCCGCCACTGTGGTGCGAGCCAGACGCGAGATCGGCTATGCGCTCACCACATTGTTTGCTCCCGGCAGCGACGTTAATTCGCAGGAAAAGCGTGCCGCGGTCACCCGGGCCATGACCGAGGCCGGCGTGAGTGAACAGGAAGCGAACCGGATGTTGACCGAATGGACGGCCTCCTACGAACGCATGAAGGCCGACTTCCAGTCCGCCAAGGACGATATGGAAAAGAAGGCCCGTGCGACCGCCGAGACCGCCTCAACGGCGGTGTCCCATGCCGCCGTGTGGACGTTTCTCGCGTTCCTGCTCGGTGCGGTTGTCGCCTCGCTTGGCGGCAAGGCCGGCGCAGGTGGTAACAAGATTCTCGAAGATCTGCCGCGCCGTCACGCTTAACGAAAACAGGGTTTTCCCTAGGGGTCCGGTCTTGTGGCCGGGCTCTTTTGTGCGTCGTGATGTGCCTGAAATCAGGGCACTTGAAAGGGGTCTGCGAGCCGGCATGCACTGTTTTTCACTTATCCTTGGCGCACGGAACACACCGGCGGCGGGTCGCCAGTTTTCCAAGAAAGACGACGAACTGATCCGCGAACTCACCGCGCGTCATTTTCCCGACGGTTTCACGATTTTAAACGCCGACGGGGGGTGGTTCGATCCGGAGCGCAGGGCGTTTGTGGAGGAAGCAGCGCGGCAGGTGCTCATCTGCACTTCTGATCGCCGGGCGTTGGAAGCCTGGTGCACGGCGCTGGCCAGGGCTCTGCGGCAAAAGGAATTGCTGGTGGTGGAACTGGGCGTGGCACGGACGTTTCGCTACAAGGCTTCCGACGCCCCACGAGTTGCGTCGGAGGGATTGCCATCGCGCACATCGGGTGCAGGGACGAAACCGCCGCGACGCGCAGACAAAGCGGAACGGCCCGGGTGCGCATAGGTCGCACCCACCTTACCGTCATCGTCCCTCCACGGGAGATGATCCCGTCAGATCCACCTCAAAAATTAAATCCCATGTCTACTGAATCCCTGAAGGAACTCTTGATCGAAGAACTCAAAGATATCTACGACGCCGAAAAACAACTCGTGAAGGCCTTGCCCAAAATGGCCAAGGGGGCATTCGACGAAGAGTTAAAGGCCGGTCTCACCTCGCATTTAGAGGAAACCAAGGAGCATGTCACCCGTCTCGAACGTGTTTTCAAGCTTCTGGACGCACCCGCCAAAGGCAAAACCTGTCCCGCGATGAAGGGACTCATTGAAGAGGGGGCCGAGGCCCTTGAAGAAAAGGAGGCCTCTTCGGTGCGCGACGCCCAAATCATCGGTTCCGCCCAAAGGATCGAGCATTACGAAATGGCTGCTTACGGCACTGTCCGCACCCTGGCCGAGACCCTTGGGGAGGACGAGATCGCCGAAATCCTCCAGGCGACTCTTGATGAGGAGGGCGAGGCGGACAAAAAACTCACCGCCGCCGCCGCCACCGTGAACGAGGCCGCGCTCACCGAGTAAATCCATCGGCGAACGCGCCATGAAGAAAAAGACCGGTCGCGCGAAGGCCACTCTTGTCATCGTTGATGTGCAGCAAGCCTTTTCGATTCCACCCAAAATCGTGGAAGCCATCCGGCGGTATTCGCGCCGGTTTGAGCGCCGGATCTTCACGCAATTCATCAACCCGCCGGGATCGCTCTTCCGCAAAAAACTCGATCAGCATTCCTGTGCTCCCGGCTCGGACGATTTGCGTCTCCTTGTGGCGCCCGAGCCGGGTGACATCGTCATTCGCAAGGCCGGATACGGTCTTAAAGCGGGCGACATCCGCCGGTTGAAGTCCGCAGGTGTGGAGCGGGCGATCGTGTGCGGCATCGATACTGATGCCTGTGTCCTCGGGGTGATGTTCTCGTTGTTCGATGCCGGCATCGTCTGCCATGTGAAGGAAAATTTGTGCTGGAGTTCCACCGGACTGCACCAGGAGGGAATGGACATCATCCGCGAGCAGTTCCCGCCTCCACGTTAAGTTCATAAAACCCACGTTGCCGTGCACGACGTCATCATCATCGGGGCGGGCCCGGCCGGCCTGAGTGCGGCGCTGCTGCTGGCGCGCTGTCGTCGCACTGTTTTTATCTTTGATGCCAACGAGCCAAGAAACGCCGCATCACAAGGCCTGCACGGCTATCTCACTCGGGATGGTGTAGGGCCTCATGAATTGCGTGAACTGGGCCGGGCGGATCTTGCACGCTATTCCGGTGTCACGCTTCACGAGGCCGCGGTCGTCGATGTCCGGAGGTTGGCGGATATATTTGAAGTCACCGCCGAAGGAGGACGGACCGAGCGCTCGCGGTTGTTGCTACTCGCGACCGGGCGCGCCGATTTGCTGCCCGATATTCAGGGATTTCACGAATACTACGGGCGTGGGGTATACCATTGTCCCTTTTGCGATGGCTGGGAGCACCGGGGCCGGCCCATGGCGGTGCACGGCAACGGGGCGCGTGCCTTCGGCATTGCGCGCGAACTGCTTACCTGGAGCGACGAGGTGGCGATCTGTTGCGAAGGATCCCCGGTATGGCCCGGCGGGGGGAGGCGCGCGGGCGAACTCGGAATCCGCGTCATCACCGAAAGGGTGCGGCAGCTGGAGGGCACGCCGGCGGGGCTGAGCCGAATCAACTTTGAGACCGGTGAGTCATTGCCGTGCGAGGCGTTTTTTTTTGACGGGGAGTGCGTGCAGCGGTCGTCCTTGCCCGAGCGACTAGGCTGTTGTTTTGGCGACGGAAATTCGGTGCTTTGCAACCAGCACGCGGCCACCAATGTCCCGGGTCTCTACATCGCCGGGAATGTGCGCGGTGGCATTCACCTCGCGATCACGGCGGCGGCGGAGGGAGCGGAGGCGGCCCTCGCGATGAACGATGCGTTGCTGGACCGGGCCTATCCGCCCTTCACCCCATGAAAACGAACGCGCCGGATGGTCACCCTCGAAAATCGTTCCCGCACAGCTGGCGGCGGGTGTTGCTCGTGGTGCTCATGATCATCGTCGGGTTGCTACTGATCATCCGCTTTGCAAGCCCGCCCGTTCTCACGCATGTGGTGAACCGCAAGTTGTCCGAACTTCCTGAATACACCGGACGGGTGGGCGGCGTGAGCCTCGTGATCTGGCGGGGCTCCATTAGCGTGAAGGATTTTACGATGGTATCGCGGAAGAATCCAGAGGACGGGCCCGTGGTGAACATCCCCTGGGCCATGATCACGATCGCCTGGCGCCCTTTGTTACACCGCAAGCTCGGCGGTCACGCCGTGGTGGAGGATGCGGAACTGGCGGTTTTTAATGACGAGGCCATTCCAGACCAGGGAATACCCGATAAAAAAGAGAAGCAGGAGGAGATAAAAGAACGGGTGGAGACCGTTGAAAAAGTGCGGGAGTGGCAGGCGATTCTGCGTGAGGCGTTTCCGATGGAGTTAAGCCGTTTTGAAATGCACAACACGCGCTTCCGCTTCGTGGATCGCACGATAAAACCATCTCCGGAAGTCGTGATGGAGTATGTTAGGATCATCGTCACCGGCCTGCGCAACCGTCGCGAAGGCGGGGATGATTTACCGGCCAAGCTGACGCTGGATGGCATGATAAAGACTGGCGGACATGTGTCCATGGATGCTCTCGTCGACCCTATCGCAGACCAGCCCCGGTTCAAAGTGGCCATGAGAGTGGAGGGGCTCGAACTGCCACCGCTCAACGACTTCACCCGTTTTTATGCAAAGGCCGATGTGCAAAGCGGACGTTTCACGGTTTTCATCGAGGCGACTGCGGAGGGCGGCCATTATCAAGGCTACCTGAAGCCCTTCTTTGAAGGCCTTAAATTCAAAGCCGTGCGTGAAGAAAAAAATATTATAAAACGCGCCGCGACCGCAGTGGCCAGCGCAGTGAGTTCGGTGCTTAAAAATGATGAAAAGAAGGTGGCCACCCAAACTCCCTTCCAGGGGAATTTCTCAGACAATGACGTGGACATCTGGACGACGATCCGGAACCTGTTGCGCAATGCCTTTGTGCAGTCTCTTCGCGAAGGTTTCGCGGGGCAGAAGCCGTCCGACTGACAGGCAGCATCCAACGCCATGAACGTCACGCGCCTTGTGCGACCCGAGCTTCTCGACAGCCTGCCTGACGATGCGCCGTCCGCCCGCCGCTCGCGGCGCGACTTGCGGATGATCAATCGCCTGCTCGGCAACGAGAGCTGGTTTCGCCGGACTTTGGGGCCGCGCCTCCGGAGGGGGGAGCGTCTGCTGGAGATCGGTGCGGGGGATGGCACGCTGGGCCGGAGTCTCATGGATGCGGTCCCCGGCCCCATGGCAGGTATTGACCTTGCGAGGCGTCCGCAGCTTTGGCCCGAGCGGGCGCAGTGGTTTCAAGCGTCGGTATTTCACTTTGCCGAATGGTCCGGTCATCCCGTGATCATTGGGAATCTGGTCTTTCATCATTTTCATGATCACGAATTGGCGGCACTCGGCGCACAATTGAACCGTCACGCACGCCTGATCGTCGCCAGCGAGCCACTGCGGACACGCCGGGCTGCACGGTTGTTCTCCGCGTTGTGTCCTTTGATTCAGGCGGATCCAGTGACCCGCCATGACGGGCACGTAAGCATCGAGGCCGGATTCCGTGGCGACGAATTGCCCTCCCTGCTGGGGCTCGACGCAAAGGCTTGGTCGTGGCGTGTCGATGAAACCTGGCTGGGCGCCAGCCGGCTGGTTGCGGAAAGGCGTCCATGACAGCCGGACTCCGGCCGGTTGAAATCATCGGAGGCGGCCTGGCCGGGCTGGCCCTCGGCATCGGTTTGAGGCGCGCCGGCGTGCCAGTGACGGTATTCGAGGCCGGTGACTACCCGAGGCACCGGGTCTGCGGTGAATTTATCGCGGGCCTGCCGGCGGCCACGATAGAGCGGCTGGGTATTGGAAGCGTATTTGAAGGAGCATTACGACATACGGGAGTCCATTGGTTCGAGGGAGACCGGACGGCGGGCGAAATGCGCCTGCCGTCGCCGGCGATCGGGATCAGCCGTTTTGCCCTCGATGCCCGGCTCGCGGCCTTGTTTGTCGCACACGGTGGGGAGCTCGTCACCGCCCATCGGGTCACTGGCGAAATCGAGGGCGCGGGGCGGGTGCAGGCGGCGGGCCGGCGGAGGTCCATCGACTCGCGATGGGTCGGTCTCAAGGCGCATGTGCGCAATCTTTCACTCACGGCCGATCTTGAAGTGCACATGGGGAAGGGGGCTTATGTCGGGCTGGCGCGCGTCGAGGATGGCTGGATCGACGTATGCGGCCTTTTTCGCCGGTGCGGGGTGCTCAAGGGCGACTCTCCGGACGGGCTGGCGGACACATTGCGGAGCCGCGGGCTGAGCGCGCTGGCGGCACGGGTGGGCGGGGCGGAATTTCGTCCGGGTTCGACCAGTGCGGTGGCGGGGTTTGTCTTTGATAACAGGATTAAACGCTCATCCGGTGTGATACTTGGTGACAACTGCGCGATGATTCCGCCGTTCACCGGTCACGGCATGGCGATGGCATTTATCGGGGCGGAACTCACGCTCGGACCGTTGATGGACTGGGCCGCTCACGGCGTATCATGGGAGGAGACCTCGGCGCGCGTTCACATGGTATTGCAACGTGAGTTTCACCTGCGACTGCGCTGTGCGGCGTTATTGCACCCGCTGCTGCTCGACCGGCGCGGCCAGGCCTGCCTCGGTGCGCTTGCACGCGCGGGCCTGCTTCCGATGCGTCTGCTTTACCGCCTGTTGCACTGAAAATTTTTCGTATGTTCTTACACGCCCTTGCCGCCGCTGTTCCTGATCGCTCCTTAACCCAGTCGGAGAGCTGGGAGATTCTCCAGCAATCGGAGGTGTGCGCGCGCCTAAGCCGTCGTTCCGCCCTGATGATGCAGGCGATCCTGCGCGGGGACAGCGGCATCGGGCGGAGGTATTTTGCAATACCCGAGGTGGAAACCGTGTGGCAGCGCACGGCGGACGAACTCAACGAAGCCTTTCGCAACGAGGCACCCAAGCTGGCCGGGCGCGCGTTGCAGGCGGCGCTCGTGCAGGCGAATCTCGTGGCGGGCCAGGTGGACGCCTTGTTGATCTGCACCTGCACCGGTTATCTGTGTCCCGGGGTGACGAGTTATGTTGCGGAGCAATTCGGCCTGCGTGCGAACACCTGGCTGCAAGACCTCGTGGGCCTCGGCTGCGGTGCGGCGATCCCATTATTGCGCGCGGCCGGGGCGGTGCTCGCGGCACAGCCGGATGCAGTGGTGGCCTGCGTGGCCGTGGAGGTGTGCTCGGCGGCGTTTTACCTTGATGATGATCCCGGTGTGCTGGTGAGCGCGTGCCTGTTTGGCGACGGTGCGGCTGCGACGATCTGGCGCGCGACGCCGGGCCCGACCGGCATGCGTTGCCACGGGTTCAACACGCTGCATCAACCGGCCTATCGGGATTTTATTCGTTTCGAAACGCGCAACGGGCGTTTGCGCAATCTGCTCCGTCCCGAAGTCCCGGGATTGGCGGCGGCGGCGGTGAAGCAATTGCTCGACGAGGAACGCGCGCGCGAGGGGGGGCGGCCGGTTGTGCAAATGATCACCCACACCGGCGGGCGGGACGTGCTCGCGGCGATCGAGGACGCGTGTCCGGGGTATCCGCTCGGTGCCAGCCGGAAGGTGCTGCACGACTTCGGCAACATGAGCAGTCCCTCGGTGTTATTCGCGGTGGAACGGGCTCTGCGTGAAGGGCCTGCGCCCGACGAACACGGCGACTGGTTGTTGGTGGGTTTTGGCGCGGGTTTCAGTGCACATTCCTGCCGGTTGGGGAGGTGAAAACGAGGTCCGGACGCCATTAGGATTTTTCCCCCAGACGTCGGGCCGGAAAACATAGGCAATAGGTGTGGGGCGTCGCCTGATTTTCCCGCGTGGCGCGACCATGATAGTCTGTATTTCCAGTCTCCCACCAATCTTTAAAAAAGGCTTCATCATGTCCAAGCTCACAACGCCACGCGATCTCCTGGTCCAGGAAATCAAAGACCTCTATAGCGCTGAAAGTCAGCTTATCAAGGCACTCCCCCGGATGGCCAGGGCTGCGAATCATGAGGAGCTTAAGAACACATTCACGCGACACCTTGAGGAAACCAGGCGGCATGCCCAACGTATCGAGGAAATGATGACAAAGCTCAACGAGAGCCCTCGCGGCAAGAAATGCAAGGCGATGGAAGGCCTTCTCGAAGAGGGCCGGGAGGTGATCGATAGTGATGTTTCGCCGGCAATCAAGGATCTCGCCCTCATCGCCGCCGCCCAGAAGGTCGAGCACTACGAAATCGCCGGTTATGGTTGTGCACGCACCTTGGCTGATCTCATTGGGGAGAGTGAACTTGCCGACACCCTCCAGGAAACTCTCGATGAAGAGGGCACCACCGACAAGCTGCTGACCGAGGTCGCGATGGGCATCAACATTGAGGCGGGCGTGACTGCGGGCGAATAAGCCCCTGCATTCTTATATATCTGAAAGCGGCTGGCTGGCTGGCGGCGGACGGCTACTGGAAGCAAAACAGGTGCCTTCGCGTCGGTTTTGATACGTTTACGAACTGGTAAAAAACTTGCAGTTTTTTCGCAAAACATTGCCGTTCAGCCGCCGAGCCGTGAGACTTTTAAAGAATCATTCCCCTGGCAATTATATGAACGAGTCCACCATACTAATCGCCGAAGACGAGGAGATCGACGTGATTCTCCTTAAACGTGCATTCCAATCGGCGGGTATTGGGAACACGATTCAGGTGGTGCGTGATGGTCAGGAGGCCCTCGACTACCTTGCGGGCCTTCAAAGCCTCGATTCGCGCCTGCCCTTGCCGATCCTGTTTCTGCTCGATATCAACATGCCTCGCTGCAATGGGCTGGAGGTGCTGGAGCGCCTGCGTGACACCCCGCTTCAGCGGGCGATTCCGATTGTTGTTTTTTCGTCGTCCAACCATCCCCGCGATGTCGAGCAAGCCTACCGCCTCGGTGCCAATGCTTATTTGGTCAAGCCCACGTCAACCGCGCAGCGTAACGAAATGATCCGCACCATTCGCGCGTTCTGGCTTCAGCTCAATCAGGTCCCGCCTATGAGTATGGCGAAATAGTTTTTATTCTGATGGCTTGGTCCGAGCCGTCAGAGTTTATTGCAACTTCAGAGGTTTTCCCGGTCAGTTGAGATTTTCCATCGGCTTGCACCCCACTTAAAAAACGCGGCCACACCCGATGGATGAACGGATATATGGGCGTATTTTGATACCCTATGAAACCCAAGAGCCCCCGTCGTTTACTCCTCGCCACACTTGGATGCCTTGCCGTCCAGGCATTGCCTTTGTCAGCCGAGACCACGCAGGAGACCCCGGTCACTCGCGATAACAACAAGCCTGTCGGCACCGTTTCCCCGCCCGCTCCGATTGTGAACGCCACGGAGACCACCACGACCCGCGCTCACCCCGAGATGATGCGTTCCGACCAGCGGCTCATAAAAAAAACCGCGGCCTGCAACGATTATGAAAGTGCGATTTCCCGCCAGGCCACCAGACAGGCATCGAATCCGCAAGTGCGCTCCTATGCCGAGATGATCGTGAGCGATCACGAGCGTATGAATCGCGAGATCACAACCTTGTCCGCCCGCCGGGGGATGATATTCCATAGCGATCAAAGATATCAAAATGACGTCACGGATCTATCCCGGAAGACCGGCCGCAACTACGACAAGGCCTATCTCGACGAGATGATCGATTCGCATGAAGACGCGATTGATTTTCTCGAAAGGGCATCCAAGTCCACAGATACCGATGTCGCCGCCTTTGCCGTGCAATATTTGCCGACACTGCGCGACCACCTCGCCCGCGTCCGTCAATTGGAGAAGCTCATCGAGTAAGCGGGGATTCGCGGCACAGGAATGAGGAAGAAACCGGGCGGGGCATCATCCCCCGCCCACAGATGGGCCTGTCTTCTCAATCAGAGTGAAGCTGTCTGCAGCACGACAGTGAATACGCTGCCTACACCTTCCTCCGATTGCAGGCGGATGTTTCCTCCCATTTCCCGCACCGCATCGCGGGTGATCGACAGGCCCAGTCCCGCTCCCGCGGTGCGGTCATCACCGAGACGCACGAAGGGTTTGAAGACCGCCTCGGCATGCGCAGGTCCGATGCCGCGGCCATTGTCTTTTACGCACAGCAGCACGCGGCCTTCCGATTCCTCCGACCATATCTCCACCTCGGGTCGGCGGCCGGGCGGCACGTATTTGACCGCGTTGACCAGCAGGTTGGACACGATCTGCAGCAACGGCATATAGCGGCCGGAAACGGCGTGCAACGTGTCGCGCTGCATGACGAGGGCGTCACGCTCCTGCAGCAATGCGTGGGACAGCTCGATCGCATCGGCCATCACCTCGTTCAGGTCGACGATGTGCAACGGCGCCGGGGCGGCTTTGCCTGCTTCACGGGCGCGTCCGAGAATCTCGATGGCTAGCGCCTCCACCTTGGTCGCCGCGCGAAAAATGCGATCCACATACGCCCGACCTTCGTCGTTGAGCACGCCACACTCGCCGTTCGAGAGCATCTCGACAAACGATTTGATCGTGCGCAACGGCCCGCCCACGTCATGAGACAACTGGGCCGAGGAAGAACGGAACTCTTCCAGCGCGAGGCGCAGGCTGTCGGTGCGTTGCTCGACTTTTTTCTCCAAAAAATCCGCCAGTAATCGCTGTTCATCGAAGACCGCCTCCAGCCAGCGTTGCTGTGAAGCCTGCCACTCCACCAGCCAGCCCCAGGCGCTCTCCTTGGTGATGATTCCCACATACCGTCCGTCCGTTGCAAGCATGGCGAGCACGACGTCCGTGTCGGCGCTCAACTTCGCGAGGATATCTTCCGTCGGGGTATCCTCACCCACCTGGCTCCACAACGCATCGCCTGTCATATTGGCAAACGTGCGAAGCTCCGGGTTGCTGAAAGCCGCGGCATCGCCGAGCCGGACAACGCCTTCAAACGCATGCGTCTCCTTGTCCACGACCGCACAATACTGCGCGCGCGTTTGGCGCAATATCCGGGTGACGTCGGACAGGCGCTGCTCGGGATGCACCATCACCACCCGGGTGCTGAGCAGATCTTTCGACATGATGGACGACATTGTTACCCTACACTTGAAGACGTGGCCCGCCTGACCCTTTCAAGTCCGGCAGGAAAAAGTGCGATCAACGGCTGGAATGCATTGAATGAGAGCTCCGGGCAATTTACCGATGGTGAAATTAAGATAGATGAGTAACGCGACAACACGGGCACAGCATACCCTGAAATAGGCACTCTGTGATATCGGGGTCTTTACGGTATCGAGGTTTACCAAAATTACCGCGGATAATTCAGCAGAGTCTGCAGAGAAAGAAGGAATTCTCAAGATGACCGGCGTTCATGTCTTTCATTTCTATTTAAATATAAACAGTTAATGTTTTTATTTGATCGTTTCAATGCCTGCTGTAAGACGACTTCGACCCGATCAAGCAGGCAAGCCAGCGCCCACCACCGCGAGGCCAAAAGTGCACCGGCAAGTATGAAAAAAACAAATGCCGGCCCGGGAATGAACACGAGCACCACGCCTATGGCCGCCGAGATCAGCACGAGGCCGAAGCAGACGATGCGCGCCCATGCTGACATTCCTTGTCGCTTGATCCGTCTGTGCTCATTTTTGAACGGCACGCCGGCGCGGTCGTTTTTCATCTTCTTCAGATTGATGAGCACGCCATGAGAGACCGTGGAAGCGGGGATGGTTCATTTCCCCAAGGGCGCACTTCCGTGCGATTTTGTCAGAACGCCGCGCAGGCATTGCATAATGCGAGCGCGGAACCCCGACCTGCGTCGTCGGTAGTTTTCCAGTGATTGATATATCAACATCTTAGTGGAAGCCGGCCGGACTGGCACGAAGTCAGCATTTTAAAAATGCCATGAACCTTAACCACAAAGAAACCGTTTTAATTACCGGTGCCTCGAGCGGTATCGGTTATGAACTCGCCCGTGAATTTGCGCAGCACGGCCACGATCTCGTGATTGTCGCAGCGATCGAGCCTGAGCTGCTGGACGTCGCCAGCCGGTTGACCGCCGAATATGGGGTGACCGTAAAGCCGATCGCGGAGGATCTCCGACGCGAAGCCGCCGCCGATGATATTTTTGCACAGGTCGCCGCCAGCGGCCTGTCGGTGCAGATCCTTGTGAACAACGCCGGACTCGGCCGACGCGGAAGGTTTTGGGAGATTTCCTTGGAGGACGACATTTCGATGATCCGTCTGAACGTCGAGGCGGGTGTGCGCCTCACCAAGCGGTTTCTTCCCGCGATGCTGTTCAGCCATCGTGGGCGCATCCTCAACACGGCATCCGTCGCCGGCTTTGAGCCGGGCCCGATGATGGCCGTCTATCATGCGACCAAGGCGTTCGTGCTGTCGTGGTCGGAGGCGCTCGCGACCGAGCTGCAGGATACCGGGGTGACACTCACCGTGCTTTGCCCCGGACCGGTGGATACGGATTTTTTAGAAAAGGCCGACATGGTCGATACTCATCTCTTCCAGCATGGTCCGGTCATGGCACCACAGGAAGTCGCCGTGACCGCCTACAAGGCGCTTATGGAGGGGGATCGTGTGATCGTGCCCGGTGCGATCAACAAAGCCCTGGTCCTCGGAGGCGGCCTCATGCCCGAGGCTGCCCAGGCAAAGATGAACGAGAAAATGTATGACGACACCGATCCGACCAAGCGCAAGCGCGAGCCGGTCGACGTCGAAACCCAGGCCGAGGTGTCGGCAGTGGAGAAACGGTGATCTCAGCCATGGCCACGGTGCGTATCGGTATCTCCGGCTGGCGGTATCCACCGTGGCGGGGCGTGTTCTTTCCCGAGGGACTGCCTCAGCGCAACGAGCTGGCTTACGCGGCAAGCATCTTTCCCTCGATCGAGATCAACGGCTCTTTCTACTCCCTCCAACGGCCGTCGAGCTACGGTGCCTGGGCGGAGGCGGCACCGCCGCACTTTCAGTTCTCGGTCAAGGCGCCGCGTTTCATCACGCATATCAAACGCCTTCGCGACGTGGATACTGCGGTGGCGAATTTCTTTGCCTCCGGCGTGCTCAGGCTCGGCGAAAAACTCGGGCCGATCCTGTGGCAATTTCCGCCCTCGTTCCGCTATGACGTGGAGTTGATGGAAATATTTTTTTCCGGCTTGCCGCACACCACGGGTGACGCGGTGGAGGTTGCCAGGCGTCACGACGAGCATTTACGCACGGAGGCGTGGCTGACGATCGACCGGTCGCGACGCCTGCGCCACGCAA
>FJVV01000668.1_pt1 | contig 15407 bp, 14 predicted proteins | sample 1011911 | NCBI WGS metagenome assembly FJVV01 (sample SAMEA3912450, study PRJEB9761) | metagenome | biome: forest; material: soil | place: USA | collected 2011-06-22 | depth 0.1 m
GGCGCCTGCCCCCGCCGAGAGCGTTCCCAGCCCCAGACTGTAGCCATTCGCGCCGGTGACGGTCAGGACCGCCCCGTTCGCCATAGTGGAGTTGAAAAACGCGATGGTTTTGTTGGTGCCCGTGCCGCTCTCCCGGTCCACGTTGACGGTCGAATTGGTGGACGAGGAATTGACCAGAAGATTGCCGCCCTTGCTGTTGAGCAATTGGAGTTTTTGGATCGTGGCGTCGTTTTGCCCATTATAGCGCAGATCCAGTGTCTTGGCGGTGCTGTTACTGGCAAAGCTGGCTCCGTTGCTTGCGGCCTGTCCTAATACCGTAGTGGTGATATTCTGGTCGCCCGCGCCATAAACCGTGCTGTCGCTCGCCCGAACGGTGCCAGCACTGACTGACACAACCCCGGTGAAACTGTTCGCTGTGTTGGTAAGAATCAGCGTGCCGGAACCGGCCTTGGTGATGGCGCCGGACGCGCCGCTGATCAGGCCCGTCAACATGATGTCGCCGCCACCCGCGCTCGTGGTGAACGTGCGCGCAGCCGTCATACTAAAAGGGTTGTTGATGGTCTGCAGGTTCGTGCTGCTGTTGAGAACATTTCCCCCCAGAATAAAGGTGTTCCCCATGTTTGCCGTGGTCGTGCCATTGCCGATGACATAGGCACCTGCGCCGGCGTTAAACGTGATGGCGGTGGTTCCGCCAAGGGTAAACGAGCTGTTTGTAAGATCGTTGTTCAAGTTCAGGCCACCGGCTCCAGTTGCGGAGGTGAAGACGAGCGAGTCGCCCGAAATCGGCGGCAGGTTGGTGCCGGTCCAGTTCCCTGAGGTGTTCCAAGCTTCGTTTGTGACGCCGCTCCACGTTTCCGTCGCCGCCTGTGCGGCCTCCGGAAGGGCAAGGGTTGCCATCAAAAGCAACAGGGCGGGACCAATGAAGTGGGGCTGTTTCATAGAAGAAATCATAGGGGGAAATCACTTGGAGGCGTGAGTTCACAGCCGACCGGCCGTGTGCCGTCTGCCGACTGGGACGCGTTTGAATCCGGCTAAGGACGAGCCCGCCAGAAATAAAAGGCCGCGTCATTTACCCCCGGCTTGAGCGTGGATCCGGGGTCATCGGGGATTTGATCCGCAGTGCGGCTTTCGACGTGACCGTCGGCAAACCCGATGTTGGCATGGCCGTTGTGCGCGTTTACATCGGGCTTCGCCCCCTGTGACGCGGCGGTGAATTGGCCCTTGGAGTCGGGCACCGCCCCGTCGGCGATCAACATCGTGCGGTCGGGACGGTTAAAAAATGAAAACTTGGGGAAGTGATAACTAGTCGCGATGTTGCTCATCGTGTAGGTCGAAACCAGCTTCCCAGGGGGATAATTAAACTGATCCTGATAATAATCCATGTGCGCATGGCAGGTGAACACATCGAAATTTTCGGACGCCCAATCGTTGGTATTGGAGCTGGTCCCCTTCGCCTCGGCCAGCGTGCCTCCGCCAATGAGGGCCGCCCGCCAGCTGCGTCCCGCCTGCAGCAGCGGATCAGTCGAGTAAGTGTCACCGTTGGCGCGGGGGATGGAGCCGCGATCAGCCGTGAAGATCGCGATCCCTTGATAAAGCACGCGAAGCTTGTTGAGGCAGGTCGTGTTGGCGGCGCTGCGGCGGACGTTCGCCACAACTGGAATCAGGATCGCGATCAAAATCCCGATAATCGCGATCACGGTGAGGAGCTCCAGAAGGGTGAAGCCGGACGGCCTGCTCCGTGCGTGACGGGAGCGGCGAACGAGGGACTGAAAGCGCAAGGACATGGCTGGAACGGGGGAGGGGAAGCGAGTCGCATACTAGTGGAATCCCCGGGAGGCCGTGAGTTCCAATCCGACCGGACGCGTGTCTTTTGCCGACAACCCCGGACCAGCGGGATCAGGACGCCGCATGGCATTGTTTCTGAAATTCCCCCGGAGGCATGCCGACAAGACGACGGAAAGCCTTGGAAAAATGGAAACGGTCCGAGAACCCGGAAAATTCCGCCGCGTCCTCGATGCTGAGCTTGGGGTTGGCCAGCAGACGCTTGGCGCGGTCAATGCGCGCCTGCAGCAGGTAGAAGCTCAGGTCGGTGCCCATGGACTGCTTGAACTTGCGTCCAAGGAAGTCCGGGTGGCAGTTGAGGTGGTCCGCAAGATCCTTGACGATGAACGGTTCCTGCAGGTGCGCCGTGATGTAGGCGATAGCCTCGCGCACGACGTAGGGCACGTCCTGCGGATCCATGTAAGGATAGCGCAGGGCGCGGATTTTGTAGAGATCGGGCCGCACACCGCTCGCATCGAAGAAGAACTGCGCCAGCCGCGCCACGGTGCGCAGGGTCTGGCGGTGCATCGGAATCGTTTCGGAATCGATGCGCGGGACGTCCTTGAGCGCCTTGAGATAAGGCGCGGGATCATAACCCATGCGGCCGCAATACCGGCGGATGCGCATGGCGGCGCGCTTTTCCTGTCCCTTCACGACGACCGAGCCGTAGTAGAATACGCCGAGCACGCGGTCGCGGATGATGAGCGGCTCGGCAATGTCGAACAGGCCCAGGTGGCAAAGGCCGTTGAGCCCGGCCTTGCGACGCACGACGAGGCGGTTGACGGCGATCTTGTTGCGCGTGCAGTCGCGGCTCCAGTCCGGCTTTTTGGCCAACTGGCAGTATTCGCACATGTGAAACTGGTGCTCGTCGTCCAGACGCATGGAGGGCACGTCCGTATGCGCGCCGTTAAACATCCCCGTGAGATCGTCAAAGCTCATGTGCATGCCGCTGCCCGCCTCGAAGGATTCCATCAATTCCTGGAGCAGGGGGCGGTTGGCATCCGGGGGGGCGGGCTGCATGACGTCGGCGATGGCCCAGTCGAAGCCCGCCCGCCGGGAGTCTCAAGCGGTAAATACGTCTCGGCACAACCGGTCGGAAGACGGCACACAGCCGGTCTGCAATAAGATAACTCCTTCGATGAGGCATGGAGTAGAGTGGAGGCACAATTTTATGCATACCTACCCCCTTAGCGCCCGGACGGTGCCGTTGGACGATTCCTGGGATGTCATCGTGGCCGGCGGCGGCCCCGCCGGCTGCACCGCGGCCATCGCCGCCGCCCGCGAAGGCGCCCGCACCCTGCTCATCGAATCCACCGGATCTCTGGGCGGCGCCGGCACCAGCGCGCTCGTGCCCGCGTGGTGCCCGTTCTCCGACAAGGAAAAGATCATCTACCGCGGCCTGGCCGAAAAGGTGTTCACCGCGGCCAAGCAAGGCATCGCGCACGTCAACCCGACCGACCTCGACTGGGTGCCCATCAACGCCGAGCGCCTCAAGCGCGTCTACGACACCCTCGTGACCGAAGCCGGGGCCGCCGTGCTCTTCCAGACCAACCTGTGCTCCGTCGAAAAATCGGCCGACGACGAGGTCTCGGCCCTGATCGTCTCCAACAAGGCCGGACTCACCGCGTTGCGCGCCAAGGTCTACATCGACTGCACCGGCGACGCAGACCTGTCCGCCTGGGCCGGGGCGGAATTTCATCAGGGCAACGACAAGGGCGAAACTCAGGCGACCACGCATTGCTTCACCCTGGCGAACGTCGATTCCTACGCCTACCGCCACTCGCCGGATCTCGGCTGGTGGGACCCGCGCAGCCCGATCCACGCGATCCTCGCGTCCGGGCGGTATCCCGAAATCCCCGACAGGCATCTCTGCAACAACCTGATCGGCCCCGGCACGGTCGGTTTCAACGCGGGGCACATCTGGGACGTCGACAACACCGACCCCGCCTCGATCTCCCGCGCGCTCGTCAAGGGCCGCCGCATGGCCGAGGCCTACCGGAAGGCCCTCGCGGAGTTCGCGCCCGCGGCCTTCGCCAATTCCTTCGTCGTCGCCACCGGCGCCGTGCTCGGCGTGCGCGAGACGCGCCGCGTGACCGGCGACTACGTGCTCACGCTTGATGATTACATCGGGCGCCGCAGCTTCCCCGACGAGATCTGCCGCAACAGCTATTTCATCGATCTCCATCAAACCAAGGAGGAGCACAAGGCGAAGATGGACGAAGTCGAGGCGGCCACCCGCTTCAAACACTACGGCAAAGGCGAGTCGCACGGCATTCCCTACCGCTGCCTCACGCCGAAAGGCCTGAAAAACGTGCTCGTCGCCGGCCGCGCGATCTCCTGCGAGCGCATCGTGCAGGGGAGCGTGCGCGTGATGCCCGTGTGTCTCGCCATGGGCGAGGCGGCCGGAATCGCCGCCGCGTTCGCCGCACGCTCACCGGGCCACGATGTGCATGCGGTGAGCATCTCCGCGCTGCGCGACCGGCTGCAACAGCACGGCGCCTACCTGCCACCGGTCGATCTTGCCGCTGACGTGCTCGCCTCGACAACCGCCTGATCCCGCCGCTGGCCGAAGCGTCCCCCGCCAAGGAAAACGTTTGCAGACGATTTGTCCTGCACGGGCCGCGCTTTCATCCAAGGCTCGCGACTCCCGTGATACCCAACGCCGATCCCAGCGCACCTCCCCTTCAGTCGCCTGCCCTGAGCCCGCCCGCCGCTTCTGGCGTCACGGTTCACTCCGACGTCGCCTACCTGCCGCCTGATCGCGCCGAAAAACTCGACGCCTACCTGCCGCCCGCCACCTTCGCGCGGCCCCTGCCCGCCGTTCTTCTGATTCACGGCGGCGGCTGGCGCATAAGCGACAAAGCCGCCGACCGCGAACGCAACATCGCCACCACCCTCGCCGCCCACGGTTACGCCGTCTTCTCGATCAATTACCTGCTCAACATCGGCGAAACCAATGCCGACGGCCGCCTCAAGCTCACCCGTCTCGGCTGGCCCCAAAACCTCTTCGACTGCAAAACCGCGCTCCGCTTCATCCGCGCCGCGTCCGCCCGCTACAGCGTCGATCCCGATCGCATCGCCACGATGGGCGGCTCCGCCGGCGGACATCTCTCCCTGTTGCTCGGCGCCACCGCTCACCACGACGAGTTCAACCGCCACGGCCTTTATCGGGAGCAACGCAACGACGTCGCCTGCATCCTGAATTTCTACGGCGACTACGACATCCGCGGCCGGAAGGTTTCCCCCTTCGAAGGCGCGACTCCCGACGAAACCGCCGCCAACGAAACCGCCGCCTCACCCGTCACGCACTTCGACGCGAGCACGCCGCCGATGTTCATTACCCATGGCACGGCCGACTCCATCATCCCCGTCGAGCGTTCCCGGCTGCTCGCGCGCGAGCTTGAGACCCGCGGCCTCGATTACTGGTATGTCGAGATTGCCGGAGCCCCGCACTCCTACCATTTGGAGCCTTCACAGATGGATCTCCGCCCCTCCGTCCTCGCCTTTCTTAAAAAACATCTCGGCTGACCCGACCTCCGTCGCGTTTTTACGCGCCCTGCCCACCGCCTAACCCTTCCGCTCCCGGAGAGCGGCGCGGGCGCGGACCAGCACATCCTCGAGATCCTGTTTTTTCATGGGCTTGCTCAGGTAGTCATCCATGCCGGCCTGGGAGCATTGCTGCCGGTCGCCCTCCATCGCATTGGCCGTGAGTGCGATGACCCAGGGTCCATTGCGACCGGCCGGCGTCGTGGCGCGAATCTGCCGGGTCGCCTCCAGGCCGTCCATCTCGGGCATGTGCACATCCATGAGAATGATGTCGTAGTGTATCTGTTGCAGCGCATCCAAAGCCTCCAGGCCGTTTCCGGCGATATCGGCACGGTAGCCGAGGCGCGCGAGCATGTGCAGCGCGACCCTTTGGTTCACGGAATTATCCTCGACCAGAAGAATGCGCTCCGCGTGCACCTCTCCCGCGGGCGGAGGCGGCAGGGGCTGCACCGCGGCGGTTTCCGCCTGGACCAAGCACAGGAGCCGCTCGATCACGGAATAAAGCTGGAGCGGTTTTGCGGGCTTGTTGAGGTAGGCGGCGAAGAGCCCGGACTCGTCGATGCCGGGCTGGCGTCCGACGGAGGAGAGCAACACCAAAGGGATGTCACGTCCTGTCGGCAGGGCGCGGATTTCGCGGGCCAGTGTGAGGCCGTCCATGACCGGCATGTGCATGTCGAGAATCGCGAGATCGAAGCGCCCTCCGGCGCGCAGGAGCTCAAGACACTCGACGGGGCCGGCCACGACCGTGGGAATCAGTCCCCATTTCTCGGCGAGCGTGGCGAGGATGCGGCGGGCGGGCGCGTTGTCGTCGATCACGAGCAGGCGCTTGCCCCGCATCTGGAGCTGGTTGAAAGCATGATAGATCCTCGGGCCGGCGGCGATCCACTCGGCCGGCAGCGTGAAAAAGAAGGTTGAGCCCTTGCCCGGGGTGCTTTCTAGCCACATGCGGCCGCCCATCATCTCGGCGAGGCACCTGCTGATCGCAAGGCCCAGTCCGGTGCCTCCGTATTTGCGCGTGGTCGAGGCGTCCACCTGGGTGAACGAGGCGAAGAGCTTGCCCTGGGCCTCAAGCGGAATGCCGATGCCGGTGTCGCGCACGGCAAAGAGAAGCTCCCGGCGATCCGCCGCGCCCGTGACGGCCCGGACGGAAATCTCCACCTCGCCCCGCTCGGTGAACTTGAGCGCGTTGCCCACGAGATTGACGAGAATCTGACGCACGCGGGTGGCGTCTCCACGCACCTCGTCGGGGACGCCGTCGACCACCTCGTAGAGCAGATCGATGCCCTTTTGCGCGGCGCGCGGCGCGAGCAGATCGAGCGTGCTCTCCACGCACTCGGCCACGCTGAAGTTTTCGCATTCCAGATCCATTTGGCCGGACTCGATCTTGGAAAAATCAAGGATGTCGTTGATCAACGAAAGCAGGCTCTCGCCGCTCACGCGGATGATGTCGGTAAACTCCTTCTGCTCGCGGGTGAGCGCCGTGTCCATGAGCAGCGAAGTCATGCCGATGACGCCGTTCATGGGAGTGCGGATCTCGTGGCTCATCGTGGCGAGGAACTGGCTCTTCGCGACGTTGGCCTGCTCGGCGCGAATGGCGGCCTGTCGCGCGGTCTCGGCGGTCTCGGCGAGCTGGGTGTTGAGCGCCTCCATCGCGTGCTCGGCGGCCTTGCGTTCGCTGATGTCGCTCTCGATGGCCATGAAACCGGTGAACGCGCCCTCCTTGTCGTGGAGGGGCTGGACCTCGATGTGGAGCCAGTAGATCTGGCCGGTCTTGCTGTAGTTGAGTATCTCGACCTTGAACCCCTCACGGGCGGCGATGCCTTCGCGCATGATCTTGCTGGTGGCCGGATCGGTGAGCGGGCCCTTGAGAAAGTCGCCCGGACGTTTGCCGCGGACCTCGTCGAGGGTGTAGCCGGTGATGCGGGTGTAGCCGGCGTTGGCCCAGTCGATGCGTTCCTGCGGGTCGGTGATGATGACGGCGTTGCTGGTATGGTTGGCCACCATGGCGAGCTTGCGGGCCTCTTTTTCGGTGGCGCGGAGACTGGCGGTCATGTCCTCGGCGAGGGCGAGGGCGCGGCTTCGGCTGCGGGCGAGCGCTAGCACCATGCCGGCCATCAACAGCGTGACGACCAGCCCGCCGCCAAAAATCATCCACGGCGTGCGGTGCTCGATGGTGGCCCCGAATTTGGGCGTGGTGGTGATGACGAGATGCCAGGCGCGACCGCCGACGGTGACGGAAATCGTGCGATTAAAGAGCCGGCCGCCGAAAGGGGCGGCCAGGGCGACGTCGCTTGCGCCAACGAGTTCGTTGTCGGCGTCAAAAACCAGGTTGTCGCGGGTGAAGGACGCCCCGTCGTAAACTTCCACGTCCACGAAATTTTCGGTGAAATCCAGGAGGCCTGTGAAAACCCGGTCGATGAGCATCGGGGCGAAGACCAGTCCCCACAGCGCCGCTTCACGCTCTTCGGGCGTGTTCTGCGCGGTTTCGTGACGGTAGACGGGAACCACATAGATGAAGCCGGGGCGTTTTTTATCGTCCTGAAGCAGGACGAGGTGACCGGAGATCGCGGGTTTGCCGGTGCGGATCGCGCGAAGGATGGCTTCACGGCGGACGGGATCGCTGCCGGTGTCGAAGCCCCAGCCCGCACGGTTGACCGAAAGCGGATCGAGGAACTTGGCGACGTAGAGATCGGGCGCGTCGCCTGAGGTGATCACGTTGAAATCGGGCGCATCATCAGCCCGCTCGGCAGCGATGAAGGTGTCGAGTTCCGTGCGGGGCACGCGTTGGATGAAACCGAAACCCAGCACGCCGGGAAATTCGCGGTCAAGATCGCGCGACCCGACGTAGGCGCGGAATTCGAGGCGTTCGACGGATTTACTGGAGGCGTAAACTCCACGTGCGCCCATGAGGCCGTAAACGGGAAGATTGGCGCGGCGCTCGAGTTCGCGAGCGAGACGTTCGGCCAGCCGGTCGAAGCGATCATGCGCCTGCTGATGGTAAATCTGCCGCGCCGAGTGCGCACCCCAGCAAGAGAGCAGCGCGCCGACGACAATGATGACGCCCACGGGCAACCAGATCATGGAGCCTTGGGGCAGGCGCGACTTGCTCAGCATCGAAAAAACCTAGGGGGCCGCGGGGTTTGTGCGAGCCAAACATCAGGCCCGGTGTGCCCGCGCCAACCGAAAGTTGGTTTGGATACAAAAACGGCGGACCGGTGAGGATCCGCCGTGCGAAAGCCGCCACTTAAACGCGGGCGGGCAAGCCGGCGGAATGTTTTTTCAACCAATCAACCTCGGACGGAAAGACGGTGTGGGCCGAGCCCGGGAATATCTGCTTGGTGACGCCGGCGTTAAACGCGGCCAGCGCGGCCGCGCTGTGTTCGACGTTTTCCAGCGGGATATGGGCATCGCGCTCGGCGCAACCGATGAGGACAGGCGTGCCCTTGAGATCCACGGCATCGCGCGCGGTGTCCGTCGGCCCGATGAGCGCGCCGCTCAGCGCGGCGACGAAGGCGTAACGGCGCGGATGGCGCGCGACGTATTCGAGCGCAAGACAGGCGCCCTGCGAAAATCCGGCCAGTGCAATGCGTTCGGACGGGAGGCCGGCGGCGAGCGCCTCGGCCACAAGCGTGTCGATGACCGCGAGCGCACTGGAGAGCCAAGGCTCGTTTTGCGCAGGAGGGACCAGGAAGCGATGTGGATACCAGGTGCCGTTCGTCGCCTCGGGCGCAAGGTATGCGAGATCGTCTGTGCCGAAAACATTGGCGAGGTCGGCAATGTCGTCGGCGGAAGAACCACGACCGTGGACGAGGATCACAACCCCGCGGGCTTTCGCGAGCGGAGCGCCGAAGCGGAGTGTGTTGGTGGCGTCATGGAGTTTCATGGGAGGGATCAGGCCGGGCGGCGGGGAGATTGAAGGGGCGGCAGGAGGCGTTCGAGCTGGGCGCGGGCCCGCTCGAATTGTGCGGGAAGTTTGAGCGCGGTTCCCAAAGTCGCGACAGATTCGTCAACCGGGAAGCCCGGCGTGGCCGTGGCGATCTCGAAGAGAATGCCTCCGCGTTCACGATAGTAGATGGAGTTGAAATAATTGCGGTCCCGCACATCGGAGACGTTGTAGCCGGAAGCGTGCAGGCGGTTTTGCATGACAAGCTGGGTCGCGTCGTCGGGCACGCCCCATGCGATGTGATGGATGGTGCCCGCACCGCCCAGACCGGCCGCAGCCGAAGCATCGGCGATCACGTCGATGAAGTGGCCGGGGCCACCACCCGAAGCCGCCTCGAAGCGGGCGCGGTTGCCTTCGCGCCTGACGGGGCGATAGCCCATCGTATCGGTGATGAGCGTCTCGGTCGGCGCGGCGGCGCGCACCGTGAGTTCGGCGGTGTGAAGCCCGCGCAAGGCGTTTTCGGCGGAGATGCCGCCAGCCAGCCAGCCGGTGCGCACATCGTCGGCGACGGCGACGATCTCGACGGGGATGCCATCGGGATCGGCGAAGGCGACGACGTCCTCGCCGAAGCGGGTGAGGCGTGTGGCGGCGACATTGTTGCGTTGCAAACGCTGCTGCCAAAAATCGAGCGACCCGGCGGGCGCAGAGAATATGATGGCGGTGTTCTGGCCGGCGCCGACGCGACCGCGCGATTCATGACCGGGCCAGTAGAAGAAGGTCACGATGCTGCCCGGTGTGCCCGTCTCGTCACCGTAATAGAGATGGTAGGCGGAAGGGTCGTCGAAATTCACCGTCTTCTTCACGAGGCGAAGGCCGAGCAGGCCGGCGTAGAAATCAACGTTTTGCTGGGGATCGCTGGCGATGGCCGTGATGTGATGGAGGCCGGTGGGTGTGTTGTTCATGGAAACAAGCTACCATGGCGCGGCGGGAATGCCTACTGCGCGGAACGGCTTGCCGTCATGCGCATCGCGCATAGCCTCGGCACATCGTGAATCTCGATCTTCTGCGTTCGTTCGTCGCCATCGTGGAGCAAGGCAGCCTGAACAAGGCCGCCGACCGGTTGCGCGTGTCGCAGTCGACACTCACCCGGCAGATGCAGGCGCTGGAGCAGGACGTGGGCGGACCGCTTTTGGAGCGCAGTCCGGGCGGCGTGGTGCTGACGGCGACGGGTCATGCGTTGCTCGACGGCATCAGGCCGGTACTGGCGAAGTTCGATGCCGTGCTGGCTGGTGTGCGCCAGCGGGCGCGCGGCCAAAGCGCGGAGCTGCGCATCGGCTACCTGATGTCGGCTGCGGCGGACTACTTGAATCCCGCGCTCGCCGCGCTCCGCAAAGCCCACCCCGAAGTGAAGGTAAAGATGCGCGATCTCTCGCCCGGCGAGCAGATCGCCGCGTTGCGCGCAGGAGAAATCGACGTGGCGCTGGTCGGCTACGCGGGGACGTTTCTGGAAAAGGAGTTTTACGTGAAAACCCTCGCGACACTCCCCGTGCTGGTGGCGATGGCGGAAGATAATCCGCTCGCGAAAAACGGCACCGTGAAGCCGGCCGATTTGAAGAAAGCGATGTTCGTTGGCGCGACGGAAACGGACATGCCGGGCCACAACCAGTGGGTGACGCGTCTCTGCAAACGGGCGGGATTTCGCGCCCGTTTCGTGCAGGATGCGGACAGTCTCACCCACGCCCTTTCGTTAAGCGTGACCGAAGGCGCGGTATCCTTGCAGCCGGATTACGTGAACAAAACCAAGGTGCCCGGCGTGGTCTTCCGTCCGTTGCGGGATAAGGCGGCCACGTGTCCCTTGATGGTGGCCTGGCAGCGCGGCAAAGTATCCGCGCCGGTGCGGACGTTGCTGGCGGCGTTGCCCGCCAGGACGGCATGAGCGGTTTCGCATTCGCGTTTCCTGCGCAAATCGTTCAGTTTCCATCCTCCACATGAAGTCCGTCCTCGATTTCAAGGCCCGCAAGGGCAAGGCCCGCATCAGCATGTCCACCGCCTACGCACATTGGGAAGCGCGCTTCCTCGCGGCCTCGCCCGTCGATTGCGTGCTCGTGGGCGACAGTGTGGCCACCGTCGTCGACGGCGAGCCCACGACCTTCGCCGCCACGCCCGAAATCATGGCGCGCCACACCGCCGCCGTCGCGCGAGGCTTGGCCGGCACCAAGTTTCTCATCGCCGATTTCCCGTATCTTGCCGCCCGCAAAGGCATCGCCGACGCCGTCGAATGCGCCGCCCTCCTCATGCGCGCCGGCGCCCATGCCGTGAAGATCGAGGGAATCGACGGCCACGAGGATGTCATCCGCCACCTCGTGCAATCCGGCGTGCCCGTCATCGGTCATCTGGGCCTGACTCCGCAATCAGTTCACGCGCTTGGCGGCTACAAGGTTCAGGGCAGGACGGACGCCGCCGCCGCCGATCTGCTTCGCCAGGCCCGCGCCGTCGAGGCCGCCGGCGCCTTCGGCCTCGTGCTCGAATGCGTGCCGACCGACGTCGCCCGCGAGATCACCGAAGCGCTTTCGATTCCGGTGATCGGCATCGGCGCCGGCCCGCACACCGACGGACAAGTGCTCGTGTTTCATGACATGCTCGGTCTCAACCCCGGCTTCGCCCCGAAGTTTGTCCGCCCCTTCGCCGACGGGAATAAAACCGTGACCGACGGACTCGAATCCTTCGCCACCGCCGTCACCAGCGGCAGTTTCCCGAGCAAGAAAGAATCCTACTAAACCCGCGCCATGTCCGCCACCGCCCGCAAACCACGCCTCCTCTTTCTCCTGAGCGGATCCATCTCCTGCTACAAGGCGTGCTTCGCGATCTCGCGGCTCGTGCAGGCGGGTATCGAGGTGCGCACGGTGGCCACGCCCTCCGCACTCCAGTTCGTTGGCAAGGCTACCCTCGAAGGACTCACCGGTTATCCCGTCGCCAGTGACATGTGGGAATCCGGCAAGGCGATGGATCACATCAATCTCGCACGCTGGGCCGACCTCGCCCTCGTCGCTCCCGCCACGGCCAACACCCTCAACCGCCTCTCCACCGGCCTCGCCGACGACTTGGTCGGCAGCCTCTTCCTCGCCTGGGAAATCCAAAAGAAGCCGTGGTGGGTCTCCCCCGCGATGAACGTCGCGATGTTCAACCACCCGCTCACGCAGGCCTCCCTCCAAAAACTCTCCGGCCTCGGCGTGCGCGTGCTCCCCACCGGCGAAGGCGCCCTCGCCTGCGGCGAAGAAGGCGCCGGCCGCCTGCTCGAGCCTGAGCAACTCGTGATGCAGGTCCTCGCCGAACTCGGCCCGAAGCTCGCCTGATTCCGGCTCTCAGCTTTTCCGATCTCCCAACTCTCAGCCCTCAACCCTCAACTTCGCCTTGCGCATCCTGATCACCTCCGGCGCGACCCGCGAATACCTCGACGATGTCCGCTTTCTCACCAACGTGAGCACCGGCGGCACCGGCGCGAAAATCGCTGACTCTCTTTTTGCCCGCGGCCACATCGTCACTCTCCTTCGCGGCGAAGGTGCCGTCCTCCCGCAAGCGCTCCCATCCGACGCCGTGCTGCCATTTTCCTCCACGGAAAACCTCCGGTCACACCTCAAGCGCCTGCTCGGCACCGGCGAGTTTGACGCCGTCCTGCAATGCGCCGCCGTCTCCGATTACCGTCCCGCCGAACTGCACGACGGCAAGATGACCTCCTACGCGCCCGAGCTCACCCTGCGCCTCGTGCCCACGCCGAAGCTTCTCCCCGAGCTGAAATCCTACGCGCCCGCCGTTCGCCGTCCCTTTGTCGTCGGCTTCAAGCTCACCTCCGGCGCCGACGCCGAGGCACGCCTGCTCGCCGTGTCGAAACTCTTCGCCGCCGGCACCGTTGACGCGGTGATCCACAACGACATGGCCGATCTCGCCGCCGGCGACGCCCGCCCCTTCCTTGCCTACCGTTCCATCCACCAGCCGGCCGTCGAACTCGCCGGCTTGCCCGCGCTCGTGGACTGGCTGCACACGCTGCTTTCAACAACCGGACTTGCACCCGGCGGGCAGATTCGTTGATTTTTGTCCTTCACGCCCGTGTATCGCACCTTTCTCAAAACCAAGCTTCACCGCGCCACCATCACGGCGGCTGATCCCGATTACGAAGGATCGGTCACGATCGACCGTGATCTCTGCCGCGCCGCCGGCCTGCTGGAGTTTGAGCAGGTGGATGTCCTCGACATCAACAACGGCGCACGTTTCACAACCTACGTGATCTACGGCACGGCCGGCGAGATCCAGGTCAACGGCGCCGCCGCCCGCCTCGTGACGCCCGGCGACCTGGCCATCATCATCGCCTACTGCCGCCTGCCCGAAGATCAGATCGAAGGCCACATGCCGCGCGTCGTTTTGCTCGGCCCCGGCAATAAAGTTATCGGCACGCAGGAGCACCCGATCCACGCGCCGTAAGGTGCAACGGGGTTAACTGACCCGTGCCTGCACCTGCCGCCAGATGGCGAGCAGCGCCTGGAAATCGCCCTCGCGGTCGTGACTCTCGACCACGAAGTCAAACTTGCCGATCTCCTTCAACTCGCGCTCGGCCGTCTCCATGCGGTGCGCGATCTCAGCCTCGGTTTCTCCTCGTCCGCCAAGACGCACGCGCAGCTCGGGAATGGCGACGTTGATAAACACCGTGCCCATGCGTTTCGCGAGAAGCGGATTGCCCGCCGCCGCGTTGCGGAAATTTTCAACGCCCTGCACGTCCACGTTGATGATCACGCTGCGCCCCGTCGCAAGCGGATCGAGCACCGACGAGGCAAGCGTGCCGTAACGGTTCTTCTTGTGGACCCATGCCCACTCCAGAAACGCGCCAGCCGCCACCTTCGCATCAAACTCCTCAGGCGATAAAAAATGGTAGTGAACACCGTTGACCTCACCCGGACGCGGCGCGCGAGTGGTCGTCGTGACCACTCGCTCGAAGCCCGACACCTCGGCGACCATGCGTTCGCACAGCGTGGTCTTGCCCGAGCCGGCGGGACCCGCGAGCACCAGCAAAACGGGAGGCGTCACAGCGGCGGCGTTCGTCACGTTGAAAAAGCTTTAGTAGGTGAAGGCCACGCCGACAAGCAGCAGGCCATAGGCGGCCAGCACGCCGCCGAGGATTTTTCCACGCACCGGAAAGCGATAGAGCCACTCGAAGAAATCGCGCAGACGGAAGGGCGACGCACCGAGGTAGATCGCCAGCGAGATCGCGATATAGACTGCCGTCACCATGAAGAGACGCTGCGGTTTGTCATACTCCATATAGGCGGCGTAGAGGAGCGGCGAGGCGCCCAATAGCACCAGCACGCTCAGGCCACGCACCGCGAGGAAGTCGGGCACCAGCTTGAACGAAAGCGCCGCCACCGCCGCGAAAGCGACCGTCAGCAGCACGTGATATTCGCCGAAGTCGGCATTCGAAAGATTCCAAGCGTTGTAGAGGAACCAAAGCGCGCCCGCACCGAAAAAGGCATACGCGGCTTTCTGCGAACGGGGCAGCGCCTTGAACGTCGCCGTGATCGCAGAGTTGCCGATCAGGAAAAGCACCCCGAGCGCAAGGAGCAGCAGACCTGGAATGAGAGTGGCGAGGAGGAGGGACATGAGGAAAGTCGAGAACTGAGAGGCTAGAGCTGAGAACCGGAAGTCGAACCAAGAGCCGAAGCCGGAGTCTGGCTCCCAGCCCTGGCCTCCGGACCATCGACCCCGGCGAGCTGCAGCTCGCCGTAGAGCGTGCTGATGCTCGCGCGGTCGATCTTGAGCGGCACGAGCTGGCCCACGAGACGCGGGTCGGCGTCGAAGATCGTCACGCGGTTGCCGCGCGTGCGGCCGGTAAAGCGCTGGCCGGTCTTGTCGGGTCCTTCGACAAGCACTTCCTCGATGGTGCCGAGGAGGGCCGCGTTGCGGCGCTCGGAGTTCTTGCGGAGGATGTCGAGAAGCACGGCGTTGCGGTGCTCCTTCACTTCGTCGGGGATCTGGTCGCCAAGCTCCGCCGCCGGCGTGCCGCTGCGGATGGAATACTTGAAAATGAACGCCATGTCGTAGTTGCACGCCTCGAACAACTCGCGCGTCTGCTCGAACTCCTCGTCGGTCTCGCCGGGAAAGCCCACGATGA
>FJVV01000712.1_pt1 | contig 15360 bp, 11 predicted proteins | sample 1011911 | NCBI WGS metagenome assembly FJVV01 (sample SAMEA3912450, study PRJEB9761) | metagenome | biome: forest; material: soil | place: USA | collected 2011-06-22 | depth 0.1 m
GAGGTCGCCAGCATCGGCGGCTTCGTCCGCCAGTATCAGATCGAGGTCTCCTCGCTGAAACTGAAGCAGTTCAACGTCACCCTCGGCGACGTCATGGACGCCGTCGGCGCCAGCAACGCCAACGTCGGCGGCAAAACCCTAGAGGAAAACGGCGCCGAGTTCGTCGTCCGCGGCGTCGGCCTCGTCACCTCGCCCGCCGATCTCGAAGCCATTCCCGTCAAGGCGCGCAACGGCACGCCCCTCTACCTGCGCGACCTCGCCACCGTGCAGATCGGCGGCGACTTCCGCCGCGGCGCGCTCGACGTGGACGGCCGCGAAGTCGTCGGCGGCATCATCGTGATGCGCACCGGAGAGAACGCCTACAAAGTCATCCAGGACGTGAAGGCCCGCATCGGCGCCCTCTCCCCCGGCCTGCCGAAAGGCGTGACCGTCGAATCATTCTACGACCGCAGCGACCTCATCTCCCGCGCCATCGACACGCTCAAGCACGCGCTCACCGAGGAGATCATCCTGGTGACGCTCGCGCACATCCTCTTCCTCTTCCACTTCCGCAGCATCCTCATCGTCACGCTGCCCCTGCCCGCCTCGATCCTCATCGCGTTCGTCCTGATGAAAGAGTTCGGCATCCCGTCGAACATCATGTCGCTCACCGGCATCGCCATCTCCATCGGCGTGCTCGTCGACGCCGGCATCGTCATGACCGAAAACGTCATCCGCCANTGCGAACGCGCCGAGGAAGAACTGCGCCGCCGCCTCACGCCGCCGGAGGTTTTCGAGCATACGCTCACCGCCGCCACGCAAGTCGGCCGCCCGATGGTTTATTCGATGATGATCATCATCCTCGCCTTCGTGCCGGTCTTCATGCTCTCCGGTCAGGAAGGAAAACTCTTCCACCCGCTCGCCTATACCAAGTCCTTCGCGCTCCTCGGCGCGGTCGTCCTCGCCATCACCGCCGTGCCCGTTTTCTGCACCTGGCTCGTGCGCGGTCCGTTCAAACCCGAGGACAAAAACCTGCTCATGCGCGGCCTCCTCAAGGTCTACGACCCGGCTCTCGACTGGGCGCTCACCCACCGCAAAAGCGTCCTCGGCCTCGCCTTCGCCCTCCTCGCCTCCGCCTGCGTCCTCGCCTTCGGCCTCCCCCGTCCGGTGCTGAACAAACTCTCAACTCTCAACCCTCAACTCTCAACTCGGCTCGGAGGCTTCGGCTCTGAATTCATGCCCACGCTCGAAGAAGGCTCCCTCCTCTTCATGCCCGTGCTCCTCCCCTCGACCTCGCTCACCGAGGTCAAACGCATCATGGCGTGGCAGGACAAAACCATCGGCAGCTACCCCGAGGTCGCCTCCGTCGCGGGCAAACTCGGCCGCGCCGACACCGCCACCGATCCCGCGCCCGTCGAAATGATCGAGACCACCATCATGCTGCGCCCACCCTCCGAGTGGCGGCCCGGCATCACCAAGGACCAGATCATCACCGATCTCTCGCAACGCCTCGTCCAAATCCCCGGCTACGTCCCCGGCTTCCTCCAGCCCATCGAGAACCGCATTCTGATGACAAGCACCGGCATCCGTGCGCAGGTCGGCGTAAAACTCTTCGGCGACGACCTCGCCGCCCTCCAGCGCAAAGCCTACGACATCTCCCGCGTCGTCGCCACCATCCCCGGCGCCGTCGGCGTCGCGCCCTCCCGCGCCCTCGGAAAACCCTACCTCGAAATCGCCGTGAAACGCGATGTCATGGGTCGCTATGGCCTTACCGTCGGCGACGTTTTTCGTTACATCGAGACCGGCATCGGCGGCACCGCCGTCACCACCACGATCAAAGGCCGCGAACGCTGGCCCATCCAGGTCCGCCTCGACCGCGCAGACCGCGACGACCTCGAAAAGCTCGGCGACCTCCTCATTCCCACACCCTCCGGCCCGATGGTGCCGCTCAAACAGGTCGCCGACATCAAGCGGGTGATCGGCCCCGCCGAAATCCAAAGCGAAAACGGCCGCCTCCGCGTCTTCGTGCAGACCAACGTCCAAGGCCGCGACCTCGGCGGCTTCGTGGACGAGATCAAGGAACGTGTGGCGCGCGAGGTGCAGCTCGATCCAGGCATGACCATCGACTACTCCGGCCAATACGAAAACCAGATCCATGCGCGACGCACGCTGCAGATCGTCTTCCCCTCGGCCATCGTGATCATCTTCATCCTTCTCGTGATGACCTTCCGCAGCGCGGGCGAAGCCGCGCACGTGCTCCTCGCCGTGCCCTTCGCGCTCACCGGCGGCGTGATCCTCCAGGCGATCCTCGGCTACAACTTCAGCGTCGCCGTGTGGGTCGGCTACATCGCGCTCTTCGGCACCGCCATCCAGACCGGCGTCGTCATGGTCGTCTACCTCAACGAAGCGGTCGTCGAGCTCCGTGAAAAACTCGGCCGCGAACTTACCCGCCCCGAACTCATCACCGCCGTCAAGGCCGGCGCCCGCCTCCGTCTCCGCCCCAAAGTCATGACCGTCACCACGACCGTGGCCTCGCTCCTGCCGATCTTCTGGAGCACGCGCACCGGCGTCGAAGTGATGCGCCCCATCGCCACGCCCGTCGTCGGAGGCATGCTATCCTCCCTGGCCCTCATCCTCATCGTCACCCCGGTCATCTTCGCGTGGCTCCACGGACGTAAGCTCGCCGAAAATTAAATTCGTTTCGTCTCAGGCCTTCACCGCATCATCGCATTCCCCAGCAGCACCACGCCGTTGTAAACGGCATGGACGATGATCGGAGTGGCCAGCCATTTCGTGCGCTCGAAACTCCAGGCCGCCACCACCGCCATGATAAAAACCGGCGCCACGGAAATCGGCGGGTGGCAAAGGGCAAACACCCCGGCGCTCGCCAGCACCGCTCCGCCTGCCGACAAGGAACGCCGCATCCCGCGGAAAACGATTCCACGGAAAATAAATTCTTCAAACACCGGCGCCGCCACCAACGAAAGCACGACCAGCCACCCGGCATGCAACGCGTGCACGGCGATCGCCTCGTCACGCCAGCCTTGGAGCATGGGCACGTTGGCCAGCACAGCCAGGTAGCCCAGCGCGACGCATCCCGCCGCCAGACCCCCGGCCAACCCAAGGACCAGCCCGCGCCACCGGCTTCCGTATTCCCAAGGCAATGCGAGCCCCAGCACCTCGGCGAGATGCGGCACCCTCCGGCGCCAAAACGCATGGAGCGCCAGCCCCGCCACGATCATCCCGGCCAGTCCGAAGGCGATGGTCAGCGCGGGGCCCGGCTCAAGCTTGAACGCCATCGTCGCGAACAACAAAATCAGCCCCTGCAAAACGAAAAATGCCAGGACGGCGATCAACCCGTCCGCGAGCGCGACCTGCGGCGGCGGCTGGGCCACCGGATCCAGCAGGAACGGCGCATGATCGCTGACTTTTTGCCAGAGCGCGTAGGCCAGCAGACAGGAAAGCACCAGTTGCGCCGCCTGCGTCCACCAGGATGGCGAATAAATCGCATAGCCAAACATGGCCGCCAAAAGCATGTAGAGATAAACCGTCCCCACGCCCAGGCGCCGCTTCACCTCTGTTTCCAGCGGATCGGTTCCCAGCATGCCCAAGCCCGCGGCGATGAACGCATAGATCACCACTCCGGCGCACGCCATGCCGGCATAGACGGCATCGACCGGCTCCAGTCGCTTGGCCATGAATGCGCACACGGCCAGCGCGATGACGGTGTAGGCCAGCGCGCACCCCGCCCACAGCACGGTTTTTTTAAGAATGATGCGATGCAACGGGACGGGAAACGCGTAAAGCATCCAGAGCGCGTTGCCCTCGACCGCGAGCACGCCGAGCGCCGTGGAGGTCAGCGCATAGGTGCCCAATCCGTAGGCAAACGCCGCCGCATGCTGGAAATTCGAGCCGATGGCCTTCGCCAACCCGCCGTTGAACATCAGTTGAAACCCCACCAGCACCACCGGAACCACCAGCGCCTGCACCAGAAAATTACGGTCGCGCAGCAGCAGGCGCACATCCTTGCCGATGATCCCGGTCGGAAAAAAACGCGAAGGCGACGACGCCGCTCCCCTCCGCCCTGCATACGCGCCGGACACCGTCACCAAACCGTCGCGCACCAGCCACGCCCCGCCCGCCACGGCCGCCAGCAAAACTCCCGCCGCCACCACGCCATGACCCATGACGACCGCCACCACCGGCAGGTCGCCGCAAAATGTCGCCGGCAGCGCAAACGGCGTCATCACCAGCCAGCCGGCCCCGCCCCTGACCGCCTCGACCAGCCACGAGGCCATCGACCCGTTGCGGCATCCGATCAGAAGGATGAAAAACACGCCCATGCCCAGCATTGTGAAACCCGCCTGCATGTTTTTAAGCCGGGAAGGCGCCAGGTTCTTGCGCAGCCAGGTCTCGGACAGCACCCGCAACGACGCCATGACCACGGCCAGGTAAACCGCCCCGAGCACCGCCGCCGCCACGGCCCACCAGCCGAATCCCGCCGACATGAAAAGCGCGAAGAGAAACGGCAGCGTCACGATCCACGAAAACGGATCGACCAGGGCATGCCCGAGGATCTGCGCCATAAAGAAATGCCGCGCCGGCAACGGCAGCGTGAAAAACCACTCGGCGGACCAATCAAGCTGGCCGAGATCCTGGTTGCCGCTGCCCAGCGTCGTGAAATAGCGCGTCACCGCGAGCAGCAGCAACAGCGCTCCGACCGCCTTCAGCAAAACCCACCGGCTTTCCGGCGAACCCCATTGCCGGAGTCTTGGAACAAATGCCCCGTCATCCGGCGCCACCGGTGAAAAACCATCGATCCCATGCTCCTGAAAGTGCGTCCGCACGACCCGCTCCCAAGCCTCCCGCCGGGCAGGGTCGCGATAATCAGTCCGGGTCATCATCAACCGGTCGGCCACCGTCCTGTCGCCAGCTTCTCCCAAGTCCTCCAGTTCCAGATAAACCCGGCGGTTGATTTCCATCCTGCCCTGCTCGTCGTAGGCCGGCCCGACCGCCGCGCCCAGCGTGTTCAACATCTGGCCGGTGATGACGAACGTATTCCAAATCATCGCGACTCCCAAAACCGACATGAAGATCACGCTGCCCGGGCGTTTGCGCCCCGTGCCGGAACGCTGGCCGGCCTTCTTTTTCCTGAGCACGCTGAACAGCCGGTTGTAAAAACGCCTCGCCAGCAGACCCGCCAGCAAACCGACGGCGCGAGCCATCGTGAGCTCGCGATGCACGGCAATCTCCCCCGCGGCGACCGACGGTTCAGGTGTCATGCGGACTGCGTGTCGGCCGCCTTCGTGAGCGCGAAAAAGACATCCTCCAACGAACTCCCCGGCGGCAGATCGCGCCGCAGCGCATCCAGCGTGCCAGCCCCGGCCAGCCGCCCTTTGTAAACGATGCCCATGCGGTCGCACAGTTTCTCGGCCTGATCGAGAAGATGGGTGCTGAAAAACACCGTCCGCCCCTCCGCGACCTTTTCCCTCATGAGCGCATGCAGCTCGCGGGTCGCGAAGGGATCGAGTCCGTTCGTCGGCTCGTCAAGGATCAGCAGCGCCGGGTCGTGCAGCAGGGCGCAGATCAGGGCCAGTTTCTTTTTCATGCCCTTGGAGTAGTTGACGGCGTATTCCTCGATCGCGTCGCGCAGTTCCAGCCGTTCGACCAACCCGCCCGCGCGCCGGTCGGTTTCCGCCCGGGAAAAACCATGCATGTCGCCGACAAAGCGCAGGATTTCTCCCCCGCGCAGATAATCGTAGAATATCGGCTCGTCGGGCAGGTAGCCCACCCGGCGCTTCAGCTCCACCCGGTCCGAGAAACAGTCCAGCCCGTCGATGCGCGCCGTCCCGGACGTGGGCTGCAAGATGCCCATGAGCATGCGAATGGTCGTCGTCTTGCCCGCGCCGTTGGGTCCCAGCAGCGCGAAAAGTTCTCCTCGCGGCACGACCAAATCCAGCTGCGCAACCGCCGGGAATCCCCCGTAGATCTTGGTGAGGCCGTTGATTTCGACGAGGGGAAGCACGTTGCTGGTCATAACGAAAAATGCCGCGCTGAATCGGCGACGACGAAAGAATGGGCGCGGAACCCGGCATCAAGCGCAAGAACGGAAGACACGGAGTCGCATTGCACACGCCGGACATGTCCGGCAACGATATGCCCCACCCCGCATGCCCCGACTCCCATACGCTCCGCTCCTCGCTGCCCTGGCCTTCGTCACCGGCATGTCGGCCGCCCAACTCCCGCCAACCGTCACGCTTCACGACTTCCTCGGCATTTGCGGACACACCGTGCAATTCCACCCCGAGCGCTACACCGGCGTCGTCAGCGTCGTGCGCGACTATCATCCCGTCTCGTGGGATCTCGCCGACGACACCGCGACTCCCGCGCCGCTCCCCTTCGCCAAAAACCGCGTGAGCTGGGAGCAAATTTATGGAAGCTGGAACAAGGCCGGCATGCGCGTCCACGCCAGCCTGATGATCGATAGCATCCCCGCCGCGAAGTGGAAAAACCTCGAAACCGATGTCCGCGCCTACGGACGCGCCTTCGCCCAAATGGCCGGCCCCGGTGGCAAAAACTGGCTGGAGGCCGTCGAGATCGGCAACGAGCCCGGCAACTACTCCGACTCCGACTACGCCCGCGCCTTCGATGCCATGACCGCCGGCATCCGCGAAGGCGACCCGAAGCTCAAGATCGCCACCTGCAACGTCACCGCCGGCAAGGGCGGCAAATACGACAAGCCCCTCTCCCTTTTTCTCACGCGCCTCGACCGCGTGGATATTTTCACCGTCCACACCTACGCGCAGACCGACGGCTGGCCCACCTGGCACCGCACGTTTCCCGAAGATCCCGCCACGCCCTACCTCAAGGACGTGCGCGACGTCGTCGCCTGGCGCAACGCCCACGCTTCCGGCAAACCCGTGTGGGTGACTGAATTCGGCTGGGATTGCCCTACCAGCCTCGCCGGGCGCAAGGGCGACTTCGCCAAGTGGGCGGGCAACGTGACCGACGCCGCGCAAGCCTCCTACCTCGTGCGCTCCATTCCGCTCTTTCTCGCCGAAGGCGTGGAGCGCGCCGACATCTACTTCTTCGACGACAAAGACGAGCCGCAGATGCACGCCGCGAGCGGCATCATGCGCAACGGCAAGCCCAAGCCTTCGTGGTATGCGCTCCGCCAGATGCAGTCCCTCCTCGGCGATGCCCATCTCGAACGCCTCGACCACGACGGCGCATTCTACACAGCCCGCTGGCGTAAACCCGACGGCTCCGTGTGGCTCATGCTATGGGCCGCCCAGGCTGATCGTGACAACACTGCGACGCCGCGCACGTTCGCGGCAGCCCGTGTCGGCGATGCGATTCCCATGACGCTCGACGAAAGCACACCGGCCGTTCTCCACGCCGCGCCCGCCGGACCGGGCCGCTGGAGTCTGCCCGTCGGACCACGCCCGATTTTCGTCCCGATCAAACCGTAACGCACGCCGGACCGCCTTCTCCTCAGTGATCCGTCACGACGTCCCAGCGGTTGTCCAACCGCCGCGAAATATCCACCGGATCACCCACATTCACGGTGCCCGGTGCGACTTGATAGGCGTAGACCTGAAAATGCGCCAAGTTCGCGCCGCCATAAATCGTGGAAAACGCCCCGTCTACCGCGTCGAGTCCGCGTGACACCGTGATACGCCCGATACGCGGCACATGAAAGCGCGCATCGGTCGTATACCAGTTTCCACCGAGATAAACCTCCGCATACGCGTGAAAATCCATGTGGTTCTCCGGATCGGGAAACCCGACATCCGGCAGGTGCCCGGTGATGTAGCGCGTCGGCACGTTAAACGTGCGATTCAGCGCGATCGCCAGATGCGCGAAGTCGCGGCACACGCCGTAACCGCGTTGCAAAATATCCCACGCCGAAAGATCGGGGCGGCCCGACATGTAACGATACTCGATATTCCTGTGCAGCCACAGGCTGATCGCCTGCACGCGCGGCCAGCCGTGCTCAACCTGGCCGAAATGCTCCCACGCAAAGTTGGTCAGCTTGTCCGAGTCGCAATACCGGCTTGGCATCGTGTAGCGCAGCAGCTCCGGCGGCAGCCGGTCGAGCGCGACAGGCTCCATCCCGACCAGCTCGTGGTTGTCCGCCTGCGAAGACACCGACACCAGTGCATCGTGCGTGATCACGTTGGCCCCTGGTCGCAGCGCGAGGCGCACGACCTGATTGCCATGGACGTCCAGAAATTCGTCAAAAGGCAGGCTGTCCCCGAGCGTGAGGGCTTCCGCCAGCACGGCATGATGCGTGCCCGGCCGCAGCTTCAGATTGAGCAGCAGCGTCGCCGGCCCCGTGGCCTCGTAAACCAGCCGGCATCCCACCCGCAGGGTAATGTCCAAATCGGGCAAGGCTGCTGGCGTTGAAGCGTTCGTGCGCCCATTCCGCGCACGAAGCTCGTCACAAGCAAACGAATACCCCCCGCCCTACGGTGAAGACCCCATATTCGCCATTCCGGACCCGCAGGTTTGGCGTGGCATCGCCGCCGGCCCTCTGGTGGACTTGCGACCGTGATTCCCACCCGCAAACACCTCGACTACGCCCTTGGCTACATCGAGCTCGGGCTTTTTACCGAGACGCGCGAGGAACTCTCCCGTATCACCACCGCCGACCGGAAGCTGCCCGCCGTCCTTGCCGTGCTCCTGGAACTCGCCATGGCCGAGGAAACGTGGACCACCGTGATAACCCTCGCCCCGCAAGTCGCTGGTGCCGACCCGGCAAACGAACGCCCCTGGATCGCCTGGTCCTACGCCTTGCGTGAGCGTCGTCAGATCGCCGAAGCCCGCGATGTGTTGCTGCGCGGCGCCGGGGTCATTTCCGAGCCGTCCGTCCTCGTGGACTACAATCTCGCCTGCTACTTTTGCCTGCTCGGCGACCTCCCCGAAGCCCGCCGCCGCCTAGCCTTGGTTTTCGCCCGTGATTCCAATTGGAAAACCGACGCCAGGAACGACCCCGACCTCGCCGCGCTCCACGGGCCAAAAAAACATGAATAAACCCAAGGGATTCACCTCCCCGTTGCGTATAACCACCGAACACATGCCTTTCTTCCACATGAAATCCATCCAATCCACCCGCCTCGTTCTCGCCCTCGTCCTCGGCTTTGTTGCCGCCAGCGTCTCCTTCGCCGCCGACACCTTCGATCTCGCCAAGGCCAAGGCCGCTTACCCGCTCACCACCTGCGTCGTTTCCGGCGACGCGCTCGAAGGCGGCGACATGGGTGCCCCCATCGACTACGTTTATAAAAAAGAGGGCCAGCCCGACCGCCTCGTGCGCTTCTGCTGCTCGATGTGCCCCTCCAAATTCAAGAAAAACCCGGATAAATACCTGAAGATGATCGACGACGCGGCCGCCGTTAAAACCGCCAAGTAATCTTCAAAACGCACCGCGATGCCCGCCCTTCCCGATCTCCTGGGCCGCGTGCATCCGCTGCTGATCCACTTCCCCATCGCCCTGCTCTGGGTGGCGGCGTTGTGGGAAGTTTTCCGTATCGGGCGGGATTCGCCCTTTCTGGCGCGCGGCGTCATCTGGCTCCTAGCGCTAGGCGCATTGGGGGCAGTCGCCGCCGCCGGCTCCGGCTGGCTCCTCGGAGCACACGCAGGCCTGCCCAAAGATTTACGAGTCCTCCTAATCTGGCATCGCTGGCTCGGCCTCGGCACCGCCACCCTCGCTGTCATCGCTTGGGCCGCCGCCCTCCGCTGGGCCGAAACTCCCTTCGCCTCCCGCCGCTGGCTTCGCCGCCTGACCGTCATCGGCACCGCCGGCCTTGTCAGCATCACTGCCCACCTCGGCGCCCTCATGGTCTGGGGCACCGATTGGTTCTCCTAAAGTTTCCCATGCGCTCGTTCCTCCCGCCCGTCCGGCTCGCCGCCGCTCCGGTGATCGCCGCAACCCTGCTTATCTCAGGCTGCGCCACCCGCCCCGCCGCCACGCCGGCTGCCGTCCAACACCAGCTCGGTGACCGCCCCGACCTCCAACTCGCCTGGCCCCAGACCGACGACGCCCGCGCCGAACTCGACCGCACCGTCACCGCTCTGCTCACCCGCGACCTCGATGCCGATACCGCCGCGCAGATCGCCGTGCTCAACAACCGCACCCTCCTCGCCACCTTCGAGGAACTCGGCTTCTCGCAGGCCGAAGTCCTCGCCGCCGGCCGCCTGCGCAACCCCACCCTCTTCGCCAGCGTGCGCTGGCCCGACCGCTCTCCCGGCGGTCCTGACACCGAATTCTCCCTCGGTGCCGATCTCCTCGACGCGACTCTCCTCCCCCTCCGAAAAAAAATCGCCGCCATCGAACTCACCCAATCCGAACGCCGCGTCGCGCACGATGTTCTCCAGCTCATCGCCGAGGTCAAAACCGCCGTCGCCACCGCCCAAGCCGAAGCCGAACTCCGCGCCCGCCTCGCCGTCCTCGTTGACACCGCCAACGCCTCCGCCGACCTCGCCCAACGCCAGTACGACTCCGGCAACATCAACCACCTCGAACTCCTCGTCCGCCAAAGCACCGTCCAAGACGCCCGCCTCGATCTTGCCCGCGCCGAAGCCCGCTTCCTTGCCGACCGCGAAGCCCTCAATCGCCTCCTCGGTCTCTGGGGTCCACAAACCTCCTGGAAACTCGCGCCACTCCCTCCTCTCCCCGACGATGACAACGTCCCTGCCGATGTGGAGGCCATCGCCATCGCCCACCGTCTCGACCTCGCCGTCGCCCGGCAAAATATCGCCCTCGCCCAAAAAGCCTGCGACCTGAAACGCCGCACCCGCTGGTTCCCCGGCTCGATCAATCTCGGTATCGACACCGAACACTCGCCCGACGGCCAAAACGTCACCGGCCCCAACATCGCACTCGGCCTGCCCATCTTCGACCAAGGCCAGTCCGAACTCGCCCGTCTCTCCGCCGGCGTCCGTCAAACGCAGGCCCGCTACGACGCGCTCGCCACCGACATCCGCTCCGAAGCCCGCCAAGCCCGCGACACCCTCGCTGCCGCCCGCGCCGCCGCGCTCGTTTTCCAGCAAACCATCCTCCCTCAAAACCGTCTCCTCCTCCGCGAGACGCTTCTCGCCTACAACGCCATGCAAAAGAGTCCCTACGAGCTCATTGCCGCCAAGGAGCACGAACTCAACGTCGAACGCTCCTCCATCGAAGCCGTGCGCGACTACTGGTCCGCCCGCGCCGAACTCGAACGCGCCCTCGGCGTCCCGCTCAACGCGCCCGCCACGGCCCACCCTTAACCGCCCGCCGCCATGCCCTCTTCCTTCAGCCGCCGCAAATTTCTCGCCGCCGCCGGCAGCGTCGCCCTCCTCACTCCCGTCGCCCGCCTCCTCGCCGAAAAAACCGCCACCAGCGACGGCTCCACGCGGCCCTTCATCCCACCCGCCGGCGGAGGCTCCTACAAACCCGTCATCACACCCAACAACGCCTCGCTTCCCTGGAAAATGATCGATGGGGTGAAGGTTTTTCACCTCGTCGCCGAACCCGTCACCCACGAATTCGCGCCCGGCCTCGTCGCCGAATGCTGGGGCTACAACGGCCGCGTCCACGGCCCCACCATCGAGGCCGTCGAAGGCGACCGCGTCCGCATTTACGCCACCAACCGCCTCGCCGCCCCCACCACCGTCCACTGGCACGGCGTGCTCGTCCCCAGCGGCATGGACGGCGTCGGTGGCGTCAGCCAGAAAGCCATCCAGCCCGGCGAGACGTTCAAATACGAATTCACGCTCAAACAGCACGGCACGTTCATGTATCACTCGCACCACGATGAGATGACGCAGATGCAGCTCGGCATGGTCGGCATGTTCATCATCCATCCGTCCGCGCCGGCCGGCCCCCCTCCCGACCGCGACTACGCGCTCATGCTCAGCGAATGGAAGATCGAGGTCGGCGCCCGCCGCCCCGATCCCAACGAAATGACCGATTTCAACGTCTTCACGTTCAACGGCCGCAGCTACCCCGGCACCGCCCCGCTCCTCGCCCAGGTGGGCGAACGCGTGCGCATCCGCATCGGCAATCTCAGCACGATGAGCCACCACGCGATCCATCTTCACGGCTACAACTTCAAAGTCGTCGCCACCGACGGCGGGGAAATTCCCGTGGCCGGCCAGTGGCCCGAGACCACCGTCCACATGCCCACCGGCAGCACCCGCACCATCGAGTTCACCGCCGGCGAACCCGGCGACTGGGTCATGCACTGCCACATGCTCCACCACGTCATGACCCAGATGGGACATACCTTTGGAAACCTCATTGGCATCAACCCCGAAGGCCTCGACGAGAAAATCCGCAAGGTCGTCCCCGGCTACATGACGATGGGTGACACCGGCATGGGCGACATGGGCGTGATGGGCATGAAAGTCCCGCCCAACTCGCTCCCCATGGTCGGCGGTCCCGGCCAATACGACTACATCACCATGGGCGGCATGTTCACCATCCTGAAGGTCCGCGAGAAACTCACCGGTGACGCCGACCCCGGCTGGTATCAATCGCCTCCCGGCACCCTCGCGTCGCCCGCCGAAGACGCCGACCTGAAACGCGACGGCATCTCCTTCGAAATCGCCGTCGCAAAAATGGACGCCCGCACCGGCCGGCCATCCGAAATCTGCTCGACCGACACTCCCTCCAGTGCCCCCAAACTCAAGGCCAACGCCCGTGTCAAAACAACTTAGGCGCCCAGCATCACACAAAGTGAACAAGGCCCCGGATAGCCAAAAACACTCCCAGTAAAATCAACAGGCCAGACGAAAGGTAGGGCGCATTGTGTGCAAGTTTGGCGATCCTCGGCGACGCCTTCGTCACCCGATTCAAACTCCACGCCGCGACCATGCCCACCGTCACCAGCGTGACGGCAAGCCCCGCGCTGAACGCCCCGACCAAGGCGAAACCCAGCGTGAATTTTTTCAGCTGGAGACAGATCAGTAAAATTGAAAACGCCGCCGGACACGGCATCAGCCCGCCCGTTAAGCCAAACAACACGATCTGGCCCGTGGTGACCTGACGCCCGTCAAACCGGTTTTTGATTTGATCCGCATGCATCTTCGCATGGGCATCGTCCTCCTCACCGTCGCGACTGTGACCCTCGATAAACTCCGTCTTCAAGGTCAGTGCCTTTTTACCGGTGATAATGATCTCCGCCGTGAATTCATGCGGCTCAGGGATTTCATCACGCGATTCCAGAAACCCGGGTTTCGCCACAAACTCAAACACCTGGTCAACGCCCTCGGGCCGATGCGTGGTGACCTTGACGGACGAAGCCGACAACGCAGCGGGCAAGTTTACCCGGAAACGGGGCGGCACTCCGTCCTCAAAGACGTCCAGACTCACCTCGCCGTCTTCGGTCGCGAATGTTTTTTTCTCATCGTGATGATGGTGGTGGTGAGCATGGCCACTGCGCTCGCGGCGGATGCGCCACAACGTCCAAACCGCCAGCCCAATCACGATGACACCCGTGCCAAGCTGGAGATATGGCTCCGTCGATTCCACGTTCCACTGGCTGCCGTAGCGCAGCGCCGCCGCCGCCAGCGCCCAGATGATCAGCGAGTGAGAAAACGCCGCTGAAAGCCCCAGCAACGCCGCCTGCGCCACCGTGCCGCGCACGGCGATGATGAACGCCGCCATCATCGTCTTCGAGTGGCCCGGCTCCAAACCATGGAGCGCCCCGAGCAGAAGCGCGGTGGGGATATAAAGCCACGCGTGGGCCGCGCCTTGTTGTAGAAGCGTATTAAAATCCATACATGGAGCATACCCCCACCCCCCATATAACCTGCAAGCCGAATTATTCCATTTGTCGAAAGCCACCGAATGGCCTGAACTGCCTTCATGTCACACATGTCAGCACACCCGGAAGCCGAGCGCCGCGCCCTCCAGCTCCGCCTGCGCAAGATCGAGGGCCAGCTCAAAGGCGTCGAAGGCATGCTGGATCGCGACTGCGACTGCGCCGAGATCCTCAACCAGCTCATCTCCGCCCGCCGCGCCCTGAAATCACTCTCTGAAAAAATCATCAACGACCACCTCCAGCATTGCATCACGGAAGCCGGAAACCCGGAGGAAGGCCGCCGCGCCCTCCGTGAACTCGCCACCGTCCTGAAACGCTACATCGACTAGCATGAACCACGAGCCCGCCGGCGACTCCCCTGTTTACATGGGCTTGCCGCACGAACGCGTGCTGCGTCCGCGCTTCTGGGTCGCATTCGCCCTCACGATTCCCGTCCTCGTACTCGCGATGGATGGCATGGCGTCCCCCCGCGCCTTTCACGGATTTCCGCCCGCCCTCAACGGCTGGCTGCAACTCGCGCTGACCACGCCCGTTTTTTTCTGGAGCGGGCGCTTCTTCATCGGCCGCTGGTGGAAATCCCTCCGCGAACTCGATACCAACATGTTCACGCTCACCGTCACCGGCACGGGTGCGGCGTATTTTTATAGCGCCGCCGTCGTGCTCTTCGGCGACCGCTTCCCGGCCTCGCTCCACGGGGAAATGCACGGCGTGCCGCTCTACTTCGAGGCCGCCGCTTTCATCACGACCATCGTGCTCCTCGGGCAGATTCTTGAGCAACGCGCCCACGCCCGCACCGATGCCGCCATCCGCGCGTTGATGGATCTCGCTCCCTCCACCGCCCACCGCGTCCGTGACGGACGCGAAGAAGACGTCCCGCTCGCCGACATCATAGTCAACGATACGCTCCGCGTCCGCCCCGGCGAAAAAATCCCCGTGGACGGAATCCTCACCGAGGGCGCCAGCGACGTGGACGAATCCATGCTCACCGGCGAACCCGATCCCGTCGCCAAGCAGTCCGGCGCGAAGGTCAGCGCCGGCACGCTCAACACCACTGGCTCCTTTCTCTTCCGCGCAGAACGCGTCGGCCACGACACCTTGCTCGCCCAGATCATCCGTCTCGTCGAGGAGGCTCAGGAAAGCGAAGCCCCCATCCAACGCCTCGCCGACCGCGTCTCCGCCTGGTTCGTGCCGGCGGTCGCGGGTATCGCCGTGCTCACCTTCATCCTGTGGCTCTGGCTAGGTCCCTCGCCCGCACTCCTGCCCGCGCTCGTGAACGCCGTCGCCGTCCTTATCATCGCCTGCCCCTGCGCGCTCGGCCTCGCCACGCCCGTCTCGCTCATCACCGGCATCGGTCGCGGCGCGCAGGCCGGCGTGCTTGTTAAGAACGCCGCCGCACTCGAACGCCTCGTCGCTGCCACCACCGTTCTCATCGACAAGACCGGCACGCTCACCGAAGGAAAACCCCGCGTCGTCTCGATCCATCCCGAAAAGGGCACCACCGAAAACGACCTGCTCGCACTCGCCGCCGCCGCCGAATCCCCCAGCGAACACCCGCTCGCCCGCGCCCTCATCGCCG